>Ga0209417_1005282_pt1 | contig 14394 bp, 17 predicted proteins | sample RifGroF2_FD_184002 | JGI IMG/M metagenome (GOLD analysis project Ga0209417, IMG submission 184002) | Groundwater microbial communities from Rifle, Colorado, USA - Groundwater F2 (SPAdes) (version 2) | ecosystem: Environmental > Aquatic > Deep subsurface > Groundwater | place: Rifle, Colorado... | reverse complement strand
GGTCTTGTTGCAACCGTTGCACCAAACCCTTCCATGGCAACTTCAGATGTTGCAATACCAAAGGTACCATCACCCAAATCAACTAACTTAATCGGATGACCATTTATATCTGTTGTTCTATTTGCCATTTTTATCACTCCTATCCAAACAAAAAGGGGTGGATTTTTCACCACCCCCTTATTTATTTAATTTACGCAAACGCTAGAACGGATACTTTATCACCTTCTGTAATATCAGTACCGGCTACTGTAATTGTCTTAGCTGTTGCATCGTACAAACACGTAACCCCTGTTACATACAAAGCACCTGATGTCACTTTAAGCACTGTGGGAATCATCCCTACAGGAGCATAAAGTGGACAAGAAAACACAACAGCATTTGCTGTACCCTCAGCCGCACTTGCAACTTTAGCAAACTTCTCCATAGCTACAAAACGATCTGCCATATAAACCACCTCCTATTTAGTTAGCTGAATTAGCCAATTCCTGTGCTACCCATGAGTCCACGCCAATCCGATACTCCCATGCTGTAACGCATATAACCACGATATTTACTCATGAAGTCATCGAAAGTTTCTTCCCATTTGAACTCAGGACGTACACGCCAGAAGAAGTTAAGTTCATGTCTAGAAGCATCCTGTAAGAACCATGCAGTATCCGATCCACCCGATGCAAGACCAAGGTAATCCAAGACAACAATTTCAATCCCATAGGAGTTAAGGAAGGTGTTTGTATCATTCAGGTTTCCACCCGGAACTTGTACGGTTTTCAAGATACGAATGGCTGTATCCTCAAGAGCCGGAGGGATGATAAGGCGAGTTGCTTTGAACTGAACCAAGTTCCCTGCTTCATCCAATGTCTCTCTCATTAGTTGCAAAGCCTTCTTAAGATTTACATCCGTCAAGGCACCCGTTGCCAAGTTCTTACCAACCTTAGCAGCGTTATCAAGTAATGGATGATCCGCAGCAAACAACTTCTTACCATCGTAAATGTCTGTAACAAAGCCAGTAAGCAAGGGAACCATAGCATCTTTCTCTACCTTAGCACGACCAGATCGTGCCATTGCTTTTGGCATTTTCTCCATTTGACGGTATTGTTCATCATCGTACATTTCCCGAGTAATCATGAATCCTTGGGTAAATGCTTCGTGAATATAGTCACGTTTCAAACCGGGAGACAGTTTCTTGTAGGAAACCACATCAAACTGACTTCCACGCTTATCCCAATCACCAAAGGCACCCATGCCCCAATCGTGTTCCATAGCTTTTGTAGAATCAGCCACATTGTAAACCTTGGCAAACTGTTCCGGCAATTCATCATACGTTTCAAAGAAAATCTTACGAAGACCGGGTTCAAGCAACATACCAAAATTGGTCTTGTTTTTTACATCATCCGTAGTGTAGTTAAACGCATTATCAACAGTTGGTTGTACAGGGACAGCAAACCGTTGAAGATCAAATATAAAATCCATACGTATCACCCTCTTTTCTATCACTTTCTAGTTGAAGCATCACGCCACTTGACGTAGACTGCTTCAGTTAATCCCATCATACGAGCAACCTTTTGCTCATCAGGAGAAATACTTGGTTTGTTATCAGGAATATGTGCTGTTCCATCATTTGAAGAAATAAGTGTTTGAGTGCTAATACCTTCCTGTTTTAACTCAGCTAAGATTTCTTGCCTTATGCTTCGTTTAAGTGCCTCTGTATCAACAGGTGTTACTGGTTTGCTTGACTTAATCAAATGATAGGCATCTTCCAAATTGACAATCTGTTTCTCTTGAGCCATTTTAATGACTTCACGAATTTCAAAGTCAGGGTATTTATTTTGCAATACCTCAATATCTCGTTCCAACTTCATGTCGTACAACTTTGCTTCAAGGTCAGCAACTCTAGCCATTGCTGGATCAAGCTGAGTTGGAACCGGTGCCACTTGTTTGATTTGTTCTGCCAACTGAGGGTTTTGTTTCAAATGCTCATAAAAAGCAATCGCTTCTTTACTCTCTTCACGTTGTCTTGCAACCTCTTGGGTTTTCTGAGTATAATCCTTTTGGCGAAGATAACCATTCTTTAACTCTTCAATGGTAAACTCTTCACCATCAACTGTAATCTTCTCAGGAGCCACAGGAGGGGTTTTAATGGGTTCTTCCGTTACTACTGGTGCAATCACTTCAGGTTTAACTTCTACAGCAGGATTAGCAGCTTGTAGGGCTTCCTGTGCCACTAATTCACGATATTGAGTAATATTCAATTCAACACTCTCCTCTGGAATGTTACCTTGCAGTAACTTTGTTCCAATTTTAATTTACTTAATCAAATCCATTAACTGTGGGTTTTGACTCATCAAAAGTTTAAACTCTTCATCATTCATACCGTTAATCCCCTTTAACAAATCATCCGGTAATGAATCAAGTCCACCCACTTGAGTTTTTTCTTGTCCCATCATCGGATTACTTTGTTGAGAAGGATCGTACAATTTTTCAGAATCCGTATACCCTTGATTGTAAGACATTGTTTTAATCTTCTCTGTTTCTTCCATTTTTTTCTTCTCTTGTTGCATCGTATCATACTCTTCTTGCAATTGTATAATTTTTGCATTTATCGACTCAATAGCTGATGTGAGTTGATCAAGAGTACTTAGTGTGGCCTTATCATCTTGCTGATCTTGTTTCGCAAACTGCTGTAACTGTTGACCCAATTGTTCTAACGCTTGTTGCATTTCTTGCAATTGTTGTTCAACAATTTGTTGTTTATCACCCATCCGACGTAGGAGTGCTCCTTTAATCTCTTCAGGTAAATATTCAACTACCGCTTCCCTATCAACCAAAGGTTGACCATCCGGCATTTGAGTTTGTGCCAAACGTATCATAAGGTCAAGCATTGCACCCCTATTTACAGGCATCGTTGATCCAGACGATACCTTTGTATCATAGTCATATTTTAAAACATTCTTTGTGAAATTCTTCATATCATACGAACCGTCTTGACGAGTAATCATAATCCAACGATCCTCTTTCCAAAACTGTTTCATACGTGAATTCCACTTCATAGCAATCTTACCAAGACTGTCTTCCATCAATTTTACTTTAAGACGAATACGAACTTGACCACTTTCCTTAAGTGCTAAGATTCCTTGAGCGGTGTAAACACCGGTTGAGTTTTCACCTTTCAACGAAGAATAAACGCCACTGATTTGTTCTATATCTGCCTTGTACGTTTCTACAGCATTAATAACATAGTTAGGCATACTAGGTGGTTGATCTCTTTTTACCTCACTACCCGGGTTCTTGCGAATAACAAGTCCCGGCCTTGCTGTAATTCCTCCAATCTTTACACCGGAGTTCTTATCAATGATCCATGGCATATTCGCCGTTGACTTGGCATTATCTAAGATTGCATTGTTCATCTGGTTTAAATACTTCTGTGGAGACAATAATTGTGCAACTTCCCCTTCACCCCAAAACTTACCCGGCAAATCATAATCCTTAATCATTTCAAAGGGAAATTCACCATCATTATAAGGATTGGCCTTATCTGAAAGAACAGTACCAAGTTCAGGACAAAGTGTAATCACACGACCATGAGGGTATTTAAGCTTAACCGTCTTTTCCTTTTCAGACACTTCTTCATAGGTATCATAGTCCCTTGTCCATACTTCAAGTACCAACACTTGATTATCAATCCGAGCATTCCGTGAATTATCCTGTACCAATTCCGTATAATTAATTTGACCACCAGTTAACTTTTTTGCCTTAGTAGGAAACATTTTCTTAAGTTTGTTCACATTACGATATGAGGCATAAATAATATATTCAGCATCATCAAAACTGGTTGCTAGTGGATCAGGGAAAATGTTATAGATGTTGACAGGTATTCCTTTGATTTGTTTTTCATCACTATCCCAAGGAATAAACCATACACTTGTCCCTAACACTAGTGTATTAACCAATTCCTTATATAGTTTGGCAGACATATCCTCTCGATCCCATTCATACATAAAGGCTTCTTGTTGATCGTTAGCAAACTTCATACCTTCTGGTTGCCTAGGCATTGAAAGAAATTTCGGGTTATTGTCTAACATAATGGGTCGTATCGTTTCCACAACGGAGAAAATGTAATTACTAACCAAATCCGATTTATAATCCGGTAACGCAGCATTCTTAAAGTAATCACCCATATAAGCATCCATATACATTAACCATTTTCTGGTATAAGGTGCTTTGTGAACCATAGCATCTTTAAACTTAAAGTTCCAATCACTTGCCAGTGTTACTTCATCAGCATCGTTGTCGATCAAATCATACAAGTTAACACCTCCTATTCTGCTACTTCGTGTACTTCTTCACTTTCAAACAAAGGATCAAGTATATCTCTAGGCTTACTTTCTCTTTGTTCAATGGGAACTTCCGGTGTGTAATCTTCTCCTTTTCCTTCCAATAATAATTGTAACATAATGGCAAGTGCCATGATAGTATCGTCATTACAGCCACCTTGGGCATTTGTTTTACCATTATCCTCAATAATATAAGTGAAGGCCTCAGAGATAATCACATCAGAATAAATCCCTAAATAACACTCTCGAAGGAACTCGGCTAATTTATCAATCATAAACGGTTTTGTTCGTGGAGAGGTTGTCCAACCGACCTTTGTGGTTTGCACATCATTAATCTTATCGTAACTCTTACTAAAAAAGAGGTTCCAATATTCAGCCTTCTTAATCGTGTTTAATGTTGTGCCACCATGATTGTTATTCTCTACGCCAAGATACGCTTGATTGTAATACTTGGCAAGTTTAACCAGTTCAAGTCCAAACAAATCAGGATCAATCTTACCATGCCACATAGCATCCACGTTAAACGTATCACTATTACCAACCACACCACAAGAATAGTCACCTTGTACAAGACCTTCTGCCACGTCAGCACCAATCGAATAAGAAACTCCCTCTTCAGGTTTCTTCCAAATAGCAATATACCCTTTGGGATCGTCTTGAAAGAAGACTCCTTGATCATTTTCCACTAAATACCCCACAAATAAGGGTTTTTTACTAATCGTTTGGTACTTTTTAAGGGATTTAATGCTAAATTTAGGACGTCCTGTTGAAATGAAGGCTTCTTCAGGTGTTGAGGGATATTCCTGCATAAACAACATCTCATCACCTTGACACTTGTTAGCAATGGTGTATTTACGCCAATTCATTTGCTCTAACGTAAGGCTTTTAGCCTTCATTAACTCATATTCATAGGTGTGCATTGTTACACCACTACTATCCCTTGATACAGCATTAATTTCTGATAGAAATTGATCTCGTTCTGTGTCTGATGTGAAGGGACGAGAGTACGTTGGGTCAACGAACCATGCTAGAAAGATCGGCGTAAGTTCATTTTCACCGCGTACAGCCTTTTGCCACTGATCGTGAAAAAAGTCCCCCACTCCATTGGCGGTACTTTCCCACACCACCAACGTATTCGGTAAATCTGGTACACATTGCATGAGTCCTAACATGGTTGTCTTTGCATCGGGAAAGAATGCCACCTCTGAGGCGTGTACATTGTGATAGGTAGCACTACGTGCCACCTCACCAGTACCGGCTGTAGCAATGGTAATCTTACTTCTCAACCCCGGATTACTCTGTTTAACGTTTTCATCACTTTCAGGATTCTCAAAGCTAAGGATTTTACCATTGGAGTACTTTTTCATCGGACGAATTAGTTCAGGCATTTCCTCATAAAACAATTTCGATATTTGAAATAAGTTAGACGATGCAGATTCTTCATGTGCAATAATTAAAGAAGCTTTGTTATCGTTATTAGCAGTATCTTGAAAAATTAACCCTTCAAACAATGTTGATAAACCCATTTGACGAGCCTTTAATACAATATAACGCAAGGGTTTACCTTGTTTAATATCGCTTTCAACAATTTTCATAACAATTTTTTGAGCAACATTTAACTTGAAAGGAACAATAACAGCCGATTTATTTTTAATACGAAGAAAAGTTTCAATATACCAACATCTATCGTTTCTTAATTTATAAAAAAAAAGTTGTTCTTTTGTTAACTTTGCCATTCTTTTATCGCCTCAATCCAACCTAAAAAATCATCATAAGAAAGAATACCCTTAGCACGATTACAAATAGAACAACAAGGTAAAGAATTACCTATTGTGTAACCAATTGTATTATCCATACGATCAATACCATTTATAACAAAAGTATCACCATACATTTCTTTAACATTAGATGGTTCGGCACCACAATAATGACAATAAGACGATGAAATAAAAACAAACTCTTCTTGAGTTAATTCAAAAGAATACCCTCTACTTTTAGCACCATTTTTATAATTATTATACATTTTTCTTTGAGCAGAATTACCGTGTTTTTTACGATTACATCCACAACTAGTTGTTTGACCACTAACAACACTTTCAATTAAAGTTTCAAACTTTGTACCACATTCACATTCAACCAAACACATTATCTTAACTCTATGACCATTATGACGTTTACCAATAAGTTCCAAAATTTTGAGCTTATTAATTTTTTCACCAACACGTTGCTCATATGGTATTGCCATAAAATCACCCCCACGTATATTATAACATGAGGGTTACAATTAGTATATATTGTTAATTATGTGTTAGTCTGCATACCTAATACGCCAATCACTTGCCAGTATATCGGTCTGTGATGCTAACCAAGGCACAAGGTTCCCATCAGCAGTACGCATGTAAATATACGGTAACGTCATTTTGGAGTGTGCATCGGGATTTTGAAGTTTTAACCACATACCCTTACCGTTCCAACCTTCACGATAAACTGACATACCATCTTTTAACCAATCTAACGCATAACCAAATCCCATTATTCAATTACCTCCCCATCAAGTATCGTTTCATCAATTAGGCGGCTCATCTTTTCCTCAAATGTGTGAACCGTTTTATCAATCTTAATTTCTTGTTTAGCTTTGTGTCCTGCTCTATCCAAAATATCTTTAACTGCTTGAAGTGCAACCCCATCAATGGGAGATTGCGTTAAGTCGGATAACTTATTCACCGCTTTCAGCGTAAGGGCTTTTAATTGTGTTGTAACAATGTCATGAGTACCTAACTGCATTTCCTCAATAACCTGTTTCACCACTGGATTCTTCATCCAACGTGTGGGTGTGTTATGACCTACATCAAGCAATTGAGCTAACTTTGCTAGAGTGTATTGACCTGTAGTGTACAAATGGATAAATCGTTGAACCTTTGGTTCTAACGTAAGGATTAAATCCCCTTCTTCACAATCATCCTCCTTCAAAGAATTTGGTATGGGGAGTAATTGTGTGGTAGGACTCTCCTTTTTTGTAGGTGTTAAACTCACCACGCATCATCCTTTCAAAAAGAACATCCAAATCAGAAAAAGTTCTCACCTCGTATATAGCACCAATCTCCTCTGAACAGAGAAGACCTTTAAGGTACAGTACGTCGGCAAAGAACTTTAGTAATGTTTTATCCATATTTTATTCCGACACCTCCTCATCAGGGAAATGATCACTTGGAATTACGTCATGAGGGAGGTTATACACATTAGGATCAAGTATAGCGGCAACTGTAGGGGTGTGGATTGGGGCAGACTGTCTACTTGACACTTCACTCTTCAAACGTGCAATACGTGCATCAAATACCCGTTCTTGTTCGTTACGTGAGAGGTGTAAAGAAGGAACGTCCACATCAGGAGAAATATCGGGTACTTCGGATACTTGAGATTGCGGAGGTACTTGAGGTGGTGGAGGTACCTGAGGTATATCGGCTAAACAAGGTAATTTATCTTTGACAAGTATAAATAATGTTGCACTGGATATAATAAGATTAGCTACTTTAAGAAAACTCAATCTATTTCCTCCTTACGTAACGTGGGCTAAACGCCCACTACACACAAACTTATACGTATAGTTATTTTTATTGATTTGTTAAATGTTCGAGCGAAGCGAGAACAACTTTGCCTTAGCAAAGTTACGATGACCTCTACATAACGTAAACCTAACGGTTTACTACACACGTACTTAGAGTGTTCAAAATTAAATCGCTTCGCTCTTAATTTTCGTTTACTCATTTCATTCGTAAACGGGGGTTAACTAATTATAACTGTACTTTTAGAACTTGTCAATACGTCTTGACACAATCTTAACAAGTTTTTAGAAAACTTATATTTTCTTAACATAATCTTAACAAAGTGCTTATAAGCACTACGTATAGTACATTAGCCACCTTCAAATGGAGTAAGTACTAAAGTACTACGTAGTCTATACATAACTGACGGGCTGATGTGGAAGAGTACCTAGAGAACACGTTCTTTCCGTTTTTCTGATTATTTCATCCTAAAAAAAATACACACAGTATATTTTTACAATGTAGTCACAATGTATTTACACAATGAATTTTATGTCTCTGCACCTTCACACACAACTTTTTTTACACAACGTAGTTTATATATAAACACCTCTGTGGACAGAAACATTATATCGAAGAGGAAGAACGAAAGGTTCCACGTTACCACTTTGCCCCTCCCGGGGCATACCTAATTGATAACTTATACCACATACATAAAACGTAAGTTACACCACTAACAGCACACAAATACAACACAAGTACATCACACCCACATGTGTGGTTTTGAGTACTAATAGGTATAGCAACCAGCTTTCAGCAGACTTTCAGCAACACATTAAGTACTGTGCACTATAACAGTATCAACTGTATTATAACACGTTCACTACACGTTCACACCCATGTACACCGCGTGGCTGTAGGCATACAGCACACATTCCCTACACATCAGCCACTCATACCAGTACATATAGCAATATGTTCCTACAAAACGTCTAAGACGTTAGTACAATACCTTATCTACGTAACGTTTATAAACGTTAATACAGTACAGGTCATCGTTAAGGCGTCTAAGGACGCCTTGTTCTTCGCTTCGCTTCGCTACGCTCGAACGTTAAATGTAATTTACAAGTACATCCTCATCAGGAAAAATACATCGGCTGTTCACTCTACTATACGTACAGTACACATTCTATTCATTAGTTTGTGTTCTTTTTCATAAGTGTTACATCAAATCATTCTATGCAAATCCTTTCCTTCAAGTTGGGAAGATTTACTCTAAATTAGTAGGAGGAAATGATTTTGCATGGAATGATTATGATGTACGCAAGGATGGTATATTTTATTTTATCTTCGACGGAAGGGAACGTGTTAACATGGGTAAACAAGAATTAGAACGACAAATTATCATCTTTAACAAAGTAATGAGAGGAGAGATTGACTGATGAACAAATGTAACAGTGATTGCCCAAATTGTGAACACGCAGACTATTGTGTTCAATTCAGCTTATCATGCAATGGTGAATGTGATAAGTGCAACGATATAACATGTCACAATCATCAAGACTATGTTGATGAACCTGCTGAGTGGGAGAAAAACGAAATTACTGACCTAGACGACAAATGTAATTGGTAACAGCACCCTGTTACCTTATAAACATAATTTATTGAGTTGATGAGGGGTTAAAGCCCCTCTCACTATAAACTAAAACAAATAAGGAGTGTGTGTTAATTATGCCTGATTACTTACTACAACGGATCAAAGAACTAAATATGGAATTAGATTACATCAAGGAAGAACTTATAAATTACATTAAGCAAGAAAATGAAGTTAAGCAAAAACCAGTGTTCACCTTTGATTTCCGCAAAACAAATATTAAACAGTGTTAACAACAATAGGGGTATACACCCCTATTTTTAAATATGCCCAATTAAGAAGAAGCAACGAAATTAAAACTAAGGAGTGTGTTAACAATGACAATCAATGCTAACCAACAACAAACAACCGAGGTAGTATGTATCAAATGCGATGGTTCAGGTATCTACACATCACCAAGAGGTACAACCGGTAAATGCTTCACATGTCAAGGTACAGGAATGCAACAACCTAAAGCTGATCCAATGATCCGCACCAATCAAGGTAGACAAATGGTTGGTAATATCCCAGTATCTGACCGTATGCGTAGCGATGTACTCAAAGCTATGATTGCCATCATCGAAGGCAAAGGTGAACGCACCAAAATGACCCGTGTTTATGACATTCGTGATTATCTCAAACAAGTACGCAACCTTGAAGTATCCAACGAAGGGATCAGTGCAACCCTTGATTCTCTCATCAACAACAAGTATGTACGCTTCTTCAAAAACGATGAGAACTACTACTTCTTTGGTATAAGTGCCTTCGGTTGGCACAAATGGGATACACGCAAAACATTAACACAACCTCCTACCCCACCTATTCCAGACGAAGACCCATACATTCCAGAGTACAGTTTTCACCCTAACATGGATGAAACCGTTGAACTACCTCCTACTCCACGTAAAGGATCAGGTCGAGCAAGGTAAAGAACAAGAATACAGGGGTGCAGAAATGTACCCCAAAACCCTATTTTTTACTTGGATGACTAAAGGTGAAGCAACGCGACTCATTATATTCGTCAACGGAACTCATTATTACCATTAAATCACATTAATTACGTTAAATTTAAAGGAGGTGAATAAATGTCTCAATCTGATTTATACAAAAAGTCAGATGAACTTATCAAAGAAATTAAAAATAACATTTCAAAACTCTATGAAATCTTAGAAACAATCCAATCATACAGAGAAGAAGAGGAAAAAAAGGAGGACAATGTAAGTGATCGTTGCAGTAACAGGTCACCGTCCCGGTAAACTATGGGGGTATGATTACAATCACCCGAAGTACAAAGAGCTAGGCAATGTGCTTGGTTCTCATTTACTAGAACTTGAATGCGATTACGCCATCTCAGGTATGGCACTTGGAGTAGACACTATCTTTGCTCTCGTTGTTTTACAGCTTGATATTAAGCTTGAGTGTGCTATTCCCTGCTTTGACCACGAAAAGAGATGGTACAACGAAAGCATCAAACTCTATCATCACATATTAAATAAAGCACACATCATTACTCAAGTCACCAAATCATACTTCACACCACGTTGTATGCAAGCACGTAATGAGTATATGGTGGATGAATGTGACGTACTCATTGCAGTATGGGATGGTGTTGAGCAAGGTGGGACATGGAATTGCGTAAGGTACGCTAAGACAAAAGGTAAACGTATCATTTTCATCAACCCAAACAATATGAAAGGAGGTGTTTAACATGGATTTAATTATTGGTATAGTTATTACAGTCTGTTTTTGGACAGGTGTGTTTGTTGGTGCAAGACATATTTACAGATCATTTAAAGGAGGACGAAGTAATCATGTGGGTTAAATCGAGTTGCTTTATACCAAGGAAATCATTCGATAAGTTCACATTTAACTTTCTGAAGTAATTCACACTACGCAAAGTGTTGTTCTAACTGAATGACACTTTGCACTCTTTACTTAGGACACGTTAGAGTCCGTAGTAGGTTTTGATTCTTTATATCAAAAACAAATCAAACATAAAGAAAGAAGGAACAAAATCATGACAGTAGCAATACCAACAATCAATACACCATTATCAACTGAGGAACAATTCAGACTCTTTCAAGAGTTCTTAGCTTCACAAACTACACTGGTTGAACAAGCACCACAAGTTACACCAACTCCACCTGCTTCACGTTTCTCCTTCTCCTTTAGTAACACTGGTATGACTTCAGATACAGGAACACACGGTGCAGCAACACAAACATCTCACCAGACAGGCGTAAGGATGCCTACACAGCCTCAGATTGATTTCTACTATAAACTATGCCTTGAACGTAATTACACGCCTTTAGACATCACTACAATGTCTTACACAGACTTAGACACAGCCATCAAGGTTGTACGTGCCTATTACCCACCATCCCCTCAGCAACTTCAAATGATTGGTGATAAACTAGCCAACCTTGCAACACTCGGTGTTGACGTACCGATGACACCAGAGCGTTACTCAGCCTTAACAGGAGGACGTGACGGTACAGCAAGTAAACTCATTGGTGAATTAATTGAACTTGAAAAAGCCAATAAGCAAAAGCAACCACCCACTGAACGTCAACTAGAACTTCTCGTTAATATGTATCTTTGTCCTGATGTGCCGTTTGAAAATTTTGATATTGCACGTCGCATAGAACTTGAAGATGGTGAATGGCGAAGACCAACGCCCGATGAATTTGCACAAGACATTATAACTAAGATGAAACAACATGAAGCGTCCAAATTCATCGATGATTCACGTGCAGCTTTCCATAAATGGAAACAAACCAGAATCAAGATTGGACAAATGAACCACATCAGAGAATTAGAAAAGAGGCAAATGAAGATCGGTGCTCCACCAACTGTTGAATGGGCAACGGACTTATTTATGAATCAAGTCATGAAACCAGTAGTGGCTGTTAATCGTGACAAAGGATATAATCCAGATTCCTTTAATCCGATAGGTGAAATGGAACTTATGATGTTTTCAGAGGAAGAAGCCTCTCACTACATTGACATACTTCTTGCAGACAGCAAGAACACAAGCCTTGTAAAACATACGATTGAGTATAATCAAACCTTTGAAGAATTGCGACATGTAAAAACTGAAACCAATCGTTTTGAAAAAGAGTTTGAAGAAATACAAAACATTGCTTACTCCATTGAAAGTATCCAAGGATTTCATGATGAGGAACTCCATGAAATGATTACATCACTTCTTGTAGATAACACAGATAAAGACGGAGTATTATACAATGCTAAAGCACGTATCAAAGACTCCATGCTTGCTGTCATTGATAGTGGTGCAATCACCTTTGAGGGCATGGCTGAACTATGCAAAGATTCAAGTGTAGCTATACATTGCTTAATCGGGAGGTTTTAAGATGACAGGAACAGATGTATTACAAAATTTAGCAATAATATACTTATTGTTAAAAACAATGAAAAAACGAAAATCCTAATTCAACACGGGCGTATCTCTCTTAATTGAGGGGTATGCCCTTTTCTATTTCTAACGGAGATATGACACCGTTACTAAAAGATTACGCCAAGCAGGGCAGTTCTTATTTGTTCTTGGGTGTGTGTAGAAGCAACGGAATTGACACTGAAGATGTTTAGAATTTGAAAATGATGAATGCGTTGTATTGGGTGTTAAGTTATTTTCCCTTTAAAGGTTTGCACTAAAGAATGCGTTGTAAATTATGTAAGGAGGTGAGTTATGGATTTAGAAGAATTTAACTACTTTAAACATTGGCATTTATTTTTGAAAGATCAATTGGTTATCAGTCTTCCAAGTAAACTTCAACTTGAATTTATTACCTTCTTACACGAAAGAGATTTCAAATGGGAAAGTGGTACAAAACTACTGGATGAAAATGGTAAGCAAAATCTTTCACTCAGTTCAGGAGAATGTGTAAGAAAAAAGGTAAATACTGGACTTACACGATCAAGTGTCAAATGGTATATTGAGAATGGTAAAAAAGCTATTGTGTTTAAAGGGTTTTAAACTAAAGAATGCGTTGTTAAGTTTGTCATCAAGTTTAGTTGAGGAGTTGATTTATATGTAAATTAAGTCAATCCCTACTCAATTGAATAAATTTTAAACTACAGACTGCGTTGTTTATTATGTTAGTTACTTAGCTTAAAGCTAAGACTAAAATAAAACATTATTAGGAGGAAAAACATGAAAGTTGGAGAAAAAGTCTATTGCATTTCAACCAATGAAAACGTCGTCATTGCAGATCAAGTAACACCTACCACATTTACAGTGTATGGGAAGGTTGGTTACTATGATGTGCCAAGTTCTGATCTGCTCGAAATAGAGCCCGTTGTCCCAGTAAGTAAGCCAAAATACCAAACCATAAACTGTGCCAGTGTACCACGCGTACCACAAACTCCCAATTGTGAATACGTGAGAGATGATTTTGTTGGGAAGGTTTCATCATCAACACAACCTAAAAATGAAAAGAAAGAAGGAATTAGCATGAATGTTAGCAAATTATTTGGAGAGTTTGGCAAAGTGAAAAACGGTGAGGTTGCTTTAACCTTTGGTGGTCAAATTGCGATTCGCCGCTCAGCTGATGAGTATGCCTCCTATGATGCCGCTCTTGGACAAATCGTGAATCAAATGTCTCTCGTCATCAAAGAGGCATCGGATATGATTTTCATCTTGCCTGTAACGGCTGTTGTCCCTACTGATGTCATCAAATTCAAAGGTGACTACTACCAAGTCCTCGATATCAACACGAATGGTTCCATCTCTGGTATCAATTTGAACAAAGGAACAAAATCCACCATCTGCAAAGAAACCAACCTCTTCGGGATCAACTTTTATTACAAAGTTCAATCTCTATTTTCTGCACAAACCGCTCCTGCTATGGCTGAACTGTTCGACAAA
>Ga0209417_1005280_pt1 | contig 14398 bp, 11 predicted proteins | sample RifGroF2_FD_184002 | JGI IMG/M metagenome (GOLD analysis project Ga0209417, IMG submission 184002) | Groundwater microbial communities from Rifle, Colorado, USA - Groundwater F2 (SPAdes) (version 2) | ecosystem: Environmental > Aquatic > Deep subsurface > Groundwater | place: Rifle, Colorado... | reverse complement strand
GAGTCGTTCGGCCTTAAAGAAAAAAACGAGCCGGAGCCGGAAAGAAAATCGTCGGAGAGAAAAAAGGAAGCTCCAGAGATGAAAACTCCGCCATTAGAGACAGCGAACCCGCGCCTGGCAATCCTTGAGGAAGGAATTAAAAAGGTGATAAAGATATTCAAAAAGGCGCCAACGCTGAAGCGTTTTAAATCCCTGAAACGCCCACTGGAAGTATTTATTGCGGCAATGGAAAAATTCTGCCGGAAACAGAAAAGCATATCGGCTGCCGGGAACCCGGCTGTACGGAGGAACATTACGGGAAAGGGTATTGCTACAGGCACTATACGCAGATAAAAAAATATGGAAGAACAATCAGAGGCCACGGAGACATGAACGAAATAATTCGCAAGGGCAGAATGGCAGAAATTGTATATGAAAATAAGTTCAGTACCCGGAAGGAAAGAGCGATAATCGATATAGAGGATCTGGAAAGGGTGAAAAAACATTTCTGGAGTTTTTCCGGAACTACGGTATCTTCAAGCCCTGATATGCTTTCCGCAACGTTCGGCCAGTTCATAATGAACGTTTATAAAAATAAAAAAAGAAAGCTTGTGCTTCATAAAAATGGAAATCCCCTTGACTGCAGAAAGTCAAATCTCGTTGTTGGCACAAGGCAACAGTTGAGCATAAATTCAAAGTTGCAATCAAACAATACAAGCGGTCATAAAGGTGTTTGCTGGTGCAAGACACACAAAAAATGGTGTGCCTCTCTCGTTTATAATGGTATAAAACACAGCGGAGGGTCTTTTGTGGAAAAAGAAAAAGCCATAGAGTCCCGCAAACGGCTTGAGGAGATATATCACAATCACCTGAAGTTTTTCCCAAGAGAGGACAATCGGAGAACGGAATAGGGCCCTGTTATATTTCCATAGCCTTCCGTATGCGCAGTGCGTTATTCTTTTATCCTGTCTTGACTTCCCTTGTTTTGCTGTTAAGCTTTATAAGTTTTCAATCTGGAGCCTCTTATGAAAAAGAAAATTGATATTCAAGCATTGCGGGACTTTCTCAAGGCGAACAAACGCCCCCTTACCGTTGAGAGGGAAGCTCTGTTCAACGTCATGCTTTCACTCAAGGGACATTACTCGGCAGCAGAGTTTTACAAGGCCGCCCGTAAACAAAACGCTGTCCATGATAAGACTACCGTCAACAGGGTTTTGCCTCTCTTTGTCAAAGCCGGCTTTATTAAGGAAACCCGCCTTCCCAACGGCCAAAGTTACGAGAGAGTGTAAAGGTTATGGAAATGAGGCCAACTGACTGGATTTTGAGCCAGCGCCAATTGGCGCTATGGAACCGGAAATCTCCGGTACCTTTCCAGCAGCCAAACCACTAAAGGGGACTGTTGATCAGAGGTAACATCCGGTTGGTTCCACCCGGATGTTAATGAAATGGGAGCCCGCAAAGTCTTATTACAAATAACACACACCTAAAGAGAAATTAACAGAACCTCCAGCTTCTTTTAACATGCCTTAGAAATTACGCTTACCGAACAGCTGAAAGTTTGACGGATGACTTGAGTTCAAATCAATCCGTCAAACTACAAGATTTAGTTTTTGAACACTACGCGGGAGTTATCTCTCGCCCCTCATTACTGAGTCTGCTCATTTTGGGCTTCTTTACAGGCACGTAACATCACCTCATCAGTTGCTTGCCCACCCACGCTGTGCCATGTGGGGCGCAAGGTATCTCACCTTGCAGGAAATATATTGACTTGCGACGGCGTTTATTATCTTCTGTGCCTACTTTTTTGATGCTAAACTTTTACGAATGTTTTTTCAGTCATTTTTCCCGTTTGTAACTCCATGTACCCCTACACCGGTCACTTGCTCTGCTCGAGTTTTAGGACACTACACTGGAGCCATTTTTCTACATTTTTCAAGTATCAGCATCTGACGGCGGACACTCTCTGGGGTGATCTGCAGTGGGAACTTTCCCCTCAGGGTCTTATAGAGATCTGGATAGAAATTTGTCCTTGTTTCTTTGTCATCCTTGGCTTCCCAACTTTTTTCAATGAAAGTAACTTCCTCTTTATTGTAGCTTCTGTCTGGAGTGGGTTCTTCAGATACTTTGTGCTTCGGAAGCTTTTTAGGGTTAAAGTATTTCCATTTGAGCTCCGTGACGGAACCGGAGAGGCCACCCTGTGTGCCCATCACAAGCCATTTGTTTTGCGGATAGGGGCAGGCTGCGGTGATTTCGATTTCCACGGTGGGGGATTTTTTGCCGTGTAGGATGACTTTCACATGGTCGTCGGCGTCGCCGAGAGTGAGGGCCTTGTCCCTGAGACAGAATACTTCCGGCTCGTTTTTACCGAAAAACACAAGCGACTGGTCGATGGGGTGCGGGCCAGTGTTGTTCATGGAGCCACCGCCGAATTTTTTCAGGGTCTGCCAGTCCCAGCGCCTTGAAAAGCCGTGATACGATATGCGGATATGGACTATCCTGCCGAGGACACCGGATTTGATTACGTCGAGCACTTTCAGAAAATCGGCAGCATAACGACCGTTCTGGAATACGGAGAGGATTTTCTTCTTCTTTTGGGCAGTCGCTATCATCTTTTCGGCGTCTTTGAGGCTTGTGGCCATCGGTTTTTCGCAGACCACGTTTTTGCCCGCGTTGAGGGCTTCGATGCTGCATTTGGCGTGGAGCTTGTTGGGCATGGCGACGATGACGAGTTCGACTTCTTTGTCCTTCAGGAGCGGCCCGTATGTCTTGTAGGTTCTGCATCCGAACTGTTCATTTGCTTCTTTTAGACGAGCGGGGTCCTTGTCAAAGACTGCGACGATCTGATATTTATCACTATGGAAACTTATTCTCTTAGCATGAATGCCCCAACCGCTTCTTCCGAGTCCCGCAATAGCAACTTTTATTTTTTTCTTACTCATCTTCTTTTACTCCATATGTGTTAGTTATTATGGTTATTTTTACTTCTCTGGTTTTGCTAGATTTACATGATCTTTCTTAGGATAAAGATATGTTTCCCTGTCAAAAAAACTAATTACTGACTCACATATTTTCTCAGCACAGTACCCCTTGTTTTTTTAGCTGACTGCGTAGCAGTTCTGCAGAAAGTCCGCGTGGTGGCACATTTTCGCGTACCGCAAGTGTAGCCGCTGTACCCGCGGCCTCGCCAATAATCATGCACTGAACCGTTGGACGGATACATCCAAAAGCCTCGTGAGTCGCGGATATGCATCTTCCTGCCACGAGCAGATTGTCAAACCCCTTGACGGACATAGAGCTGAAAGGTATCTGAAAAAACCAACGCGGAGGATAGGCGGTTTTAGGGTCATTGAGCCACTCTGGGCGGGGACGGGTATCAATCGGATGCGCACCGAAACCGATGCAGTCGGCGAACTTCTTTTGGTGGTAAATGTCTTTAAGCGTCAAAACGTAGTCGCATTCGATATGTCGCGTTTCCCTTACGCAGATCTCCGGTACTTGGAGCAGGAAAGCATTTTCAAAACCCGGCACCGTCGTTATCCATGTCATCCAACGTTCGAGCATCCCAGCCATAATCTCCTCTGCCCGTGATAGATTTTCCGTGTTGCACCCGTCCGCTATATCTACGCTCGGACAGCAAATTGTGACCACTCCCGGAGTTGGCAAATTATAAATCTGAAAGGATCTGAGATTCGAATTTATCTCGTGTTTGACATTGAAGGTCGTCATATCTCCTCGTTCAAAACGTTCAAGTGCTTCATCATAACTGAAGTTTGCGAAAGGCTGCGGACAAAAGTGTTGGGGATTATCGCCCATCCAGCGGAATGTTGTTGCAAGGTTGACATTTCCGACCTTGAACATCACGCCAGCATTGGAACAATGTCCAATTGTGGTTTGTGAAGCACAATAATCCATTTTTGTCACGCCCACAGTGTACTTAGCACCAGCACGAACCGCGATATCACCGTCCCCGGTTGCATCGATAAATTGTTTGGCAGGAATAACTTGCCTGCCTGATTTCGATTCTATCACCACGCCTTTGACCAAATTGTTTTCCTTAATGACGTCAACCATCATCGAATGGAATCTGATCTTGACCTTGGCTTCTACCATCATTTGCACCAGTTCGCGTTTAAAATCCTCAGAAGACGTGAAAACGTAACTACCCACGGTGGATTCTGAATTCAGCGCATGTTTTTTATCTATCAGGCGTTTGACGATCTCCATTGGAATTCCGCCGACAATATGAAGCTGTTCAGGATTATTTTTTAGTGATTCAAGGTCTTTGGCATGACCTTCGGGTGAGCCGGAATATTTGGTGAACATGGTGATTCCGGCATTTCCACCTGTAAGCATACCACCCAAATAGCCTCGGCCTTCGATGAGCATGACCTTGGCTCCGTTTCGTGCTGCGGCTAATGCTGCAACGACTCCGGCGGTGCCGCCACCGCATACCGCAACGTCAACCTCTGGCAAAACTTCGACTTCAAGCACTTGGCGTATTGTTCCATTCATTTCAATTTTTTCCTTATGTTAGCTTTCTGCTATAAAAAACCATTGACATAATCTATTATCTGCTTTATTTCATAGTTAATCCCATGCGAATCGCCGTTTCATAGCTGCGTAAAATAGCGATTTCACGCGGCAGATAAACCGGATAAGTATCCACCCATTTAATCCATTCGCCGCTGATCACGCCTTCATAGTTTATTGACAGCAGCAGTTCAATCGCTTTGCGATGGTCAATTATCCCCAACCCTGTTTGGCACAAGCCAATATCTACTGTGCCGCCATCGTGTACGTGCACATGACGTATCCACGGTTTCAGTGCTTCAAAAGATCTCTCGATCGACATGAATCCCATGCGGACGGGATGCATTATATCCCAGTTAACAGCGATAAACGGGTGGTTCACTTTACGCATAATGCGTGCGACATGTTCGGGATTGCACCACGAGTCGTGGGTTTCCATGCAGACGATTACGTTGCGTTCCTCCGCGTGTGCACAGAGCGACTTCAATGCTTTTGCAACATTTTCAAGTGCTTGATTTCTAGAAATATCGTCGGGAAATGGTCCCCCGAATACACGAATACATGGAGCTCCTACATCCGCAGCCAGATCAATCACTTTGTGTGTCTGTTCAACGTTTTCCGCCGTTTCGGCGGGGTCGGCGAATTTACATGAGCTTGCAAGACAGCACAACTTTATCCCCGTTTCTTCTGATTTCTTGCGGATGTTTTCACGATCAGTCGCAGAGGAATCCGTTTCAATTCGGTGTTTGTGGCCGGAACCAACACGCGGCTCGATGGCATCGTAACGGTATTCAAGGGCAATGTTGAAAATTTCGTCCAACGTTTGTTCCGGCGTTGAAAAGGTCATAAAAGAGTAGATCATTGTAAAGTTCCTTTATTTTAGTTCTGAAACGTTTGCTGCTATTTTGCGAAACACTTCGATGTAGGGGTCGATTTTTGTTGGTTCAAAGTGCTTGAACCATGGCAGATTGAATAGTTTTTCCGAAGCTTTTTCAGTCACTGGCAGGGTTCCGGTGCCTTGACGTGTGTCGCACTGCCCAAAAGCTAAAACAGTCGGTTTCCCTTGTTGGAAGAGGTCGAGCTTGTGGAAAAAGTTGTGCAAATGTAGCGGATTGTTCGCGCCCGCTCTAACATGCACGCCTTCTGCGGCAAGTGCCTCACAAAATTCAACGCAACTCACACCACAGAAAGCGGCGCTGTCGTAGGCACACTTGGCAACGTACCAGCCGCCGTTGCCGGAATCCTCTCCGGTCATTCGTATCGCTCTCAGGCCGGGGATGGTTTCAATAGCATCACAAAAGTAGTTCATCGCCTTTTGGATTTCGGCGATACGTGCCGGATAGTGCTTGAGTTGGACACGCGCCATTGCCGAACAGGTCTGATTCATTCGGTGTTTGACTCCGCCCATCGGTAAACCGGAAAACGGAGTAAGGTCGCCCTGATGCACTTGGGCATCCGCCGGATTGTATAAACTCGGCAGACCAGTGCGTTCATAGTGGCCGAAAGCAATGCAACGTTCATAAAGTACCCGGTCGTTTGTGGTAAGAATTCCGGCCTCGCCGACGGCAAAGGATTTGCCGGTCATCATACTTGCGGCAGCAACGTCGCCAAATGAACCGCACATCCGCCCTTTGTACATGGACCCGTGTGCGTGGGAATTGTCCTCAATCACATAAAGATTGTGTTTTCTGGCTATTGGTAGAATACGATCCCAATCCGCGGGCATGGAAGAGTAGTTTACCGCAACTATGGCTTTGGTACGAGGACTAATACGGTGCTCGATGTCATCCGGGTCAATGCAATAGGTTTCAGTTTCGACATCAGCGAAGTTAACCGAAGCTCCAAACGACACGGCAGGCGCGACACTGGCCCAATAGGTCAGGCTCGGCGCAATCACCTCGTCCCCAGCGCCGATGCCGCAGGCCCAGAACGCTTCGGCAAGCGCAGCTGTGCCGTTGCAGGTTCCCAGTGCGTATTTGACGCCGTTCCAATCGGCGTATTCCTGTTCGAATTGCTTTGTAATGTCAGAACGGCTCATTGCGCGATTTCTGACGACTTCCTCAATCGCCGCCAAGTCTTCGTCAGTGATAATGGGCCAAAGGAACAACTCCCCGTCAACCGACGTCATTACTGGAGTTCCGCCTTTGATTGCTAGCTTTAACATAATGTTTTTCCTTTTTTATTTCCCTTTTTTCAAAATATCCTGTGCAGTGACGATGTACCAAATGACCATCATCATCTCACCATTGTTGCGTTCGAATACCTCTTGAGCCCCTTGCATCCCAAAAAGCGGATAATCATAAGCTATAACTACAAAAGGATATCCTGCTGGATGATCAAGATTGTTGTCTTGTGTGCCGTTGGCCAGTGAAGCGTTACTTGCTTTGACACTGCCATTACCAAATGCCACACCTTTTTGTACCGCACCTTTTATAACCGTGCCGTTGGTGAACCCCGGCAGGCCGTTACACGCGCACCACGCCGCTTGAGTCTTCCAGCCGATGCCGCCAATCAGAGAGGTACCGGTATCGTTGACTCCGGTAATATGATAAAATAGTCGTTCTGCCCGTTCAAGGTATTTTCTATTGCGAAAAATCTTTGCCGCCTGCGCCATGACTGCAGCAGGCATGAGATTGCTGGTCGTGCTGTACCTCGAAAGGCACAGTAAACAATTAGTTGTTCCGTAGTGCGTGGGTTCAGCGAAAAGAGGATTCTTTTCAAGGCATTGCGCAATTATCCTTTTTATGCGCGGAACTAATTGGTCATCGGGATATTCTTCGGCAAAATCCATAGGAGTTAACAAACATCCCCAAGAGTAATAATGTCCTCCCATTAAAGCGTTCCAGTTACCAGTCTTAACATTGGCTTCGAGTTTATCTAGCAACATTAGCATCGTCTTTTTCGAAGATTCCCGGTAGTCTTGATCACCAGTAAGTTTCCACAATAGCAAATCAAGCTTTGCCAATGCCGGCGCAAACATCATTGCGGCCTGAGGGTGGGCCATTTTTTCTGACGATAAAAATTCCTTTCTGCCGATAAGAGTGCGGTCGATAGCGGCTTTAGCCTTCGCTTTGTCCGGTTCATTCGCAGCGTATTCGGCAAGCGCGAACGCGGTGGTGATGTCGGTACGGTTCGGCGGGCCCACAGCAGTACGGTCATCGGCATTGCCAGGAATGTTGTCGGTTTCAGCATCCGGGGCAATTTGGTCGATTATGACGCCGCCGGAACGGTTGCACCGTTTGATTTGAGAATAGATTCCACCCTTGTTGGCGATTATACGCTTAAACCAGTCCGCACCCCAAGCTGCCTCGCCAAGCAAGGATTCTGATTTGTAATATTTGGACAATCTGGCCATAGCAACAATCGGCATCATTGCCGATACCGGAAATTTGTCATAGTCACCGGCATCATGCCAACCGCCGGAAACGTTGACGTGTCCGATAACCTCTCCACTTGCATTTAGATCGGGCTTGCTCCTGATTTGACCATCATCGAGATGGCACGCCTTGTGGTATCCCGGCACCTCGCAGCCGCAGCGCATCATAAACATGAACGCACGGCTCAATTCGGTCAATTTGTAATAAAAATCACGGCTTATTTCCCATTCGGGAGTCTTGACAATAGTACCATCGAGTATCGCTTCGAATGTGTATTTTCCTTCATCGGTTATTTTGCTGAAACTGGCAAGATAATCAAAACAATCTAGATAGTCTTTGCCCAACGGCTTCAGCTTGCCACTAATAACGGCTTTGCCCTCTTTTTTGATCGAGAAAATGGCTTCCTTTGCTGGGTTGCGAGCACGGACATAAGCCTCCTTGAGTCCATCCGTTGGGAAGCCCGCCTGACTGATAAGTATCTCAGCCGGAGCGTTACCGAGACCATCGAACTCTAGATCGTCCACCCAAATCCTGCCAGAATTGTTGAAGCTAGCAATTCTGAACCGAACCAGATTGGCCCCTGCCGGAGCCTTGCCGCTAACCGAAAGTTTTTTCCAATCGTGGGTGCCGGAGGTAATAGGAGTACGCAACCTGCCTACTTCTTCGGCCATGTTGTAGTATCTGATCATGTTTTCAGGAGAAGCGGCTCCCAACCCTATGGGAGCCCACGCCCGGTAAAATACAACTTCCAAAAAGTTCATGCCAGTTGCTTTTTCCGCTTTTAACCAACCGGAAAATGTGAATTCGCGGGTAAAATCAATTACGGAATAGATTATGTTTTCCATCCCAGCAAGCGAATTCTTGCTATTGGTCAAAAGCAAAGAATATTTTCCAGAGCGTTTGATTTTAGAGTCTAGCGAATAATCTATACTGTTAAGCAACCCCTTGTTCCGAGGATGTTTTGTAAAGTACGGCACCCAGTTTTTAGGTTCACTGAAATACACTATCTCGAAACCATGATTCGATACGAGATTAGTAACTGCACCATGGTAATTCATTTGAAAATCCGGGGAGTTTTCAGCATTGGGAACCTCTTTGAGGAACAGATTTCTAAGCGCGAAATTCGCCTCTTGCGTACCTTGAAAAATAAATCGCATATTCAAATTTTTAATAGACTTGGGAGGCATCCAATAATGTTTTTCGCAACTCCAGTCTTTGGAGGCCGCGCGGAAAATAAAATGGGTGTCCGAGATTTTAGCGGTCGTGCCATCCTGATAGATCACATTGTTTAACAGTAGGCCGTGTTTCCACGAAGCGGGGAAACACTCGCCTTTGAAATCTACACCGTAAGAGAGAGGGGTCGGCTCTTGCTGATTGAGCTCAATCACTATGCTGGACATGATAAACTGATAATCTGCCGGAATTTTAAAATATGCCGTGCTATTTTCGAACTTTACCATACTGAAATTCTCTTTGGAAATATTCCAACTCGGTAGTTTTCGGTTGTCCCAACCCTCGAATTTGGGATTTGGCGCCAAATTCCCGCTGGCATAAACCCCCGCAAGAAAAAACCAGAAAAAACCTATGAGAAAAAATTTAATATTCATTTTGCAATCCTTATAGTTTGAGTAAATAATTAGATTTATATCTTTGTCTTTGGAGAAATTTTTCCAGTTTTTTTGTTGCCTTTTTATTTCCTGTTGCTTATTATTTTAATCATTGACATATGTAAACGAATAATTTCCCTGCAACTCATTTCTTTTTAAACTGCCGGCGTGTCCATCGGCAAATCCAATGTTCTGTTTACCATTATGTGGATAAATGACAAGGCCCCGGGGATGCCCCTCTGGTCTTATAAACTGGTGGTTGAATGCTTGAGAAGAGATATTTTCCAATAAATTGTATGAGCCATCGCAACGCTGTGGCCCGTCCATGAAAAGCAGTTTTTTGCTCGGTGAAACGATCATGTGTAATTTTACAAGATAATCTGAACCGTAAGCCACTATCAAATTGAAATTAGCCGAGTAATTGTTGTAATAACTGGTTTCGGCCGTTGTTGCCGATGAACTCTCGAAGTATTCATTTTTCTCAAGTCGCAGTTTCGTGCAATAAAAAATGGAACCCGGTTTTCCGGGAATCGGCAAATATTCGTTAAATCCCAACACCTGACTCCAACCACAGCCTGTAGGAGCGGTTGTACCTGGATACACTATTCTATTGCTCCAGGTACCCAAATAGCCTTGAAAATCAGCACTGTAACTAATCTGGGCAAATGTAATCTGTTTGAGATTGCTTAAACAATTAGATGAAGACGCTTGATCTCGCGCCTTTTGCAAAGCCGGCAACAACATTGCCGCAAGGATGACGATGATAGTAATCACTACCAGGAGTTCAACGATGGTGAAATTGCCCACTCTTTTTTGTTTTCGTTCATTTATCTGTATCCTTTTGTTTACTGCAAAAGTCCATAAAGATTCTGTCAGAGAATTTTCTTTCCCTGAAAGATTTTCGATTTTTTCAGAGCAATTGATTTTGTCATTAACGTCTGTCATATTTTATGGATCCTTCTGTGCTCAATTTTGAGCTTTTACCTTCACGTATGTACCACGTTTCTGTATACTTATCTATAATAAATCATAAATTACCATCAAGCAATAGCACTTTCTGACTTGCAACTGGACTTTTCAACATTCTAGCATTTCTTAATTAACAATTATGATTGACAAGATAATAAGCCTATCGTCAACAACTTAAGCTTGATTGACTTTTTTCTCTATAATGAGACGGGGTCATTCCAATTTCCTTTTTGAAACGTCGACAAAAGTAATTGAAATCATCATAACCGCATTTTTGTGCAATAACTTTTATATGAGAGTTGGATCTTTTCAAAAATCGTTTAGCGAGATCTATTCGGGTTTCAGTTATGAATTTTCCAACGGACATCCCTGTTTCTGATATGAATATTCTGTTCAAATGACTAACGCTGACCCCAAAATATTTACCCAATTCCGTAAGGAGTATTTTTTTCGTAATATTATCATAAATGTAATATTTCATGAGTTCGGAAAGTTTCTCCGACGAAGAATCAAAATCTATACTCGCGCTTCTCCGCTTAGCATCGCTCCACTCCGGCAGGAGTTCCTGAAAGAGTTTAACATATGATAATTCAATCAGAAACTCCATTTCATTTTCCTCAAAAGTAATGGAGTCTGCATTTCTGAGTATAGAAATGATATTGTTTATAATATTGGAATATGATTTAAATTTTTTAAAGGAATATCCTCTTTTCCCAACGGTATTGTCGAAAGCTAACATTTTCTTTTTGGAAGCATCTCCAGTAAAGGATATAAAACACATAAAACTCGAAATCAAAGGTTCTTCCTTGGGAATATCCCATCTGTGTTTTACATGAGGCGGTATTATTATTACGTCTCCAGTATTGAGAGTATATTCTTTACTGTCAAATATATAAGTAAATTTCCCTCTAATGATGGTAGATATTTCATAAGTGGAATGCATATGCGCAGACACTCTGTTCGGACGTTCAGGAACTGAGAGATGAAATAAGTAAGGTTGAATCAGAAACCCTGATATATAAAAGGCTTCCTGCAATATGTCATATTGACGTATTTTTCGATTGATATTTACAATTTCCACATGATTCATAGATTTGTCCCTCTGTAAAATAGGATATTGCTTTTTATATTATTAAGAATAATACAGATTGCTTTAAAAGTCCAGCAGTAAGCGATAAAATGCTATTGCCAGATTGTCTTATTGGTTTATTATTTATATATCAATAAAAAGGAGAAGCTATATGACATTCAACAAAAAATATCGCTGTTTGTACAATCATGAAATGTTGATATGCTTTACAACTCAAACTCCATATCAGAGCTATAAAGAAAATGTCAAAAAAGGACAGTTTACGGGTTATGTCGAAGAACTTATAAATACACAGGTGGATGCGCTCATGTGCTGTCCCACAGCATGGCGCTTGCCAATATATTACTCGAAGGTAAATCCTGTTTGGCAGACTTGGGCTAGAGAGCATAAAGACCTTTTGCCGGAAGAGGATTGGAAATATTTCGACAAGGTGTTTTCCAGAGTAAAACGTTATATGCTTTCGGAAGATTATGAAGACCCTTTGCAGATCACTCTGGATACAGCGCAAAAAAATAATCTTGCATTCTTTTTTTCTTACAGAATGAACGATGTCCATCAGGCTTTCTTTACAGGAGATAGAATCTCCCCAACAATGGACCCCATTTGGCGTGATCATCCTGAATGGAGGATGGAAATGGATGAAAAGAGTCACCCAGGCTATGCGGGGCATTATGCCATGAATTATCTGCACCAGGAAGTGCGTGAATGGTATTATGCAATTATTAATGAACTTGTTGAGAACTATGACATAGATGGTTTTGAACTGGATTTTATGCGCAATCCTATTTTTTCTCCTCCAGGCAAAATCAAGGAATGCACAGAACTTATGACAGCCTTTGTCAAAAAAATTCATACATTATTGTATAAGAAGAGCATTGAACGGAATAAACAGCTTAAGCTTTGTGTCCGTGTCCCCCGGACACTCGAACTTTGTACAGAGGTGGGCTTGGATGTCTCCCGCTGGTGCCGAGAAAAAATGATTGATATGTTAAATGTATCATCCTCTTATATGATTACTCCCGAACTTGCAATTGAAGAGTTTAAGCAGATTTGCAGTGCCATACCAGTTTACGGAGAAATGTATCATTTGACATTCCCCAAAGAAGGAGAAAGTAACCGTCGCAGTACAAAAGAGGTTTATGAAACAACGGCATACAGTTTTTGGGATCGTGGTGCCGATGGTGTAAGTTTTTTTAATTTTTGCTATGTGCGCGATCATCACTTCAGCGAAGCGAGAAGACGTCCGTATATGAATCCAGAGCCGCCGTTCAAGGTTTTGCAAAATATTTGCAATCTCTCATACTTAAAAGATTGTTCCAAACATTATATAATTACTCCCGGTTTTGGAACGCTACCGGTTGGTGTAAAATCAATGCCTCCTTTTAAACTTTACATTGCGGATGATAAAGTTTCAGAGAGATTCCACGGAGCCATGCTTCGTTTAGAATTCAATAAATCAGGTTTTCTCTACAACGCCCTTAAAGTATTTATCAACGACTTTGAATTATTCCAGATGCCTGGATCGGGAGAATTATTTCACCCGTTTTCAAACGAAGCATTGCCGGTGCCAGATGTTTTATTTTATTTCAAAGTACCCCTTAATATCCTGAAACACGCCTGGAACAGAATTGAAATAAAAACAAATCTGGAGGGTGAGTTTTTCAAGTTATCACTTCAAGGACATCAAGTGAGGGGAATCGAACTGGCTTTATACCAGACTACTAAGGAGTAAAAAATATATGAAAAAATACATGGTGCGTAGCGATATCGAAGGAGTTTCCGGAGTTGTCAGTTATGAACAGACGGAACCCGACAGACCGGAATTCGCATTCGGGCAGAAAATGTTTATGTCCGATCTCTTGGCTTTGCTCGAAGGATTAAATCATGGTGGGACTGATGAAATCGTTATTTATGACGAGCATTATTACGGCCGTAATATCGATATTGATATGTTGCCGGAAAACGTTACTGCAATTTGCGGCAAGCCTCCATACAAGGTTGACTGGGCGGGCGGTCTCGACAGTTCATTTGCAGGATTGATTTTATTGGGATTTCACTCAAAACGCAATACCGGTGAGTTGCTGCATCACAGTTACGAACCTGACATCAAGGACTTGCTTCTTAATGGTATATCTGTCGGAGAAATCGGTGTTGAAGCGGCGATAGCAGGTGACTGGGACGTGCCACTGGTGATGATAACTGCCGATTCCGCTGGAATAAAAGAGGCTGAGACATTGGTTTCTGGCATAGTTGGAGTAAGTGTCAAAGAATCGCTTTGGCATAGTGGCGGAGCTTGTCCCTCGGCAAAGAAAACCGCGCTCTTAATTCGCGAAGCGGCGTCAAAAATAGTTACTAATCCGCCTACCGCAAAGCCTTGGAAAGTCAGCAATCCTGAATTGAAAGTGGTTTTTAATTCAGGGCTGTATCACGACAAGTTCTGTGAACTTTTTCATTGCAACAATGACATTGTTATCACAGGAAAAACCGTAACTGAATGCTGGGCGAAATACTGGCAGATGAAACTTAAAGCACAGGAGGCTATGAAATGAACGACGACATCAGAGAGTACGCGAAGCTCGGCCTTGTTCATCATCTGCTTTATCCTGAATGCAGCGATGCCCCGGAAATACATGTAAAGACGTTGATGAAGTTCATAAAACGTACTGACATCGAGACATTCGACTGCTGCTTGCCTTATGGTAAAAAATATCGAGAACAGTTAATTACAGCAATAAGGGAATGTGGGAAAAGCTGTTGTTTTGCCATCCATTTTTACCCGTTGCGGAACCTGCCTCTGGCGGTGAAAACTCCTGCTAACAATGCCCAGACATGGATGATTATAGATG
>Ga0209417_1005279_pt1 | contig 14400 bp, 10 predicted proteins | sample RifGroF2_FD_184002 | JGI IMG/M metagenome (GOLD analysis project Ga0209417, IMG submission 184002) | Groundwater microbial communities from Rifle, Colorado, USA - Groundwater F2 (SPAdes) (version 2) | ecosystem: Environmental > Aquatic > Deep subsurface > Groundwater | place: Rifle, Colorado... | reverse complement strand
CATTTGAAGTTAAATCATTGTTATTTAACTTCCATTTATTATTTTCTATATATTCAAAAACGAAAACTCCATCACCTTGAGCACTATTATAAATAGGTTTAATAACAAAATCACATTTTAAATTCTGGACAAAATCACAATAATCTATTAGTTTAAAATCTTTATCAAAAAAACCGACATTTTTATCAAAAATCCCTAATATTTCGGTACAAGGAATATTATTGTGAGTTAAAAATTTATTAAAAATATATTTATTTTCAAGTAAAACCTGAAAGTTTTTATCATTAATCAAATCTTCTCTAATTGAATCAAATAATTTTCCAGGCATATAACCTAAAATGTCATCAATTTTAACTCCCTTTTTATATCCATTAAATTTAAAATAATTTTGTGGAGAATATTGGGTTTTATGCATTAAAATTATGATTTCATAAATTTGTTGAAAAATATTTTTTGCATTTTTATCAAATAATGCACGTATTATATAATATTTAATAATTTTTTTTAATCTTAAAATAAACAACATAACCGCATCCACTATAATATCTCCTCAAATTAATTTATTAATTACCGCCTGAAATTTTCCGTTAGGACCTCTTGGAATACTCTCCATCTTGTTAATTATGACTTTCATATCGGGAGACGTATGTTCTAAAGTATTTTTAATAAGCAGTTCTTTATCTTTTTCAGAGAATTGATCATTAGCAGTTATATTTATAATTAATTCACCGATTTTTTCCTGAACAAACTGCGTTTCAATAATATTATTAACACCTCTCGGAATAAGGCTAATAGCTGCCGATGTAATTTTTGCACTTTCAGGAGTAACAATATGGTAATGAGTTTCTCTGCCGCAAATTTCAGTTACTTTTCTAAAATATCTTCCGCATTGGCAATCGTTTGGAGAAAGTATTACGGTATCATCTGTTCTGTATCTTAACAATGGCATTATATAATTATCTAAATTAGTTCCAACCATCTCTAAACCTATTTCGGTTTCTATAGTTTCCACTATAGAATAATCCTCTATTATATGATAAGTACCCTTTTCACATTGACCGATAGCTGATGCCCTTTCAGCCTGTCCATACCAGTCATAAATTTTGCAGTTAAAAGTTTTTTCAATAAGCTCTCTCTGGTTTTCTTCTATTTTTTCTGATGAAGTAAAAACAGCTGTAAGATTTAATTGTTGATTTAAATTATTAAAGTGTTTTGCAAGCAAATATGCCGAAGAAGGATAAGCACAAAGAATCTGAGGATTAAATTCTTTTATTTTTTCAATAAATATTTTCGCGGTTTTATCGGACAAATGATAAGATGACATTAATAGTTCATTATCCGCTTGATTATATTCCCAGAAAGGCGGTTTTTGTTGATTAACAGGTATTATTATCTGTCCCCTTAAAATTATTTTTTTGAGTCCCAAAGATGCTGCACTTGCATAATGCCTTTGTATAACTGCATTTTCGAAATTTATAGAACTATAATCCCTGTATAAATTTAGTGGTGTTCCGGTAGTTCCGCTTGTTTGTCCAATATTACAAAACAATTTGCTTTTATTTTTGGCTATAAGTTTATCATAGTTGTTCCTAACAATGTGTTTGTCTAAAAAAGGCAGTTTCTTAAGGTCTTCTTTTATAGTTATATCATCAGGTTTTAGATTTAATTCCCTAAAAAGATCAATATAATAAGGGACATTTTTATAGCAATGATGAATTAGCTTTCTTAATTTTTGATTTTGCAGCTCATAAAGTTCGTCTTTAGAAAAATACTGGGATTTTTTAAGATCGCCAAATATTTTATTAAAAGTAAACCCCTGTCTTATCAGTCTTTTTAAATAATATTTAAGTTGATTATTCACTTAATGCCTCGATTTGATTAATAATTCTAAATTTAGACCCCACTACAGTACAATTATCAGGGATTTCAGCGTTAACTATTGTAGTTCCTGCACCTATTTGGCAATTATTACCAATAATAGTTTTTCCGATAATACAGCTATTACATCCAATAAATACACCTTCTCCTATTTTAGGTGAAAATTCTCCGCCTTTATTTTTATTTATGTAGGAACCAACGGTTACATGATGGAGAATTACACAATCATCGCCTATTTCTGCCTTGTTAGAAATAAAAATTCCGGATAATCCATGAGGAAACCTTATATTTTTACCTATTTTGGCTACATATGGAATATACCCACCATAAAAAACATTCAATAATAAATTATAATAAACACTTAAAATTCTTATAAATATTGTTGTCAGACGTTTTATAAGAATATTTTTCTGATGGATATTGTTATAATATAACTTATTGCATATTCTATAAAAAAATATTATATGACTAGTTAATTTAAACAAAACAATTTCCTTATGTAAAAACTTATTTGCAGCCTCTGTATAGTTCACAATATTTTTCACACATAACAGAAATATCAAATTCCTGAATATATTCATAAGCATTTTGAGCAAGCTGATTCATTTTTTCCTTATTATTATACAAATCTAAAATTTTATCAGCCAAATCAATATGATTCTCACTTTCAAATAACAATCCGCTTTTGCAATGAGTTATTAACTCGGCAGGACCATCAATATTACTTGCTATTACAGGTACCCCGGCAGTCATAGCTTCCAGAATAACCAATCCCAAACCTTCATGTCTTGATGTTAAAATAAACAAGTCTGATTGAGATAATAATTCAGGAATATCATTTCTGTTACCTAAAAAAGATATTTCATCTTCTAAATTCAGTTCTTTTAAAAGTTTTTTTAAATATTCAAAAGAATCTTGGCCATAATCATAAATTCCTCCGACCAAATTGCATTTAAAGTTTAATCCTCTGTCTTTGCAGGTTTTTAACGCTTTAATTAAAACATCCTGCCCTTTTATTGCGTGATTTATTCTGGATACATTAATAATATTTAAAACATTAGAATCCTTCTTAAATTTTTCTTTCCCTGAAAAATCCTGAAGCTTTATTCCGTCATATATCTGAATAACCTTATTTATATTATAAGTGCGGCAATTTTCCAAAACAGCTTTTGATATAGCTATATTCATATCGATAAAATTTTTATGTAAAAATAAATTTAATTTACTTAATTTTTTGAAAATACCCATAGAATGAACTGTAAAAATAAGTTTTATTTGGGGATTTAATAATTTGCAAAGTATAGACCAGCTTTTACTGCCATAATTGTGAGAATGAATAATATTAATATTGTGTTTTTTGATTATATTTAATAGTTGAAAAATATATTTAGGATTTTTATGTCCCTGTTTTCTATTTATAAAATATACATTGTAATTAGTATTAAGGATTTCTTTTTTCAAGGTTTCATTAATTCTGTCATTCATCACAACCACAACAAAATTAACGCTGCTTGTTAAATCAGTATTTTTTAACAGGTCAATTAATAACTTTTCAGCCCCTCCAACTTCAAGAGAGGATATCAAATGCAGAACATTTACATTAAGCTTTTTTTTGTTTAATCCTGCACAATTTTTAAATATATGCATTAATTTAACTAAAAATCTTGGTAAATTTTCAAATATATGTATTAATTTGACTAAAAATTTCTGTTTTTTTCCATAACATTTTTCAAAAAACATTAATTCACTTTTTCTGACTGTTTTAATCAAATTAGATGATATCGTGTTTGAAGCGCCACTTAAATGTAGAATTTGAACATCGGGAATAATAAATGATTTATAGCCTTTTTTGTACATTCTGTAATTCAGTTCTGTATCTTCGTAATAAAGAAAAAAATCTTCATCAAATAAACCTGTTTCATCAAGAACAGATTTCCTTAAAAACATATCTGCTCCCGATACAGAGTCAACTTCATTAATAGATTCAGTCGGCGCATTTCCAAACTTTTTTTTATAATAATTTTTAAAAAATTTATCAAGATAAAACCTTTTGAAAAAAATTGATCCAATGGTCGGAAATTTTCCATAAGAAGTTCCATAAATCCTATTTTTATCATACAAGTTACCGCCACAGCAAGATATTTTTTGATTTTCAGATTTTTCCATAAAATCAAAAAATATTTTAACTGCGTTATTTAATAAAATCGTGTCTGAATTAAGCAAAAATACATATTTAACTTTGGATTCTTTTATTGCAATATTATTTGCCGCACCAAACCCTTTATTTTCTTTATTTTTTATTAATTTAACTTGTGGAAATTCCTGCTCTATCATTTCACAGGAACCATCATGAGAATTGTTATCAACAACATAGACCCCAAAATCAACTTCCTGAGTTTTTTCAAAAACTGATTTCAGGCAATTTTTTGTAAGTTCTTTTGTATTGTAATTTACTATTATTACTGATATATCCATTTATTTTATACTCTTAAATATTCCTTTTAAATTATTAGTCTATGTTATAGATAAATTCTCCATTATTTATTACTGGTTCTTCAGTTTTATTAAATTTTGCCAGCAACCTTTCAGTATATTTTTTATAAATTACATAATTTATAAATTGTGCAAATAAACCTCCAATCGCAATAGAATAGATACCCGCCCTATCTTTTAACAAATACGTAATAGCAAAAAATGTTAAAATAAACAGCGTATTTGCAACAATAGCTACTTTACTTTTTTTAGCGGTAAATATAGCCAAAATGTAGGGTGCTTCTATTAAAACAATCAAATACCAAGGACATAAAGATAAAAATATATAATTTATGTTTATCAAATCATTATCAGATAATTTTCCCATAGAAACAATTTTTAATACTGTAGGGATAGCAAAATAAGATAAAATAATTCCACAAACCATTAAAAGAACTGTGCCTTTCAGGAATTTTTTTATATTTTCTCTTATTTTTTCTACATTTTTATTAACCCAAAAATTTGTTAAATTTGTCTTGAGAATAGTTGAAGAGGGTCCAACGGTTAATAATTTTAATGTATCAATAATTTTTTTTGCATAGTAAAAATACGACACATAACCGGCAGGCATTGATACAAGGAAATTGTTAATAGTTATAGGCAATAACGTACTATAGATATTATCTCCCAATCGTGTGGCAAAGCTGTTTTTAAAAAGAGGTTTTATATTAGGATGAAAAAAAACGACCTTAAACGGTATGAGGTTTTTTGCTATAAAAATAGTTCCTATTATAGCTGCTAAAGCCCACCCGAAAACCTGACCGTATGCAAGATAAATTATGTTGTTTTGATTCAAAAAATAGACTATTAATTGAGCAATAACAATAAATAAATTTGGCAAACAAGATAAAATATACGGAATTGAAAATCTCTTTTCTGCATTTAAAAGTTTTGCATTAAGCGCGCTGATCGGCATAAAAAACAGTCCTAACAATAATATGGCAAAAATATGATTCAAATAATCCAGCCGTTGTGAATCAATATTAAAAACAAAAATCTTAAAAACAATGCTTTTAAACAGATACAGGATTAAAACTGAGCCTATCCCAATAATAAAAGCAAAAAACAAGTTTGCATTATAAAAAGCATTTGATTTATTAATGGATTTTGCTTTTAAATCCGTATAAAAAATAAGGAATTGTTCAAAAAATACAAGCTGTATAAGTTGAATTGATAATATAATTGAAATTGCCAGTAAATAAGAATCAACCTGTTTAGATATTCCAAAAATTTTTATCAATAGTAATGCGCTAATAGCATTTAAAAAAATTTGGATTAAAACTAAAAAATTATATTTAATATTAAACATGGGCTTCTTTCTTTTTTATTGAATTATACAGAAAGTTTTCTTTTGCTAAAACCATTCCAAAAAATATATAAATCAACACTTTAGTATATGTAGCATAATAAAACTGTCCAAAACAACTGCTTGTAAAAACAGTTATAACAAATAAAAAAGCTGCCATATTTAAATTTCTATAATAACCTTTATATTTTTTAAAATTATTCAAAAACTTTTTACCCATAAAAATAAAATAGGAAAATAAAATAGTTGCGCCAATTAATCCCATTTCCTGAATCGACAACAAAAAGTAATTATGCGCAAGCATATGTTTATGTGCTTCAATAAAAATATTTGGAGGCAGAATCGGGTCAATAAGTTCCCAGTAAGAATTTAGTCCTGATCCCAACCACAAATATTTTAGATTACTTGTTAATGCGGCTATTGGATAACTCCATATCTCAAATCTTCCCGTCATAGTATTATCGACAGTTTTAATAAATGACGTATTTGCTAACAGCACGGCAACAATTGCACTTATACTACTTACAGCAGTAACTTTAACCGCAGCTTCAGTTCTGTTTTTAGCGGTGTAATTATAATAAACTAATCCGCATATCAAAAGACCCAATATACTTAATTTCGTATATCCCATGTAAATGGCAATCAATAGTATTGCCATAATTATATTTTTTCTTTTTTTGTTAAAGTTCTTGTGAAAAGGGAGAATCAATAATAATATAGCTAATAAAAACTCTGACAATCCTCCTGTGCCTCCAATAGTACCGCAAGCTTGCCAGACCAGAGTTGGACCTATCCCTAAATAGCCTAAATAGCCTCTTGGAAATTGGTTTAATGCTCCAAATTGACCTGTAGTAGATTGTAATATTCCTAAGGTTGCTTGAAATAATCCTGTAAAAAGAAAAACCTTGATAATTTTAGACCATGATGTTTGTTTTGTCCTTATCATATAAACAGTTATATAAAAGATTAATATAGCTTCCAGAAACTTAAAGGAGGTCAAAACCCCTGTGACTGAAAGAGAAGTAACTCCCGTAACAAAATATAATATTAAAAGAACTATATTCCATTTATCAATACTGGTTTTTAAATTTATATTTTTATCGTTAATAAAGATATTTAATATTACTGACATTATACAAATTAAAATTAAAACATCATTTAAGGAAAAACTAATAGGGAGAATCCTCAGTCTCTCAGTAAAAGGAATCGTAAATATTACTAAATAAAAACAATATTTAGGTTTACTAAGAAGAAAAATTATTATAGCCAGCCCTATAAAAGCAATCAAGAGATATTGCACGGGATAAAATAAAATTAATGACCCCAAAATAATTGCTAAAAAAATAAATATTTTATCTAATTTGTTGAATTTATCCATAAATTAATTATTCTTTTATAATTGAAAGTTTTTGCTTAAAATATTCTTTAGTCAGCATGGCTGCAAATACGGAATTTGTAACCAGATACCGTTTCCACATGCGACCCGGTTCCTGGATTAATCGGAATATCCATTCGGAATTCAATTTTTGTGCCCAATCGGGCGCTCTTTTGACTTTACCCGCAATTACATCAAAACTCCCCCCAACCCCCATCGTAAAAGGAACTTCCATTGTATTCATATATTTATTCAGGAAAATTTCTTTCTTTGGCGAACCCATTGCAACAAAAAGAACATCCGCGCCTGAATTTTTAATAGCTAATGCAATATTTTCTTCTTCATCAGGTAAATAATAACCGTTTCTGTATCCGGATATTATTAATTCAGGGTATTTTTGCTTATAAATATTAATGACTTTCTGTAAAATAGCTTCTTCTGCACCAAAAAAATAAACTTTATATCCTTTTTTAGAAGAATATTGAATTAAATTTTGCATTAAATCAATGCCTGTAACTCTTTCTGGAACGTTTATTCCTAAGAACTTTGCTCCGAGAATTATCCCCGATCCATCCACATTAATAAGTCCGCAAGAGTTAATTATTTCTCTTAATTCAGCATCTTTTTGGGCATAAATAAGTTTTGCTACATTAACGACCACATGCTGAACACATTGCCGTGTTTCAATAAATTCAGAGATCTTAGCCAGAGTTTCTTCCATTGTAAAAAGATCAATATTAACTCCAAAGAAATTAACTCTTTTCTCGGAAATTAAAGAGCTACTCATTGATTCGGCACCTCAAATTCAGCTTCGCCAATAATTTGATCTTCCTGATGCCTTAAATATTTTTCATAATCTTTTTCTAATCCGGATCCGGATTCTCTAACAATAGTTCCGACCATTGGGATGCCTGCATTTTTAAGAGTTTTTGAAATATTTTTCAGTATCGTATAAGTAATTGTTTTATTTACAAATAAAATAACACCGTCAGACAGCCTTGAAATAATTAAAAATTCCGGTGTAATATGCGCAGCGCCTGTATCTATCAATACCCAATCAAATTCGTTCTTTAAAACTGCAAGAATAGCTTCAAATGAAGAAGTGCCAAAAAATTCATAAGGTTCGAAAACCATTTCTTTATTGCCAAGATGATGTATACCTTTTTCATCCTCCACTAAAGCGCTTATAACATCCTGAGCTTCAATTGTTTTTGTCTTTCTCATCTTGGTTTCAAGAGATACTATAAGTTCAGACAAATTAGTTTTTACTTTATGATCAACTAAAGCATGTTCCAACAAAGTTGGTATTCTAAAATCACTGTCAATAACCACAACAGAATGACCCAGTTTTTTAAACCTGCAAGCTAAATAGTACAAAATAGATGATTGAGGTTTTTTAAGGGACGATGAAGTAAAGGTTAAAACCTTGGTATTGTTCTTATAGCACTTTATCATAAGGTTAGAAACAATATTGTTGTATGCAATTCCATGAATAAATTGGTATTGGTCGTTTAAAATTAAATGTCTAAGCCATGGAATCGTCCCAATTATTGAAGCTCCTGTTATTTCTTCTATTGATTCAACATCATCACAAACATCTTCAATCAAAGTTTTTAATATTGAAACGGTAAATCCGAATGAACAACCAAGCATAAAAGCTATTATCAGCACCTGCATAGGCGCAGGGAAAGAAATGCCTGTCGGCGCGCTTGGAGGATCAATTACAACAACATTACTTACAGCTTCAGCTTCTTTTATTCTTGCTTCAATTTGTTTTTCTCTAAGCTGGTCATAAGCTTTGCTTAAAGTACGTTCTTCCTGTTCAAGAGTATCAAGAGTAAATTTCTTTTGAGGAATTTTAGACTGTTCTGTATTAATCTTGTCGATAGTATTGTTAATTGATAGTTTTTCAGCCTGCAGACCGATAAGCTTGGTTTGATTTGTTACAAGATTTTCAACAAGCCTTTCTCTAACAGGATCAAATATATTAATCCCTTTATTTTTAGCATATTTCCCCAGACTTAGTTTTATTTGGTCTTTTATTTGCGCGTTTATGGCCGTAATTTTATTTTTCTGGGCTATCATCTTGGGATTTGTTTCAGCAAGCTTGGAAGAATCAAATTCATACTGCTGAACAGACGTATTTAAATCTCCTCTTAATTTTACCAGTGTCTGATTTCCTGATCCCAATGCAACAGCATTAATAGCTTCGGCGGATTTAAGCGCTAATTTGTCTTCCAGTTCTGCAACTGATGATGCGGTATTATTTATGCTTGCATCAAGGTCTTCCAACTTTGAGGAAGTATTAATTTTTTGATCAACAAGCTTGATAGATTCTTCATCTATATTTATAGCTAAATTTGTAGATTTAAACTGTTTAATTTTATCTCTTATTTCGTACAATTTTTTATCAATCTGAGAGAGATTTAACTCAATATATTTACGTCGAGCTGTCCTGATTTTTTTATTTATAAGAAGGTTAATATTGTCATACTCTTCTAAAACAGAATTTAATAAAACCTGAGCCTCTTTAGGATTATCCCATGTAAAAGTTATGTTTAATATATCAGTACCCGGTTTGTTTTTTACGTCGATGAGTTTATCAACATTTATTGATTTATCTTTTTTTGCATTGGTTTTCTTTATTTGCTTAGATATAAAATCTTTTAACTGACCTGATTTCAAAATTTCTATCTGGGTAAGAAGTGGATTCCCCGCAGCGGTTAGCGGGGTTAATTGACTTTCCTCACTTAAATTAGCGACAAATTCATCGGTAGCAAGGTCTTTTATCCAGATTTTTGCAGTTGATTTATAAGACGGTTTATAAAAAATTGCCAGATATACGAGCGACCACATCAAGACAATCAATATAACAGTAAAAACCAGCTTTTTATCTCTGCCAAAATTACGAATATATCTATTTTTATTTAAACTATTAATATCCATTTAGTTTTATTTACTTTCCTATAACTTGGTATCTGTGAGGATCAGACATAAGAGCCCAATTATTATACGTATTGGCAAAGGTATTTACCGGATTTAACACCCTCATCATATAATCGAAACTTTTGCCAACAAGAGGTCTCGGTTTTTCTGGCACATAAACTATATCGTTAGGCATCAAAGTTACATCATTGCTCATCGGATTAACAACTCTTGTTACAAGTTTGCCGGAAATATCCGCTCTGCTTATAAATATTTTTTTAGGCGCGTAGGCAGAATCTGTAAGATAACCGCCTGCTGCAGTAATTGCAGAATTTAAAGTTATTGAGGCAGAGCTGTCCAGTTTTATTAAACCGGGATTATTAACATATCCATAGACTTTAATCGGAACAATTTTGGGGGAAAATGTAGCGGTCGCATATTTTTTGTATTTTTCTTCACTTACCGCAAGCGGAGTCGGCAATTTAGGAATATAAACCGTATCTCCCGCCATCAAATAAATATCCTGACTCGCATCGCCTTTTTCCAGTATCTTCATTAAATTAACATTAAATTCACTGTTATCAAAAGAATTTGTGACTTTCACATGCTCAAGATCAGAATCAAACTGAATACCTCCCGCCGCAACCAACACATTAGAAAGCAAAGGCGATTTTCTTTCCAACATAACTTCTGTTTTTGTACTGTTTTGATTTTGATTGTTTGAAGTATCAGTGCTTATTTCATAGCTGCCGGGATTTAAAACCGCTCCTGTGACATAAACGACAAAAGGTCTTGTTTTGTCTAATCTAATAGTTACATTAGGATCTTTAAGGTATTTTTTGTATTTATTGACAAGTTGTATATGCAAATCTTCTATTGTTGTTCCTGCTGCTTTAATTTGTCCCAGAGGCATAATAATAATATTTCCGTTAGGTTGAATCCGAATATTTTCCTGATTAAATTCTTCAGAATCATAAACAAAAATACTGATAACATCATTTGGTCCCAACACATAGCTTCTGGAATAATTATTTGAATTAAACTCCAGTCGGGATTTTATAATATTCTTTGCGGGAATCCCTGCTTTATAAGCATTAATATTTTCAGCAAAAGCCATCGGCATTGATATATATAAATAAATAAAAATTAATGCTATATATTTTTTCACTTTATTACACAACAAAATCACTTAACACTATAAAATTGATTAATTTAAGTTTACCATTCTTAATTTAAATTTATAAAACGAATTTGTCAAAAACGTAAAGAAATATTTATATAAGTATTTATTACTTCCAGAACTCCCAGAATTTCTTTTTAGCATTTGATAACTGCATTATTTTTAGTTGAACTTCCATCAGGTTTAGTCTTTTCTTCTGTTCTTCAAACTCTCTTAATTTTTGATTTTTATCTTCCAACTGAACTTGAAGCTGTTTTACTTCGGATTTAATTTCAAAATATTCTTCTTTAACCCTGCGTTCATAATCTTCCAGCAGGAATATTTTCTTTTCTGCTTCTATTGTTCTGTCTGTATAAGCTTTAAGTTCTTTTAAAAGCACTTCAAACAAACTTACCATATCTGTTTGGTTTAAATTACCCGCGCCATTTTCATTAATACCATTAAATAAATTTTCACTGCCGGCGTTATTATTCATTTCTTTTGTATATTTCAAATCAGAATCTGTAAAATTTTCGGTTTCATAGATTTTTTTATTAATTTGTTGAGAAGAATCAGGCTTATCGTCATTAAGAAGTATTACGGCACTTTCATTAATATTACTGAGTACTTTCTCTTTAGTAATATTATTCTGTTCTTCTGCGCGCGTATTTTGAGGTTCTACTTGAATATTATTATGATATTTAACTTCCAAAATCAAAAGATCTTTTATTGAAGAAAGATTATAACCATTTAAAATTAAAGATTTAACCTTTTTAAAAAATGTAACTATCTCATCTGAATATATTTTAACGCCGGAATTATTTGTTTTTATATCTAAGCCAAGGCTTAACTCCCAATTTGTTATTGTATTGGAATTAATCTCAAGCATTTCAGATAAAACATCAGTTGTAATAAACAAATTTAAATAACTCCCAAGCAAAAAAGTTTGTTTTTTTTCCTCGACTCCGAAGTAAATTATTCAAAAAAAAAGACTCATTAAATCAATATACTAATTGTATTTGTTTAGGTCAAATCAAATAATTTATAAATACAGCTTGAATGTTTCAAATGAAAGCATAATGAATACATCAAACTAACTATATAATATAGAAAAAATAAAAGATGTCTTCTTTGTTAAGAAAAATTACATTTAATCTTGAGCTGAACAAAATTAAATTTATTTTACCTAATCCAACACTTTATATGAAGTATTTCTACTTTCTGTAAAAATATTTCATATAAAAATACTTCATATAAATGAAAAATAAAAACATTTGCATTTTTTTTATGCTCTTAATATTATTATTAATGTAGTATTGATTTAGAGTCATAATTTTCATCAAAATAGAGTTATAAATAATAATTTGGAGTAACGGCAAAATATGGCGCTTGCTAGTTTAAACCAACAAAGTATTAAGATATTAAATATTAATACTGATTTAATGCACATGAACGAACTTCCTTTAAGTCGGACAAAACCTTTTCAATGGATAATGAAAAGAATAATGGATGTTACATTAAGTTCGATAGCAATTATTGGATTATTTCCATTGTTTTTATTATTAATCATATTAATAAAAATAGACTCAAAAGGTTCTGCGGTTTTTAAACAAAAACGAGTAGGCGCAAATAAAAAAGAATTTTATATGTATAAATTCAGAAGCATGGTTAGCGATGCTGAAGAAAAATTTGAACAGGTAAAAAAATATAACCAAACAAACCCTATAATGTTCAAGGCGTCTAATGATCCCCGAATTACAAAAGTCGGAAAATTTATCAGAAGATATAGTCTTGATGAATTGCCTCAATTATTCAATGTGTTAAAAGGCGAAATGAGTCTTGTTGGTCCAAGACCACCTCTTTTACGCGAATTAAAAGAATATAAAGCCTGGCATTATGTAAGATTTGAAACAATTCCCGGTTTGACAGGAATGTGGCAAGTCAACGGCAGAGCAAATATTAAAGACTTTGATGCGGTTGTTAATCTTGATTATAAATACATAAAAAACTGGAATATCCTTATGGATATAGAAATTATCTTAAAAACAATTCCTGTTGTAATTAATGGTAATGGCGCAGCCTAGCTTATTAATTATTTTTAAAGACTTTTGCTTTTATTTTATATAATAATTGTTCTGCTATATCTAATTTTAATATAAGAGTCATTATAAAATACGCAATCATAGCAAGAGTTCCGCTTGTTAAAACGTTTATTAACAAGAAAATACGATTTTCTCCCAGTATTTGATGTAGCAATAAGTTTGAACCAAAAGCAACAGCAGTCATTACAAGCGTTGCTGCCGTGATTTTTAAAAGCGGCGTTCTTATGCGTTTAAAATCAAGATTAACTTTCTTTCTTATTAAAAACGCAAGCCAAATTAGGTTTATTCCTGCCATTGCCGCTGTTGAAAGCGTGATTCCCGCTAATCCAAAAGGCTTCACTAAAAAATAATTCATTACAGCTTTTGTAAATATTGACATTACCGCTATCAAAAACGGCGTTTTGGTATCATCAAAGGCATAAAATATTCTTGTTAAAAGATCTCGCGCCACATAAGGGAATATTGCGAAGGAAAGAAAAATCAAAGCTTGAGTTACCATAACAGTGTCGCCCGCATCAAATTTTCCTCTCTGAAACAGCAATGTTATTGCATCTTGAGAAAATACAAATATTATTGAAAAAACAGGAAAAGCAAGAAACCATAACGAACTTAAGCCCTTATGAAAGTAAAATCGGAGGGAATCCCAGTCATTTTTTCCTACCAGATTAGAAAAAACAGGGAATAGAGGGACTAACATTGCCGTCATTATAATTCCCACAGGGAATTGGAAAATTTTATTAGCATAACTTATTGCTGACCAACTGCCCTCATGAAGTTGTGAAGCAAAAAACATATCCACATATATATTAAGCTGTCCTATTGTACAGCCAACTACAGCAGGGAAAATAATCTCACCGATTTTTTTAATTTTATCCATTTTTATATCAAAATCAGGCAAATATTTAAACCCGACCTGAAAATAGGCGGGAAGCTGAATTAAAAGTTGGAGAACAGCGCCCGCAAGAGTTGCCCATGCCAGAATTAAGCCTGTATTATCACTTCCAAACCCCCATATCGCAACTATTATTGCAAAACTTGCCATAGTAGGGCTTAAAGTTGTTAATAAGAATCTGTTATAAACATTTGATATCCCGTACAAAATTCCCACAACTCCGCCTATAAA
>Ga0209417_1005278_pt1 | contig 14407 bp, 17 predicted proteins | sample RifGroF2_FD_184002 | JGI IMG/M metagenome (GOLD analysis project Ga0209417, IMG submission 184002) | Groundwater microbial communities from Rifle, Colorado, USA - Groundwater F2 (SPAdes) (version 2) | ecosystem: Environmental > Aquatic > Deep subsurface > Groundwater | place: Rifle, Colorado... | reverse complement strand
CAGTTCCGCGACTTTTACGCCGGACAGAAGCATGCCTCCGAAAATAGCACCCATCCTGGGGCCGCCCATTGAAGTGCATACGCTCATGCCGCTTGTCCAGAGGCCGGGAAATATTTCAGAAACATTTTCAACAACGAATTTTTCACCGCTAAACGCATCCATGGGGCCTTCAATAAACGCATCCCCGTTTTTTCTTCTGACAAGGCCGCGTTTTTTCAGGCAGTTTATTAAAACCGTTTCATGACCTGTGGCGTCAATTACTGCCTTTGCCGTGAAAGTCAGCGGGTCTATGGGCAGATTATCGCCAAGCAGGGTGCGGTTTGCGACAACGCCCGTTACTCTGCCGTTTTTAACGCAAAGGTCTTCAGCCGACATCAGGTTCAGGATTGAAGCGCCGGACTGAATGGCTTTCAGGCAGAGAGCGGAAGCGAGTTCTATGGCGTCCACCGAAAAAAGTTTTCCGCTTTTTTCGTAACTGGTCCCGGCCTCTTCAAGTATTGGAAGAGCGTCTTTCTGTACGGCTATTTGATTCATTCCGATGCTGCCGCCCCATATTCCGCCGCCCGGGCTGAGGCGTTTTTCCAGTACCAATATCTTGAAGCCCTCTTTTGCAAGGCACCATGCGGCCACCAGTCCAGAGGGGCCCGAACCGGCGATTATGACATCGCATTCAATAAGTTTTTCAAGTTTCCCGAAATATGATTTAAGTATAGTCAGGGAAACATCGCTTTCATTAAAATCATTCATATCAATGTGTCCATAGTCTTAATAAAGTTTTTCAGCGCCGGAATATATTTCCTCCGGATTGAGAATGGCCGCGGCATGTCCTGGATGTTTTAAAGGGTTCCATGTTTTCATAAAATCAAAAATTTCGCCCTCTGTCACATATTCAAAAAAGCCTTTTATCTGATAGGTTTTATTTTCCCTGGTTTTAAAAAGGAAGGAGCCTTTAGAGCCGGCGAGGATATTTTTGCGTGTCTTGTCAAAATAATTGTCGGCAATGACTATCTTTTTACTCTGATACAATTCCACGCAGGTGACGTATATCACGTTGGGCAGATTACTTTCGCCTGCGGTTGCGAGAATAGTCACTTTATCGCGGTTGGCCCATGCTTTGCAGATTTCTTCCGGTAAAAAATTCATTTTTCATCCTGTTGTTAAATATTAATGGTTAATGAGTATATTCAATAATTTTAATTTTAGGCCCCAGTTTTTTTGAGACCGCGAGTTTCATCTGTTCAAAATGCGGACATGGAAAAGCTATAGGATTTCCTTTTGAAATACATGATGCGAAAACGATGGCTTCCGCTCCTCTTTCAACCATAAGACTTGCTCTTGAAACCGCCTTTTTACCGGGACAGCCTCCGCAGCTTGCAAATCCCATGATTTCAACAGGGCCGGTTTCTTTAAAGGCCAGCTCGCCGGATGCGGCAACCTTAAAATCGGTAGTTCCGGCGCACATATCTTCCGTCTGTTGACATCTGATAATTCCTACTTTCATTTTATTTCCTTTCAATTTGTTTTGAAAATGCAATGGCGATAAAATCGGACATCGCGTCTATATTCAAACTTTTTTCATCAGAGACGTTTTCCGACTCAGGCAAAAAGCAAGTCTCCATATTTTCAAGTATAAAACCTTTCTTTGTGATCAGCGTTGCCAGTTCGTCTTTTGTCCAAAAGACGGCATTGGAATAAAAAAGGTGGCCTGCTTTTCCTTTGTGTTCATAAATCTTTCCCAAAACGCTGTCCGCCGGGATGAAACCCACAATCAAGCGCCCCGTTTCTTTCAAAACCCTGAATGCTTCGCCAATCGCGCGCGAAGGTTCTTTCATAAAGCATATTGAGAAAGCTATCAGAATACCATCAAAAGTTTTGTCCGGGAAAGGCAGCTTTTCGCCATATCCCATATACGTCTGAATTCCGCGGCCCTCCGCGATGCCGAGAACGGCTGGAGACGGATCAATGCCTTCTCCAATGTTAAGTGCGTTGGCGAATCGCCCTGTTCCAACGCCTACTTCCAGCCATCTGCCATTTGTTTCTCCAATAATATTTTTCAAACAATTTACTTCGCTTGCAAAAATGACTTTCCCATCGGCAGAATCAAACCATCTGTCGTAGCTCTCAGCATTCAATTCAAAGGGATTATCATTATTGTTCATTATATTCCGCGTCATTATGTGAAAGGGATTTACAGAGTCAATCTCCCTGCATCATGTGAAAAATACTGCTTTTGAGCGAGCCTTTGGGCTGTCCGCAATCAGGGCATAATTCGGTGCTGGGTGTTTTATCTTTTTCAGTATCCTTTACCGCGCCTGTTTTCCCGCTTATGACGACATCTTTCTTTTCTTTCAGCTTCTGTAAAGTTTCAGCGTCGAGATTTTTGCCTCCGTTCAGAATCAACTGCTGACGAAGCGAACCTTCCGGATAACCGCAGTTTTTACAGGCTTTTTTAATGCCTTTCTTATCGGCGTCGGAGCCTTTGATTTCTCCTGTATCAGCACTTATTACAATATCCTGATTGGATTTCAATAGCGCTATTTCATCCTTGGACAATTTGACTTTGTCACAGCAACATCCGCTTATTATGAATGTTAAAACACATCCCGTTAAAATTCCCCATACTGTTTTTTGCATTTATTTTTCTCCTTTTAAAAGTTTAAATTTCCATATCGACAATAGTCCCTACATTGCACGGACGGCAGACGCCGGGAAATTCCCGGCATAACGCCGCTGTAGCGGCAAAGCCTGTGCAGTGAGCGGGAAGAAGTTGTTTCAAACCGAATTTTCTTAATTCGGCAAGAGTCCTGGACATACGTTTATCACTCGCGGAGAGCAGATGCATTCCGCCTATCACTGTATGGATCGGCTTGTTCCTTGTGAGGGAACGAACATAATCAAGGATGTTTATTATCCCCGAATGGGCGCAGCCTGAAATCACAACTGTTCCCGATGAAGTTTCAATGAAGGCCGCCTGGTCATCATTCAGGGGATCGATTTTTTCGCATGTCCCGTCCAGAAAGAACATGCCGCCGGTATCCTCAAAATCCGTGAGCCTCGGAACAGCGCCGCTGAGGTGAAGGCCTTTGCAGACTTCCACAGGGCCTTTATTTACATTGTGTTCTGTTTTATATCTATCTGAAATCGGCATTCCTATTTCATGAACAGTGCCATCCGCGTGTCTGGAATATTTATGGGAAAAAGCGTCAGGATGGGCAAAAATAACGGCTTTAGTTGCGAGTTTCAAAACTTCTCCAAGTCCGCCCGTATGGTCGTAATGTCCATGACTCAGGACAATCGCGTCAGTCTCCTCCAGCGGTATCCCAAAGACTTCCGCGTTATGGGAAATGACATTTCCCTGTCCGGTGTCAAAAAGGATTTTTCTGTTTCCAATCTCAATCCAGAAGGAAAGCCCGTGTTCGGCGAGATGTTCCTTCTTCAAGGCCGTGTTTTCAACAAGTGTTGTTATTCTTAAATGAGTCATGTCTGTTTTCCTAAACTTTTGCCAATGCCTGTTTCAGATCATTTAAAATTATTCCGGGGGGCTCTATGCCTATGGAGAGGCGGACGGTGTTTTCCCTGACGCCAAATGAAAGCCTTCTTTCGGGAGGCAGGTAAAGCATTGTCGTAAGGTATGGTATGCAAATCAATGATTCGGTCGCGCCAAGGCTTACGGCATGATAAATGACTTTCAAGTTCTTAATGAACTTTTTGGCGTCATCATGGGTTTCGCCTACGTCAAAAGCAAGCATGTTTCCGAAACCGCTATGCATCTGTTTTATCGCTGTCTTGTGTCCTGAATGGCTTGCCAGGCCCGGATATGAGAGGCGCGAGACTTTTTCGTGACAGAGAAGAAAAGCCGCTACTTCCTCCGCTCTTTTCGTCATGGAAGCCATTCTCAATTCAAAAGTTTTAAGGCCGCGGTCGAGAAGGAACGCCGAATACGCGTCAAGGGTTGTCCCTATCGCCTGCCTGGTGAACCACAATGTATTGTAATGCTCCTTTGAACACGCTATCGCGCCGGCCATTATGTCGTTATGTCCGCCAAGGGCTTTTGTCGCGCTGTGGACGGCAAGGTCGGCGCCAAGCTGGAGCGGACTTTGATGATACGGCGTGGCAAAGGTATTGTCAACCACCAGCATGATCTTATTTTTTCCGGCGATTTTGCTCATTTCCTTTATGTCTATAATTTTGCAGAGAGGATTTGAGGGGGTTTCAAGGAAAATCATTCTGGTATTGGGCTTTATTATTTTATCAATGGTCCCGGCCTCGTCGGCGTTTATCCATGATATTTCCACGCCCATTCTTTCAAGGATAAGCGAAACCTTGTAATTGGCTCCGTAAGTGTCATGGAAAATAATCAGGTGGTCTCCGGATTTAAGGTAACTGAAGTAAACCATAGTGCATGCGGCCATGCCTGATGTGCAGACGATGCAGTCTTCGGCTTTTTCCAGTTCGGCTATTTTCCGTTCCACTTCCCTGACGGTGGGGTTGTCGTCCCGGTGATAGGTGTAGCCGTCTATTTCGCCGTCCGTAATCTGACGGAGGACTTCAAAGGAAGAGTACTCGTAATTTACCGCGTTTACTATCGGGGTAACCATAGGGCGGTTCCCGTAAGGTGTCAGTGGGTCAAGAGGCATAAGATTATCCTTTCATATCATGTTTTACTTAATATCAGAATCGCAAATCTCTCTTTGCGTAGACCTCAATAAGTTTAATATTTGTCCTCAGTTTTTCCGAGAGATGAGGAACGTTTTCATCAACCCATTTCAGGTAATTGGGAATTATAGTTTCTCTTCCAAGTTTGCGTACTTCTTCAGACGCGTAGTCGGAGAGATACTCCTGAAATGTCAGAAGGCCATTCGCGATGCAGAAATTTTTGACTGTTGCATGTTTGGCGAGCGGCATGAATTCAGCTCCAGTGCGTCCTTCGCGGTATCCTGCGGTGCAGAATGACGGCAGAAAACCTTTTCTGCAGAGCGCAAGGATAAATTCGTCCAGGCTTCTTGTGTCGGAAAGGATAAACTGCTGTTTTTCCGGGATATGCTCCAATTTCATTTGTGAATATCCGCCCACGGCTATCCTGGAACCGGCATCCATCTGGGAAACGCCGCATTTACCTATCAGTTCATCCCTGAGTTCTGGCTTTTCCCTTGCCGTAAGGATAGAGCCCGTATAAGGGCACATCAGGCGTATGACGGCAACAATTTTTCTGAAATCATAATCGCTGACCAGCCATGGGGAATTAGCGGTAAACGGCGTTTTCATCGCAGGTTCTATGCGGGGATATGAAATGGTATGAGGGCCGACACCGAATTCTTTTTCCAACGCCATCGCATGGCGTAAAAGGCCCTGAATTTCGTAATGCCAGTCATAGAGGCCGAACAAAACGCCCATGCCGACATCGTCAATCCCCGCCTCCTGTGCCCGGTGCAGACTGAAAAGCCTCCAGTCATATTCCCTTTTCAGCGTCCCCGCCGGATGAATTTTATTATAAGTCGGGTGATGGTATGTTTCCTGAAAAATCTGATAGGTGCCGATGCCCACCGAATGGACAGCCTTATACTCGTCATCGAACAAGGGGGCGGCGTTGACATTGGCCCTGCGGATTTCACCGGGTCCATGCTTCACGGCATATGCGGCAGAGACCGTTTCGCATATATACTTATAATCGTTTTCGGCGCTCTCGCCGTAAACCATGATCAGTCTTTTATGCCCGGCATTTATCAGGGCGCGCAATTCCTCTTTCAGTTCAGGAATGCTGAGACTGCGTTTTAAAACCGCTTCGTTGGACGCGCGAAAACCGCAGTAAAGGCAGTTATTTACGCAGGGGCTTGAAACATAAAGCGACGGCAACAGTACAATCCTGTTGCCGTAAACGGTCTTTTTTATCCAGTTTGCCGTTTCAAATATTTCCTCCCACAATTCCGCCTCTTCCGCAAAAGCCAGTGCCGCCGTGTCGGCGGATGAAAGCATGGCCCCCGTTATCGCGTTATTTCTGGCTTTCTGAATTATTTCACGCAAACGTTCCTTTGACGGGCTACTGTTTTCTTTCAGAGTTTTAATGATATCCGCATGGTCTATAAAATTTTCGTGTTTATGTTTCTTCTGCCACTCGCGGATTCTTTTCAACCTTTTGTCTTTCCACGATAATGAAAATTTAGATTTTGTATAATCGGTGTTCATGTCGTTATTTTTCCACTTACAGACATTTTCTCTATGGCATCTTCAGCCGCCTTAATCAAAACGGATTTAGTCGGGGCGGTATTGAGAAGCGGATGGGTTCCCATTTGAAATGAAATCAGCTCATAGACAGTTACATGTTTTTGAATGGCCAAAGCTATTATGTTGATTATTTCCGCGGAGGATTTCCCTCCCGCAAGTTCACCGCCGATTATCTGTCCGTCTTCCGGCATTACAACAAGTTTCATTGCTATTTTTTCCGTCCCGGGTATACTGCCCGGATGTCGGTCAAAGTCTTCAAAAAATCCTGTGATGTAATCAATGTCGGATTTTCGAGCATCGTCTTCCAAGACGCCAGCCGAGGCAAAAACAGTTCCATTAAGTTCAGTAGCAAAAACAGACAAGGTACCTGAAAAATCACGTTTGATTCTGATTTTATAAAGATTGTGTCCTAAAACACGGGCCTCGGAAGCAGCGGTGGAGGCCAGCATTATACTATCCGTGCGTCCAGTGATAAATCCAATAGTTTGGGCGCAGTCTCCCGCCGCATATACGTCTTTTATGTTTGTCCGCAAATAATTATCAACTTCTATATGTTTGCCTTCATTCAGCTTTATTCGAGAGGCTGCTGCTATTTCAGTGTTTGGAGTAAATCCCATGGCGATTATTATGAGATCAGCTTCTATTTTGGTGCCATCATTCAAACAAACGCCGGAAGCAATATCATTTCCGCCGATAATTTCCTTTACTTGCGCCAGATAATGTATTTTAATTTTTGTTCCGCCAAGAGCTTCATCTATCCTCTTCGCAAAGTCAGGTGAAAAAGAACGATGAAGACAATAACGCGCTCTGTAAATCAGATGAATTTCCTTGCCTTCTTCCTGGGACAGTTGCTCTGCCATTTCAACTGCGGTAAAGCCGGAACCCAGAACAATAATTTTTTTGCGGAATCAGTTTTCTCCTTCAACTTCTCAAGTTCGGAATAATTTTTTGACACATATTCAATTCCAGCCTTAAACCTGTCCGGTTTCAGAAACTCCGGAACAAGGGGCCGCGAGCCGGTCGCCAAAACAAGTTTTTCATAACCAAGACGTTCCCCTGAGGCAAATTCAACATATTTTTTTTCTGTGTTAATTACGGAAACCGTGCCAATGAAAAGGTTTTTTCCTTCATCATTGAAGACATTCCTTTTCATGAGGTTTTTCTCAATATCCCCAAGAAGATGAAAAATATAGGGAATGCCGCAGGGAATGGGCTGTTTTTTTTCTTTTTGTATTAAGGCGATGCTTTTGTCTTTATACTGTTTCATGGCTGTTGAAGCCGTAACAATACCAGCGGGCCCGCCACCTATGATAATTATATCGAATTTTTTCATTTTCATGATTCCTTTATATCATTAAGTATTTTTTTGTTTTTTCCCATAGCGCGCGGATGTCTTCGGCAGAACCCGTTTCCTGATATTCTACAACTGTCTGTCTGCGTATCTGTGCGTCCGTAACAGCTCTGTCGTATCTCACTCTTCCGGCATTTTTCAATCCTTTCGCTTCCGCGCCGTTCTCGATTTCCGCGGCAAGTCCGGGGTTCAAATCCCACTTGTTAACGCAGACCGCACCCGGTATTTTAAAATGTCTTATGAGTTCAGCTACACGTCCGAGATCATGCATGCCGCTCAATGTCGGTTCCGTGACAATCAGGACGAAATCCGCCCCTCCGATGGACGCGATAACCGGGCAGCCGATGCCGGGAGAACCGTCAACAATCAGAAATTCCTTTTTATGTTCTTCAGAAAGTTCCCGGGCTTTTTTGCGGACAACACTTACCAGTTTGCCGGAGTTCTCCTCCGCTATGCCCAGCTTGGCATGGGACATGGGGCCGAACCTTGTGTTCGAGACATAGCATTCACCGTTGACTGCCGGAAAGAGCTTAATCGCTTTTTTCGGACAAAACCACGCGCAGACCCCGCAGCCTTCGCAGGCGATAGGGTCGATATAAAGGGTTCTCTTTTCCGTATCCCAGCGGACGGCGCCGAAACGGCAGAGCTCCATGCATCTGCTGCAGTTTGAGCAGATATCCGTTTTTATTTCAGCCCTTTTGCCGCCTGAAAAATCCTCGCGTGAAATTATTTCGGGGTTGAGGACAAGATGCAAATCGGCGGCGTCCACGTCACAGTCCGCGATAACGCAATTCCCTGCCAGCGCGGCGAAAGACGCTGTGATGGATGTTTTTCCAGTACCGCCTTTTCCGCTTATAACGACAAGTTCTTTCACTTCGCGGCGCTCCTTCCGTAATTTGTGTGACGCTCCGAAAATACTTCGATTTTTTCCAGCAATCCGTAAAACGTGTTTCTGTATTCCGGCACCGCTTCAAAAGCCGTTTCGCCTCTTGAATAGGCCTCGGCCACTCTGCGGTCGTCGGGTATTTCAGACAGTATTTCAATTCCTGAACTATGGCAGTATTGAACGGTCTGTTTGTCCCCCGCGTCCGCCCTGTTTATCACAACGCCGAAAGGCAGCTTGAGCGCTTTCACCGTCTCCACCGCAAGCTTCAGATCGTTCAGACCGAAGGGCGTTGGTTCCGTAACAAGCAATACATAGTCAGAATCTCTTACACATTCGATGACGGGACACGAAGTCCCGGGGGGAGAATCCAATATCAGCATATCGCTTTCGGGAGCGTGCTTCTTGAGCTCTCTGATGACCGGAGGGCTCATCGCCTCTCCGACATTTAAAAGCCCCTGAATAAATTTTATTTTCCCGGCGCGGCCGCTTTCAAGTTTTCCTGTAACGCGTTTTGTTTCGCTAAGCGCCCCCGTCGGGCAGACAAGCCAGCATCCGGCGCAGCCGTGACAAAGTTCAGGGAATAGCAGAACTTTTCCGCCCATATTGATTATCGCGTTGAACTGGCATATTTTCGAACACTGGCGGCAGCCCGTGCATTTTGCCTGCTCGATTGAGGGAACGCTTACCTGCACCTGGATTTCCTCGTCGATTTCAGGCTTCAGAAATAACGCTCCGTTAGGTTCCTCGACATCGCAATCCATATAAACGGTATCCATGCCACGCGCCGATGCCGCCAATGCCAGATTGACAGCCACCGTTGTTTTTCCCGTACCGCCTTTTCCGCTAGCCACGGCAATTTTCATTTATAAAACATCCTGTTCTTTTTTCTGGAAATTAAACATAAATGCCGGGGAAGCCGTAAATGCTTTCCCCGGATGTTTTTGAGGCCCGAAAACAAAATTCAGTTTTCTTTCGAGTTCTCAATTTTTTTTATTTCTCCGCGAAGCTCTTTCAATGAGTTTTCAAAGTACTCCGCCTGTTTCTTCAACGCGTCCAGTTCCTGTTCTTTCGTCATGGAAGGCTGCTGCTGAAGTCCCCATCCCCATGCGGCGGGCCTTTGCCATCCGGCAAGCCCCGTGGCATAAAAACGGTTTCTCCATCCGCGTCCGCCGCCCATCCCGAAGCCGCCGCCACCGCGTCCCATTCCGAAACCCCTCCCGGGCATCGTGTTCATAAATCCGGGCGCGTTGTAACCCGCGCAGAAACCCGCGCTACGTCCTGTCATCGGTCCCATTCCCATGGGGCCTGTTCCGTCTCCTCTTGGCATTTTCAATTTCTCCTTATTCTTAGTTTTATTTCTGTTGTCTTGTCATTTGAGTCCCGCATTTGGGACATTTTTTCTTACTGCATGGCTGTCCGGCAACGTGCGGTCCCGCATGTCCGCATTTCGGACAGACACAATTTCCTCCGGTACCGGCCGCGAACGGCCCGCCCATTTTGCCGCGACCTCTGCCGCCATTTCCCATGGGGCCTGTTCCGTCTCCTCTTGGCATTTTCAATTTCTCCTTATTCTTAGTTTTATTTCTGTTGTCTTGTCATTTGGTTCCCGCATTTGGGACATTTTTTCTGGCTGCACGGCTGTCCAGCAACATGCGGTCCCGCATGTCCGCATTTGGGACAGACGCAATTTCCTCCGGGGCCGGCCGCGAACGGCCCGCCCATTTTGCCGCGCCTTCCGCCGCCGTTTCCCATGGGGCCTGTTCCATCTCCTCTAGGCATTGCTTCACCTCCTTTCGGTTTTCATGTTTAAAGTTTCAGTATTCACAAAGTATTATTTTTCCGTCCGCAATGCCCACGCCGAAACCCGCGCCGCCTTCCGCAGCAACCCGGCATCATGAAGGCATTGTCATAAAGCCGTCTTTCAATAAAAGCCGCAATAACAGCTTCAAGTTCTCCGCATGTAAATCCTCTTACTTCTATCCCCTCGCTTCTGACGGCCATTTCCTGGACGCCTGAAATCGCCCCGCAAATCAGGACGGACGCTTCAAGCCTTGAAAGTTCTTTCGCCCTTTCAAAGGCCTCTTTTCCGGCTATAATAACGTTCTTCCGCTCTTTTTCCTCCGTTCCGTTTACCTCTATCAGAAAGAGATTTTCGGAAACATCGAAAACCGGAGCTATCCGCCCGTTGCAATGTGATACTGCTATCTTCATGGTTTGCATGTCTTAGCAATAGCCGTGCCATTAAATTTTCAAAGTGCGCAAGATGCTTGAAATCAAAGAACAAGAAATTTAATCAATAAAAGAAGACTTGACAATAGTATTTCATAATGCAATATTATGCCGTTGCGTATAATTGCATATTGCAATATTAATGGAAAGCCGTAAAAATGAAATCGGAACATGATGTCATTCTCAATTCAATCAACGAGGGGGTCTTCACTGTTGACCTGAACTGGCGGATAAGCTCATTTAACCGCGCCGCCGAAAAAATAACCGGGATATCCCGGGAAGACGCCGTAGGCAGGACCTGCTCCGATGTCTTCCACGCCAGTATCTGCGAAAAGGAATGCGTTCTCAGGAAAACCCTCGACAGCGGCAAGCCAGCCGTGAATGTTACCGCCCATATAATAACTAACCAAGGCGCAAAAGTCCCCATCAGGATATCGACGGCGGTTTTGAAAAATAAAAAAGGAGAGGTCATCGGCGGGGTTGAAACTTTTCAGGACCTCAGCCAGTTGGAGGCATTGAAAAGAGAATTGAGAAACCAACATTCATTTGAAGACATCGTCGGCAGAAGCCCTCTCATGCTGCGCCTTTTTGACATCCTCCCGCAGATAGCCGAAAGCTCCAGCACCGTTCTCATCGAAGGTGCGAGCGGCACCGGAAAAGAGCTTTTCGCGAGGGCCATTCACAACCTTTCACCAAGGAGGAAAAAGAAATTCATCCCCATCAACTGCGCGGCCCTGCCGGACAATCTCCTCGAAAGCGAACTCTTCGGCTACAAGGCCGGGGCGTTCACGGACGCGAAGCGCGACAAGCCGGGGCGTTTCATGTTAGCCGATGGCGGAACAATATTTCTGGACGAGATAGGCGATATTTCGCCAGCCCTTCAAGTCCGCCTTTTGAGAGTGCTCCAGGAGCGCATTGTCGAGCCTCTTGGCTCTTCCGAACCCGTCCCCGTCAATGTGAGGGTAATAGCGGCAACAAACAGAAACCTGAAGAAGCTCGTCAAATCCGGTGAATTCAGGGAAGACCTTTATTACCGCATCCGCGTCGTTTATCTCGAACTGCCGGAATTGAAACAGCGCAAGGAGGACATACCGTTGCTCGCAGAACGCATATTGGAGAAACTGAACCGCCTCCAGTCAAAAAAAATTGAAGCCCTCTCACAGGACGCGACGGCATTGCTCATGACACATGACTATCCCGGAAACGTGAGGGAACTTGAGAATATAATAGAGCAGTCCTTTGTCCTCTGCCGGGGAAACGTTATTGAGGCCCATCACCTTCCCCTTGAGTTGCGGCACGAAACAAAAAACGGCGCCGCCGCCTTCAACGGCCTTACAATCCAGTCAATGGAAAAACACCTGATTTCAGAAACGCTTCTCCGTTTTAACGGTAGCCGGAGAAAAGCCGCGCGGGAACTGGGAATAGACGCCAGCACCCTTTTCAGAAAAATAAAATCCCTAGGCATAGAAACCCCTGAAACGGATGGCCGCCACAGACGGAAATAGTATTGCAAATTGCAATTGTACAAAGTTCCAGAAATCCATCCTTCTCCAAGCGTATGTTTTTTTTAAACATTTGTTATTCAAGCTATTAGCTTAATCTCCTTTTAATGCGTGTCCCCTTTGGCATATAAAATGCTCTATATTAAAACAAAATCATTTAAATAGAAAGAAATTTTATGAAAGTAGCAGTAACAGCACAAGAGGGAACGCTTGAGGCGAAAATCGATCCGCGTTTCGGAAGGGCAAAATTTTTTATCGTTTTCGACATTGAGAGCGGAAAATTTGAAGTCAGGGACAACAGTCTGAATTTGAATGCCGCTCAGGGCGCGGGCATTCAGTCCGCGGCCAATGTCGCCGAGCTTGGCGTTGAAGCAGTAATAACGGGACATGCAGGGCCAAAAGCGTTCGCAACGCTTCAGGCGGCGGGCATAAAAGTTTACGCGTCCGATGCCGCTTTAAGCGTTTCGGAAGCTCTGGAAAGATTCAAATCCGGTTCTCTGAAATGTCTCGATAACGCCGACGTCAACGGGCACTGGGTGTGATTTTATGAAGACAAGTCTTGATTGTGTCCCGTGTTTTATGCGGCAGGCACTGGAGGCAATGCGTTTCGCCTCCGACGATATTTCTCTTCATAAGAGGTTCATGAGGGAAATTTTTATCTTTGCCTCCGAACTGGATTTTGCGCAGTCGCCTCCCGCTTTTGCTCAAAAGATACACCGCCGTCTCAGAGAAATCACCGGCGTGAAAGACCCTTATTTTAATGTAAAGCGATCATTTAATAAACTTGCGCTGGATATGTTTCACGATATTGAAATGCAGGTCAATAATTCAGAGTACCCGTTTGAGGCCGCAGTTAAGTTTGCGATTGCCGGAAACATCATCGATTCCGGCGCAAAAGCCGCCCTTTCTGAAAATGAAGTCAAGAAAACTCTGAATAAAGCTGTTTCCGTGCCTTTGCATGGAAATGTAAACGCCTTTAAAAAAGCCGTGAACAATGCCGGGAGCGTTCTTTATCTTACAGACAATGCCGGAGAAATTGTCTTCGACCGGCTCCTGATCAATTTTCTGCCGTTGAAACGTACTGTCATAGCGGTAAGAGGAGTTCCTGTAATCAATGACGCGACAATGCAGGATGCCGAAGCGGCGGGACTTCACAAAATGGCGCATGTCATAAATAACGGGTCGGACGCTCCGGGAACAATACTGGAAGACTGCTCAGATGAATTTCTTGAACACTTTGAAAATGCGGACATTGTCATAGCCAAAGGGCAAGGCAACTATGAAACGCTGAGCGGAAAGAAGGATAAAAATATTTTTTTCCTTTTGAAAGTCAAATGCCCCGTAATCGCGGCAAATACCGGATTTCCAATTGGCACACATCTATTGCTTAAAACTCCCGATACGATAAAAAGCACCAAGGAAAAAGATAGTTATAACTTTGAAATCATAAATGCATAAAATTTAAAGGAGATAAAAATTATGTCGGAAACTTGCAGTGGAATACCCTCTGAAAAAAGCGAGGCGGAAATTGAAATGGAAGAAATGGAATTGCGGGAACGCATGGGGCGCATAGACAGGAAATTTATTGTCCTTTCGGGCAAAGGCGGGGTCGGGAAAAGTACGGTCGCCGTCAATCTGGCAGTTGCCTTCGCGATGAAGGGCATGAGAACAGGGCTTCTCGACATCGACCTTCACGGGCCCAGCGTACCGGGCATGATGGGGCTTAAGGGCGTTCAACTGGTCTCGGATGAAGACGGGATTATCCAGCCCTATGAAGTTGACAACAGATTGAAAGTCGTTTCCATCGGACTCATGATAGGCAGTGAAAAAGACGCGGTTATCTGGCGCGGCCCGATGAAATACGGCGTCATCAAACAGCTCCTGAAAGATGTGAACTGGGGAGAGCTTGACTGTCTCGTGATAGACTCTCCGCCCGGCACCGGGGACGAGCCATTGTCGATTGCCCAGCTTGCGGGAAAAAACTCCTCGGCGGTGGTGGTTACCACTCCCCAATCCGTAGCGATAGACGATGTGCGCAGGAGCGTGTCTTTCTGCGAAAAGCTCAATCTTCCGGTGGCCGGAATTATTGAGAACATGAGCGGCTATTCCTGTCCGCATTGTGGAAATTTGAGTTCCCTGTTCAGTTCGGGCGGCGGCGAAAAACTGGCCGACGAAACAAATGTTCCCTTCCTGGGAAAAATACCAATCACGCCTGAA
>Ga0209417_1005274_pt1 | contig 14415 bp, 11 predicted proteins | sample RifGroF2_FD_184002 | JGI IMG/M metagenome (GOLD analysis project Ga0209417, IMG submission 184002) | Groundwater microbial communities from Rifle, Colorado, USA - Groundwater F2 (SPAdes) (version 2) | ecosystem: Environmental > Aquatic > Deep subsurface > Groundwater | place: Rifle, Colorado... | reverse complement strand
CGATTTCTGATAGTTCCAACACTTTTTTGAATTTGTCTATTTGTTCGTACGAAAAGGATTTATCGTCAAAATCCGAAGCAGCTAAATGGCTGCAAATCCCTTCCCAGATTATATAGTCATAATTTCTGTAAGTCTTTAAAAAATCATTAAATTCCTCAGAAGTAATGCCGTCACGATTCATACCAGTATTGATGTATAAATGAGCCTTGATTTTGCGGTGCTTTTTCTTTGCAATTGCGTTAATTTCGGGCAAGCAGCTTAAATTACCGATAGTTATATCAATCTGATTATCAATAATATCAGCAATTTCATCAATTTCTGGAGGAATAATAATCAATAGTTTTCTTGTTTCGCCTGCTTCACGCAATTCAATCCCTTCATTAGGATAAGCAATACCCAGCATTTCGATTGAAGGATGCACAAGATTCTTGGCAATACCGATCATTCCATGCCCGTATGCATTTGCTTTGATTATAGGCAGCATTTTTGCAGGAGCAATATGTTTTGCTATTTGCTCTAAATTATGCTCAAGATTATTTAAATTTATTTCAATAAAGGAATTTCGCATTAATTTTTTTTGATTGAAATATTAATTAATTATTCCTTATTTCAAAGGATTATATAATAGAATAAAATATTATCGGAATTAATTCAAATTAGCACTTCCGTGACAATTTTTGTATTTTTTCCCGCTACCGCATGGACAAGGATCATTACGCCCAACTTTATCTTCAGTTCTGCGAAATGTTGCAACTGAACTTCTGTTACTTTCCTGTTCCTGAGCTCGTGGAGCTCCTGCCCTGCTCACAAATTCTGTTGTACTTTCATCACGACCCATAGTTATTCCATGGTCAAGTGATTTTGCACGAACTTTCGGAATATTAAGCTCAGCAGCTTTCATCTGCACTTCCTTAGGCTGCATTTGCGGGAAATACTTAAATGCAATCGAAACTGAACTTAAAGCTATTTCCTCCAGCAAAGTTCTGAATTGTTCAACAGCTTCGCCTTTGTACTCAAGCAATGGGTCTTTCTGTCCATATGCACGAAGATTTATACCTTCTTTGATTTCGTCCATCATCCTCAAATGCTCTTTCCATTTATCATCAATTGTTTGCAGTACTGCATATTTTTCCAAATGAGTCATATACTCTTTGCCAAGCATTTGTTCTTTACGACTGTAAAAATCTTCAGCTGCTTTCACAATTTTTTCAACCACATCTGCTTCTTTTGCACCGTCAAATTCTTGTTCGGAAATATCAATTTCACAAAGTAAAACTGAACGCACCTGATTCTTAAGTCCTTTTAAATCTTTCTTTTCGTGATATTGTTCGAACCAGCCTGCAGCAATATCGTAAATATAATCGAATAAATCTGCTTTCAATCTGTCACCACGAAGTGCTGAACGACGTTTAACGTAAATCAATTCACGCTGCATATTCATCACATCGTCATATTCAATCAAATGCTTACGAATACCAAAGTTATTTTCTTCCACTTTCTTTTGTGCATTTTCTACTGTTTTGGTAATCATTTGATGAGTTATTGGTTCACCTTCAGGCATTTTGAATGTGTTCATTAATTTTGCAATACGTTCAGCAGCAAAAAGCCTCATCAATTTATCTTCCAGCGAAATAAAAAAGATTGAACTGCCCGGGTCACCCTGGCGACCGGCACGACCACGTAACTGGCGGTCAATACGTCGTGCTTCGTGACGTTCGGATCCAATAATTGCTAATCCACCATTTGTTTTCACTTCAGGATCCAATTTGATGTCAGTCCCACGACCTGCCATATTTGTTGCAATCGTTACTGATCCCTTTCGTCCGGCATGCGCAATGATTTCAGCTTCACGCTGATGTTGTTTTGCATTTAGGACATTATGCTTAATTCTTGCTCGAGTAAGCATTTTACTTAAAATTTCTGATACATCAACAGAAGCGGTTCCTACGAGCACTGCTCTTCCTTGCTCCAGCAAGTTGCGGATTTCTTCTACCATTGCATTATATTTTTCTCGGGTTGTACGGAAAATCAAATCATTTTGGTCATCACGTACTATTGGTTTATTTGTCGGTATAACCGTAACATCCAGATTATAGATTTTATCGAATTCCGCTGCTTCAGTATCTGCAGTACCTGTCATACCACCTAGTTTCTTATACAAACGAAAATAATTTTGCAAAGTGATTGTTGCCAAAGTTTGGGTATCTCGCTGTACTTTCACGCCTTCTTTTGCTTCTATTGCCTGGTGCAATCCTTCTGAATATCGACGGCCTTCGAGAATACGACCAGTGAATTCATCTACTATTTGCACTTTACCATCAGCCACCACGTATTCCACATCCCTTTCGTAAAGTGAATATGCACGTAAAAGCGAGGTTACTGTATGGATTACGTCACTCCTTTCTGCGAAAAGTCTGTGAGCATCATCTTTGCGTCTTTGTTTTTCAGTTTCGCTCAAACTTGCATCACCTTCAATTGCACTTAATATTGTAGGCATATCCGGAATAAGGAACATATCTGCATCTTCCTGTGCAGTTGCCAGCAAATTACGTCCTTTGTCCATAATGTCAATCTGATGTTGTTTCTCTTCGATTACGTAGAAAAGTTCTTCATCAATTTCCGGCATTCTCTTGCCTTTATCACGCAGAAAGAAAAGTTCAGTTTCCTGCAATAGTTTCAGATTAGAACCTTCCTGCAATAATTTACGCAATCGTTTATGTTTCGGCAAACCTCGATGACAACGTAATAGTGCAATTCCGGCTTCATCACGGTCTTCTTTCTTGTCTGATTGGACTAATCTTTCAACTTCTGCTGTCAATCTGTTAATTAATTGAGTTTGCACCTCTACTAATCTGCGAACACGTGGATTCATTATATCGAATTTCTGGTCAGTCTCTCCAACGGGACCGGAAATGATAAGCGGTGTTCTCGCTTCGTCTATAAGTACAGAGTCAACCTCATCCACAATTGCATACCAATGTGGTCTTTGAACGATTTGTTCTTCTTCCACAACCATATTGTCACGAAGATAATCGAAACCAAATTCTGAATTTGTACCATAAGTTACGTCCAGGCGGTATATTCTTTGGCGTTCATCATTCTGAATACTTGATTGCAAAGCTCCAACTGATATTCCAACAAAATCGAAAACCGGTTTCATCCATTCGCAATCTCGACGTGCCAGATAATCATTCACTGTTACAACATGTACACCTTTTCCTGCTAGTGCATTAAGGTATATCGGAAGTACCGAAACTAGCGTTTTACCTTCACCGGTGGCCATTTCCGCAATTCTGCCATTATGCAGTACTACACCGCCAATTAGCTGTACATCGTAAGGAACCATCTCCCAGATTGCCGATGTGTCTGTATATTCATAATGGAATCGTCTGTCGGTGAGCCTTTTGCAAACTTGCTTGATTATTGCATAGGCTTCAGGTAAAATTTCAGTTAATTTTTCATTAATCGTTTCGTAAATTTCCTGATCTAATTTTTTGATTTCTTCTTTTAGGAAAAATGATTTATCGGCATCCAATTCCTCATTTTTTAAAATATCTAATTTACCCTTCTTTTCCTGCTCCAAATCTTTAACTGTATCTTTAACTAAGACCTTGAATTCATCAGATTTAGCACGTAGTTCTTCATCAGATAATTTGTGATATTCTTCATAATAATTGTTTATTTCAGTAACAATTGGTCTAATTTTCTCTACATCTTTTTTGTGTTTATCAGGGAATATCTTCTTAATAAAATCTAACATTTGATTTCCTATAATATATTTAATATATGATTGACGAAAAAGTTTAATAAATTTTGTAAAAATTAAAAGAAAATTAGGGAAGAAGTTACTAATCAAATATTTTATTTTTTTCATACTTTTTAACTAAAAGAATTTATTTTTCGTTTTTTATTAGATTAATTAAGTAAAAAAGTAAAAAAAATGAAGACAACAGTTGTAATCCCAGCAGGAGGAAAAGGCGCAAGATTTGGAGGTGACCTTCCAATTCAGTTCATCGAATTAAACGGGAAACCTTTAATTATTAGAACAATTGAAGTATTTAACAATATTGAAGAAATTGAAGCCATCGTTTTGGCTGTAAATAGCGAATGGTTCACTTATACAAAAGAGTTGATTGGAAAATACGATTTTCCCAAATCAATCGATGTTGTTGTGGCTGGTGTGGAACGCCAGGACTCTATTTACAATGCTTTGCATTCCAAATTTATTCAGGATTCTGAAATTATTCTAATCCATGATGCAAATCGTCCATTCTTATCTGAAAAACTCATCAGAAAAATGATTGAAAGTGCTGATGATAACGGTGCTGTTGTTTGCGGTTTCAGACCAAATGATCCCGTAAAGGAAATTAATCAGAAAGGGGAAGTCGTTAAGACTTTGCAAAGGGAAAAACTATCTATAACTCAAACTCCACAAGCATTTTGGACCGATTTAATCGTTAATGCATACGAAAAAGCAAGAGAAGTGAGTTATGCCGGTTCTGATTCTTCCCAATTAGTTGAATTCAACGGATTTAAAGTAACCATTATCCCCGGTGAAGATCAAAATATAAAAATTAATACAAAATTCGACTTCAAAGTTGCAGAACTTATCCTCAATCAGGAAAATTAGTATAAACAGATTATATTTACAGTTAGTCCCTCTAGTGAAAAGCACCCCAAAAGTTAGACAAAAAACTATTGGGGTGTTTTTTATTGAACAGCACCGTGAATTCCCTATTGATAAAAGTGTCTTATCGATTGTCATTCTGAGCGAAGCGAAGAATCAAAAAAAGTGCTAATAAATGGGACGCTGTCCCTGTCATTCTGAGCGAAGCGAAGAATCCATAAATTCAGTTGTTCCATTCAAAATTCAAAAATTATCATAGTAATACAAAATAACATTAATTATTTTAATTATTTTTCGTAATTTACAATTATTTTATACGCAATTGCGTATAAAAATATGTTGTGGGCAATGCTAAAAAGACAATGCCAACGACAAATAAACAACTTTTAAACAAATACTTTAAAAACTGGAAAGATTATGAAAAAGTTAGTAGCTGAATTTATCGGAACCTTGTGGTTAGTACTTGGTGGATGCGGAAGTGCTGTTTTAGCTGCAGCATATCCTGAATTAGGAATTGGATTTGTAGGAGTTGCATTAGCTTTTGGCCTAACAGTAGTGACAATGGCATATGCTATTGGACACATTTCAGGTTGCCACCTTAATCCCGCTGTTTCTATCGGACTATTTATTGGTGGTCGTTTTGACAAGAAAGAACTTTTTCCCTACATAGCGGCCCAAATATTGGGAGGTATTGCCGGAGCTGGCATCCTTTACATTATTGCAAGTGGAAAGGCAGGATTTGAACTTGGTGGATTTGCCGCAAATGGATATGGAGAACACTCGCCAGGCGGATATAGTTTACTTGCAGCTTTGGTGACAGAAACAGTAATGACCTTTATGTTCTTAATTATCATTTTAGGAGCAACTCATTCAAAAGCGGCTAAAGGATTTGCAGGACTTACAATAGGACTTGGATTGACGCTTATTCACTTAATAAGTATTCCTGTAACTAACACTTCTGTAAATCCTGCGAGAAGTATTAGTCAGGCACTATTTGTACAAGGTTGGGCAATCGAACAGCTTTGGCTTTTTATTATCGCACCAATTGTAGGCGCAATTTTAGCAGGATTTGTTTATAAAATGATTTCGCCCGAGAAGGAATAAATCAAGGAAATAATAGATTTGTGTTTCAAGTTGCTGATAGAATCAATAATTTTTTTAACTTCGGCTAAACTGAGAATATCCGGAACATAGTGAGGTCTTTTGATCCCACGCAAGAAATCATTTTTCAGTTGTTTGCCTAGTATCAATTCAGAATACAATTTGAGAGCCATAATTGAATTACGAATATGACTATACGAAAAATCTTTGAGAGTCAGAAACCGAACAAAATCGAATAACAAATCTTTATTTAATTCCTTGCCTAGCTTATTCCATTCGTCAAACTTGGTGAGCGAGTTCAGATAATTTTTAATTGTAGATTCGCTATACCTGCGAATAAAGAGTATATTACGCAATAGGTCTAAATTAGCCATAATCATACGTGATACCATGTTATTTTTGATGCATATACGAAGTAACGCTTGTTGTTTTAATATATTTTGTTAATTTACATAAAATTTTAACGCAGTTGCGTGAATAAATGAGTTAGGCACAATTAAAAGAAACAAGAATGAAAAACTTTATTTTAACAATTATTTTATTAATAACAGTCGAAATTGCTCATAGTCAAAACATTGTTGTTGAAGATAATATAATATATATCTATGGCTTGAATTATTCTTTTTCTAATTCGACAGGAAGTGATGGAGTGCAAATATCTTATCCTACGAGTTGGTGTACAACATCAGGAAGTGATGGACGAAAAGTTGCTTATCCATGCAGTTGGTGTACAACATCGGGGAGTGATGGACGAAAAGTTGCTTATCCATGCAGTTGGTGTACAACATCAGGAAGTGATGGACGAAAGGTTGCCTATCCATGCAGTTGGTGTACAACATCAGGAAGTGATGGACGAAAGGTTGCCTATCCATGCAGTTGGTGTACAACATCAGGAAGTGATGGACGAAAAGTTGCTTATCCATGCAGTTGGTGTACAACATCAGGAAGTGATGGACGAAAAGTTGCTTATCCATGCAGTTGGTGTACAACATCAGGAAGTGATGGACGAAAAGTTACTTATCCATGCAGTTGGTATACCAAATCAAATAACGGACGAAAATATGTTGAAATAAAAGAAGTTAGTGGTGGGGTTGCTATAGTTTATCCAAATACTGAGATAAGCGGATTAATACAAAAACTGAAAGAAGATGATAGATTAGATAATAATGATCTAATTGATTATGCTTTGTATCTCCTATTAAATTATCAAGATTAAATAACTGTGCCTAACATAGTGTATAGTGCATACCCTTCGGGATACGCACCATACACAAACCGTTAGGGCTCATTATAAATCGACCAAATTAAATATGATTTTAAAAAGTTTAAATTGTACTTTTGAAGAATAATATGAGCTAATTTTCATGAATCAACTAAATAACATAAATGATTGGAAAAAAAACTTGGGATTACTTCCAATTAATTTATTTTCAACTGGACAGACCAATAAGTATATACTTTTAAATGGTGGTTATGGTGACTTTTGTATTGATATTGACGCTGATAAATCAAAAGAAGAATATTATTCATACGCTTGGTCAAGTAATACAAAAAACTTCATCACTTTAAAAGAAAATGAAATCTATTTATATAATTGGTTAAAAGAAAAGGAAGAGAACTACAAACTTTCTTTAATTCAAGAAAATCTACCAAAATTCTATTCATATTTATTAAAAGACTCATATAAGAGCGAATACGATGTTGTTCCTTTCATTATTGATATATATAGAAGCTTAAGGCATCTTACAAATGAGAAAGAAGAAGGAATCCAAGCAATTAATCAATTATTAATTCTATTGATTGCATATGAAGAGAAGGTCGAATTTGGGAACATCGATTTTAATAAATGGGGTATAACAAATCCGACAATTTCAAATGGACTTGAAAGCTATTTAGAAAACCTCAATAATGGATTATTTCTAAATAACAAAAAACTTAAAACTAACCTTGACTTACTGCTAAGACATTCAGCTGGTCACCTTTTTCAAGAAGCCCAAAAAGAGGCTTTCTTTTACAATAGAAACTTAACTTTATGGGGAACGTATGATTCGAATTTTGAATCAAAACATAAACAATATTCTAGTTTCCATTACACACCTTCATATATAGCTCGAAGTATTGTTGAATATTCTTTGTCAAATTTGAATATACATGAAAAAGATTCATTAAAAATTTTAGACCCTGCCTGCGGCAGTTCCGAATTTCTCCTTGAAGTTTTGAAGCAATTAAAAACACTTGGATATAATAGAATTATTGAAATAAATGGATGGGATAGTTCAGAATCAGCAATAAACATTTCAAATTTTCTTCTTACTTATGAGAAACGTGAATGGGGAGAGAACTTAACAATTCATCTTGAAAAAGTTGATAATTCCTTGACAAAAAAATGGGATAATGATTACGATTTAATATTAATGAATCCACCATTTCTTTCTTGGGAATTAATGGATAAAAATAACCGAGAGATAGTTTCAGCGACACTCGGAGAAAGTTCAAGAAAGAAACCAAATCTGGCAAGTGCATTTATTTCAAAAAGTGCAAAATGCCTTAAAAATGATGGTATTGTTGGAACTGTTATTCCATCATCAATTCTACTGATGGATTCATATAAGACATTAAGAAATGAATTGAAAGAAACAATTTCTTTGCTTCTTGTCGGCAAATTAGGAAACTTCGTTTTTGAGCATGCTTTAACCGATGTGAGTATTCTAATTGGTAAAAAACCTCTTTCTCAAACAATCCCCCTTTTAATGTGGACTAAAAATGAAAAAGGAATTATTTCAGATGTATTTCGTGACTTAAGAAAAATTAATTATAACCAATTACCTTATATTAAAAACAATCCAACTCATAGCATTTATGTACCTGACCATTATCCAGAAAACGAAAATTGGAAAATAAATTCTTATAAAGAGCAAGAATTAAAGAAAAACCTACAAAAGTTATCTGCTTTAGGTAAATTAAAAACAGTCCAAGAAATATTTAATGTAAAGCAAGGAATAAGAACGGGAAATAACAAAGTTTTTAAGGTTTCAATAGACTTTTTTAATAACCTACCAGAGGTTGAAAAAAAGTTTTTTCGACCTGTTGCTGAGAATGATTCTATAAAAAAAGGTGTATTATCAGTAATAAATTATGTCTGGTTTCCTTATGACAAAAATGGATTAATTTTTAGCAATCAAGAAGATTTAATTCAACAGTCACCATCTTTTTCTCATTATCTTTCAGAATACGAACAAACGCTTAATTCTAGAATTGGCGTAAATAATTACTGGGAATTAACAAGACCAAGGAATTGGCAATTTGAAAAGTTTCCTAAACTTATTTCAACTGAATTTGGAAAATCTGGTTCTTTTGCGTTTGATGAGAAAGGATACTTTGCAATTGAACGTGGAAATGGATGGATTCCCAAAAAAGATTTTACAAATAACGATGATTACTACTTTTATCTTTCCGTTTTTAACAGCCCATTTTTCGAGGAATTATTATCTATTTATTCAAAGCAACTTGCAGGTGGCAAATGGTATGATTTAGGAAAAAATTATACTAAAGATATCCCCATTCCCATTATCAAAGAAGAATTACGAAATAGTTTTGTTTTTGAAAAATTAGTCTATTTCGGAAAACTAATCTACAAAGGTGAGTTTTTCCATTTTGAAATAATTGATGAATATTTAAAAAATCACATTTATCTAACTGACATATAGAATGGAAAGTATTATTTCATCCCTAAATAAAATTAGTAAAGACTATATTGGTTCAGATTTCATTTTTCATAAAAAAGAATCTTTTCTTTATGTTAATTCAGGGATTAATATTAGTCAAGCAATTAACATCAGGAAAAATGACAGTCAGCAAGTAAATGTATCTAATTGGTTTGATGACATTTGGTTATATATAGAGTTAAGATATATTATAAACCCCGCTAAATCAAAGAAAGTAATACCTAATATTTTCTTTTCTCTCTCTGTTTTTCAGGGAGAAAGTGATGATATAGAAAAAATTCAGTTATTCAGGGCTGAATGGGATAATTATGAAACTCCATCAAATTATCACCCACAACCACATTGGCATTTCTATACAAGAAAAGACATTGAAGACTTAAAGAAAACCTTTCCTGAATTAATTGCTTCTCCTGAAGATAATTTTGAAGATTATATTAAGAGTGATAGAGAAATAATTGATATTGAAAAGTTTCACTTTGCAATGAATGGTCAATGGTCAATAAATCATTCAGATGTACACGAAATCTCAACGGAGAGTGAATTAACTAATTGGTTTGCAGGAGTCTTAAACCATATAAGGAAAGAATTAGAATATCTGAAAGAAAAATAACGACGCCCTAACAATCTGTATATGTCAATGCGGGTTTTAGTGGTTATTCAAGCGTTCTGCCCCGCATCGGGGTTCGACAGGAAATCGCCCGCAATCCCCACGTTTCATCTTGCCATTCGTTCATTGCAAAAAGTAAGTCGCAGAAGACAGTATAATAAAAAAAAAGGAACACGCATGCGTGTTCCCTACAAAAAAACTTTACAATCTTGATAAACTTTACAATCTTGATAAACTTGATAAACTTGATAAACTTTACAAACTTGATAAACTTTACAAACTTGATAAACTTTACAAACTTGATAAACTTGATAAACTTTACAAACTAATAATTGTCTATTTGTGCTCTTTGCAGTTTATCCGAAAAGTCAATATAAACTGTTTTCCATTCAGTGAAGATATCGAATACTGTCCATCCGCCTTCACGATGACCGTTTCCTGTACCTTTCACGCCTCCAAACGGCATGTGTGCTTCTGCACCAATTGTCGGAGCATTAATGTAAGTTATTCCTGCTTCAATCATATTAATTGCGGCAAATGCCTGATTAACATTACGAGTATAAATCGAAGAAGAAAGACCGAAATCAACTCCATTAGCCAATTCAATTGCATGCTCGAATGAATCAGCTTTGGAAATTGCGAGTACCGGTCCGAAAACTTCTTCCTGGAAAAGACGCATATCTCTCGTAACATCAGCGAAAATTGTCGGTTTCCAGAAATAGCCGTTAGCATAAAGTCCTTCTGTAACTCTATAACCGCCTGTAACGAGACGTGCTCCTTCACCCAAAGCGATTTTACAGTATTCATCGCAAGTATTCAGCTGTGCTTCGTGAATAACCGGTCCTACTTCTGTTTCAGGTTCAAGACCGGGACCAAGACGAAGTTTTTCAACCCTTTCCTTTAATTTTCCGATAAAATCTTCATAAATATCTTTATGCAAGATTAATCTGGAAGTAGCTGTGCATCTTTGACCTGTTGTACCGAAGGCACCCCAGAGAACACCATCTATAGCCAAATCCATATTTGCATCAGGCATAACAATTTGAGGATTTTTGCCGCCCATTTCCAGAGATACTCGTTTATTCAAGCGGCCTCCGATTTCTCCGAGTTTTACACCTATGCCTGTCGAGCCTGTGAATCCGATAACTTTCACGTCGGGATGTTCCACAATCATATTACCCATATAACCTTTGCCGAGAACAACATTGAAAACTCCGGGAGGAATTCCTGCTTCTTCCATCACTTCTGCGAACATCACACCTGCATAAGGAACATCTTTCGAAGGTTTATAAACAACAGTATTACCTGCTGCTATTGCCGGAAGGATTTTCCATGATGGAACTGCGATTGGGAAATTGAATGCAGTAATTACGCCAACCACACCAATTGGAGTGCGGAAAGACATATTCATTTTGTCATTCATTTCGCTTGGGGCATTGTAACCGAAAAGTCTGCGAGTTTCAGAACCGGCATAATAGGCTGTGTCGATTGCTTCCTGGATATCACCTTTTGTTTCGAAAACCGGTTTACCCATTTCACGAGTCATAATACGAGCAATTTCATCTTTGCGTCTAGCAAAAATGTCCCCAACCTTACGCAGTAAATCGCCACGTTTTGGTGCAGGGACATTTTTCCATTTTTTAAAAGCTTCTTTTGCAGCTGCTACGGCATCATTCACATCATCCTGACCGGATTCCGGAAATTCGCCTACGATATCTGAAATATCTGCGGGATTGATATTTTTAAAATAAGTATTGGACTTGGGTTCTACCCATTGACCATTAATATAATTTTTGAATCTTTCCATCATTGAACTCCGAATTATTTATTAACAAAGGAAATTAAAAATTCAAAATTAAGATATTTCAGTCAATTATTTCCCAATTTCAATAATTTCATAATTCAAAATTCCTACCGGAACTTTAATTGATATTTTTTCACCTAACGTTTTTCCTAACAATGCTTTCCCAACCAAAGATGTAACTGAAAGTTTATTTGTAGTGAAATCTGCTTCTTCAGCGGAAACCATTGTGTATTGTTCAATGTCGCCGTCATCCAGATTTTTAAGTTTCACCTTGGAAAGAATATATACTTTATCACTAGGGAATTGGTCTGCTTTAATGATTTGAGCTTTTGAAAGCATATGCCCTATTTTGGCAATTTTCATTTCATGCATACCTTGTTCTTCTTTTGCAGCATCATAATCTGCATTTTCAGAAAGGTCGCCATGAGAACGAGCATCTGCAATTTTTTGTGCAATTTCTATTCTTCCCGTGGTTGTGAGATATTCTAGCTCTCTTTCCAATTGGACCATTCTTTCTTTTGTCAAATATATAATTTCAGACATTTTTTACTCCAAATTTTTATTATAAACCAAGATGACGGAAAGTGTGTCCCATCTTGCTTTGTTTCGTTTTCAAATATTCAATATTAATAGGATTAGGTTTTATTTCCAAAGGTACAGTTTCGATTACTTCGAGTCCGTAACTTTCAATTCCTACTCTTTTCATTGGATTATTTGTTATAAGTTTCATTTTCTTTACACCGAGCGAAACAAGGATTTGCGCACCAATACCATAGTCACGTGGGTCAGCAGGAAATCCAAGAGCAATATTGGCATCTACAGTATCCATACCCCCTTCCTGCAATTTATATGCTTTGAGTTTATTCACCAAACCAATTCCACGACCTTCCTGGCGCATATAAAGTATCACGCCTTTCCCTGCTTTTTCTACCATTTCCATTGCACTATGAAGTTGTGGTCCGCAATCGCAGCGCAAAGAACCAAACACATCTCCTGTCAAACATTCCGAATGCACTCTCACCAAAATTTCTTCATCTTCCGTAAATTCACCTTTTACGAGTGCTGTATGCTCTGTTCCGTCAATTGTACTTTGGAAAACTTTAACTTCAAATTCACCGAATTCAGTCGGCAATTGAGCATGGGCAACTTCCTGAACTAAAAATGTATTTTTATATAAATAGGAAATTAATTCCTTTATAGTTGCGATTTTTAAATTATGCTTTTGGGCAAATTCATATAAGTCGTCACGCCGGGCCATTGTTCCATCATTTTTCATGATTTCGCAAAGTACGCCCGATTCTTTTAATCCTGCCAATTTCATTAAATCAATAACCGCTTCGGTATGACCTGCACGGCGCAAAACACCACCGTTACGAGCTATCAATGGGAAAATATGACCAGGACGAAGCAAATCTTCCGGCTTTGTTTTCATATTCGAAATTGCTCTGATTGTTGCTGCACGGTCAAATGCAGAAATCCCTGATGTTGTTCCGTGTGCATAATCAACCGATACAGTAAATCGAGTACCATGGAATGCAGAATTATCTCGAACCATAATTTCGAGTCCTAATTCTTCGGCTCTATCTTCAGTTATAGAAACGCATACTAATCCACGAGCATAAGTGGACATGAAATTTATGGTTTCTGCAGTACAAAGTTCAGACGAGGCAATAAGATCGCCTTCGTTTTCTCTGTCTTCATCATCCATTATTATAACTGACTTACCCATTGCTAAGTCTTCAATTACTTCAGGTATTGTATTCATCATATTTTAAGTTTTAGAAAAAAAATAAAATCTTTTGCCTCAGCAAAAGATTTATAAAAGTATATTTTTTCGAGGCAGTTAAATCTTATTTGCTACTGCTCCTCTATCGAATTTCAATTTTGTGTTTTCGTCAACCCTAAGTACAATAGTTTTGTCGTCCATTTCTGTAACAGTACCGTGAATTCCGGAAGAAGTTACAACTTTATCACCTTTTTGTATGCTTGAAAGCATTTTCTGATGTTCTTTTTGTCTTTTTTGTTGAGGACGAATCATCAAAAAATACATAATTAAAATTACGGCAGCAAACATAATCAATGTTGAAATCATTGAACCACCACCACCTTGGGAACCACCACCTGCCGGTGCCATTGCATACGCTGTTTGTAAACCAATAAACATATTCTTCTTATATAGTTTAATTTATAAAATACAAATTTATGAAAATACACTTGAATAACTTTAATAAATATGTAAATTTCTTTATTTGTAATGTAGTTTTGATGTTTAATTTTGTATGAAAATAATGATTAAATTAAATTATTTTTATATGTTTTGTAATTTTTGCTTAATTTTATTGTTTATATAATTGATAAAACCCACAAAATTGAAAAATTATGAAATAAATCAACTCGCAATTTTGCGAAAAATAAACAACATAGAGACGCAATGCTTTGCGTCTGAAATGTAGAGACGTAACATGTGATCTGACCCCAAAAAGTTGGACGTTAAAAAAAGTTTTATAAGGACTGAGTTCGGAACATAACCGGACTTAGTCCTTTAAGTTTA
>Ga0209417_1005273_pt1 | contig 14415 bp, 13 predicted proteins | sample RifGroF2_FD_184002 | JGI IMG/M metagenome (GOLD analysis project Ga0209417, IMG submission 184002) | Groundwater microbial communities from Rifle, Colorado, USA - Groundwater F2 (SPAdes) (version 2) | ecosystem: Environmental > Aquatic > Deep subsurface > Groundwater | place: Rifle, Colorado... | reverse complement strand
AGATGTTTTACCTCATAGATTATCCCTCACACTTGAAAATTATTAATAATTTACTCGCTTTTAAGAACTTTGTAAATACTATGTCATTAATAGATACTAAACATGTGCTTTTTTAATCTCATTATTGCGGTAAATACAGAAATGCTTTTCAGTTAAACAATGCTTGTTCTGTTCTTGTTTTTTGCAGTTAGAGGTACGCGTAAATTAATCTACCACTTCCTCTGCCTGGTGTCTTTGTCGAATTTAAGGTCGGAGAAAATACTGCTCTTCGTATTGATCAGCAGCTTGAATCCCTTATTGAAAATATCCCATTCGAATTCGCCCTGCCAGCAGTGCATCTCCCTTCTGACCCTGATCACCGTCGAAGTGATCTCTTTCGGCATCAGAAAATTCAAAGTGGCGGAATATTCCACAGACCAGTTCTCCGTCGGGGATATTTTAGCGCCTATATTGCCGTTAAAATTTTTAGTATAATTTTCGTTTGAATCATACCTCTCAGAAAAAAGTATCCTGCCGTTTATATCAACAGGTATCTTGGTATAATTTGAACGGGTGACGCTGACAAGACCATCGTTAAGCTCCGCGGACTGAATTTCCAGCCCGCTTTTTTTACCGAGAATAGTTTTCAGGCTGAATGGAAATTCAACAGTATAAGAAGCATCCCATTTCTCCATCCTGAAAGGGTTTTCATCCCAGAAAGTAAACTCCGGATTAATATATTCACCCTGCCCGTTGTCAAGAGTATATGGCGTGATCACGGAATTGGCATTAACAGAAATTCTCATTCTCAGGTATTCTTTATACAAAGCCCCGTTATACGGATTCGAGTTGAACCTCGCACTTATAACAGACATTTTATTACTGTCCGCGGCAAAATTATAAAATCCCGAAAAATTAAGATTGAACAGAGATAATGATGATTCCCTGTCGCCGGATTTGATCTTCGCGTCGAAAAGGTTCATCAGAGCATAATTAAGCCTCATGGTCTCGCTTGAAGGAGTGCCGCCTATAAGCGACGGCGAAAAGATGTCTTTTTTATTTCCAAGCGAATCCGTTACAAAATAACCGTATTTATCCTTTGAAAAATCCGGATAGTATGTGAACCCCATTGACGGGGATATAGTGTGCCTGATCTTCCTTAATGCGAATAACTCCGGCTGGAAGATCCCGTAGATCTTCGTGTCAAAATTAGCCGACAGGTCGTAAATACTCCTCTGCCTGGCTCCTTTTACGACATTCAATTGGTCATCATAATACCTGAAAGCGACATCGTGCTTATAATTGAAAGATTCCTTCAGATTGAAATACCTGAAAACCTTATGGGTATATTGTATGTAAGATGCTGTTTTTAAACCGTAATTTGTCAGGGTTGAATCGCGGTTGTATAATTCATAATCGTCAACACCAGTACTTGAAAAATAATATTTGCTCTTGTGATCTGCTAAAAGAAAATTCTGACTGCTGCCTATTCTGAGGCTTCCGTATTCCGTCCTTTCGCTAATGTTCATATTTGCAGTTGAGTTCTCATCGAACACATTTTCATCATCGTAAACATTTACATTTCTGTTTGCATTCAACGAACCGTCGTACTGGAATTTTTTTATCATATCAGGCATATCGGAATCGGCAAACGGCCTTCTTCCGCTCAGGCTGTAGGAAATATTCGGGAAAGTATATCTGACTATTGCGGTATCAACATACTGCGTGACTGACGACATAGTTCTGAAATTATCTCCCGTATTGTACCATCTTTTATTGAAAATACCGCTGGAATACAGCTTATTCGTCATCCTGTCCGCGCTGGTTTCACCCAGATCGCGCACAAGGCTCCTTTTTGTTACATAATCCGCCGTTGCATTGAATGTCATTGACGGACTTATCCTGTGATCGTGAACCCCCTTAAATCTCCAGTCATGGGTCTCGTGGTCGTTCGTAAAATCCGCCGAGATATCGCCGTTTATCACATATTTCTTCTTGTACCTGAAATTCTGGCTGAGCAGATATCCGTACCTGTCATAATAATCCATAAGTACTGTATAGTCGGTATAATCAGACATATCCCAGAAAAATCCGAGATGCTTGAACGAATTCCCTTTTGTTGAGCTGTAATAGTATGACGGCAGTATAAAACCCGAATTCCTTCCCTTATTGTTTTTGTAGAGAATGAACGGAAACCATGCGACCGGAACTTCGTTGAAGTATAAGCTGATCGGTTTAGCGAAAACCCAGTTGTTTTGAGTAACGATAATACTGTCCGCCCTGAAATGATAATGCGGGTCGGGAAGGTCGCAGCTCGAGATCTTGGCATTTATGCCGTGTATATCGTTGTTTTCAAGTTTTACCATGTCTCCGGTCTGAAAATATGTGTCGTCCTCCTGCCGCGTGCTCTTTAACACTGTTCTTGCGCCCGAAACCTTTCCCTGCTTAGTGTCCAGATTATAAGACATCCTGTAGCCTGTTACCGTCTCGTTACCCTCGGTTATCGTAGGTCTGCCGGTTACCATTATGCTGTCTATCCTGCCCGGATCGGATTTTGAATAAAGGGTATCCTCTTTCTGGTACGCATCCACGACATTGGTTTTAGTATCAAGAATTATGCCGTAAGCAGAAAAATTCATTGTTTTGTACTTTAGCCTTGAATTTCCCGTCAAAAATATCTTTTCTCCGGATGCGTCATAATCGATCTTGTCAGCAAAATAAAAAATCATCGTATCAGGCTGAGCGAGCTCTTTTTCGATCTGTGCGAATGCTGAATAAAATAATGCGGACGCAAATATAAGTATTGGCAGATAGATCCGCATTTAAATAACTATTTCCTTTTCTGTTTTACAGTTAAAGGTTTACCTTTTGAGTGTATTATTTCTTTGTCGTCTATCATCTTCCAGAGTACAGAATTAATATCCTGGGGTGTAAGATGCGATAAAGCTCCGTTGAATTTGGTGCGGGTCTTGGATGCCGAATAATAGCCGCTGAGAACATACGGCAGGTGGACTTTAAAAAACTCCTCTTCACCGACAGACTTGAATATCATTTCCCTGATCTCGTTTATAGAATTAAGCATTATCTCCGAGTACAACTTTATCTGATCTTTATCGAATTTATCGTCGAAAGAGAAAGTAAGAAGTTTGTTATCCTTTCTGAATAGACCGACCGGTATCTTGTATGAATAGAATAGATTTGAATGAGCGCCGTTCTGCGAATTCATTTTTCTGATGAAAGAGTTTAGAACCGTAAGTGAAATGAAGTAAAAATCCGGATCCTTGTATGTTTTTTTAACCGAATCGAACTTTCCGAAATCCTTTACCGCAATCCATACGGGAATATCCATATCGGACTGAACCGCCATAAGTTCGTCGGTCTCTTCTTTGTTCAGGTTAAAGTATTTGACATTGTGATCACCGCTCAACTCATACAGCTTGCGGCATTTGACATCTATAAATATCATTCCGATATTGGGTACTTTAACCAGAAAATCAGGCCTTGTTTTACCTATGTTGAGGTGGAAATCAGCAGATCTTTCGCTTATCTGCATGAAATTACCGGTATAAACGCACTTATACTGCTTCTTTTCGAAAATCTTTCCGAGATCATTTTCTGCAATATAGGAAGCTATTTCGGTTGTCTCGAAAAAATTACTGATCTTTATACCTTCGATCCTCTTTTTTCCCTTGAGCAAAGTAATATCGGAATCCTTTATCTCTTCACGCTTCATGTCTTCTAAGAATTTGCTTTTGTGGAACCCCTGGTAGATCTCAAGAGTATTTTCTTTAGAATTCCGTGTCAGTTCAGCCATGTTTTCCTCCCTGTCAGATGATTTTTTTTATGTCCGCTATATTTTCAAGATAATGATCAAAGCCTTTAAATTTCATCTTTGTCTCTTTTCCGTAACCGGACCCTACAAGCATTGTTGTGAGCCCGGCTTTTGTTCCAGCGATCATATCGGCCTCTTTATCACCGATCATATATGAACCTGATCTGTCAATGTCGTGATCTCTAATCGCTTCTTCAATTAGAGCCGTTCCAGGCTTTCTGCACTCGCAACGGACAGAATACTCTGGAACTGATCCGTTCTCGTAATGCGGGCAGTAATAAATTCCCGCGAACTCAAAACCGTTTTTTAAAGCTTCTTTTCTTATGTGATCGTGAAGCTTTTCAACATCCCCGACAGAAAAATACCCCCGGGCGATCCCGGACTGGTTCGATATAATTATGAGCTTAAATCCCTTTTTGTAAAGATACGCAAGAGCTTCCACTGCCCCGCGTTCAAACTCGAAATCCCCGATCTTATAAAGATAATTCTTATCAATATTGACAGTACCGTCCCTGTCAAGAAAAACAGCCCTGTTCATCAAAAAACTCTCAGCTCGAAGATGTAAGGCACTTCCGCCTTATATTTATTTTGCTCCATCCTGTTAAGCACTTCTTCTATGTGATCCATCGTGTAGCCGAGATTTACCGTATCGAGCCTGCTCTTTTTTTCATCTATTATGGAATCAAGCACTTCATCAGCCTGCTTATAGGTAAATCCGAAATCTTTTTCATCTGTCTGGCCTTCGATCAGGTCGGCAGAAGGGGCTTTATTTATAATGTCTTCAGGTATTTTGAGGTATCTGGCAAGTGCCCATACCTGAGTTTTATAAAGATCGCCTAAAGGATTCAGTATCGAAGCAAGGTCGCCGTGAAGCGTGCCGTAACCTAGAAGCCTCTCGGTCTTGTTGCTTGTTCCCAGTACCAGAGCTTCAAGCTCTGCTGACAGATCGAACAGCACCGTCATCCTTGCTCTGGCCATAATATTACCCAGCCTTGCAGGACTGACATTATTCAGTGAAGCTGAAAGCGTGTCAACTGCCGCAGTTATTTCGACAGTTCTTGACTTGATCCCCAGCAGCTCAATTATCCGGTCGGCATCGGCAGACGAATTTTTTGAACTTGTTTTGTAAGGCATTTTTACGCAGGTCAGATTATCTTTCCCCAGCGCTTCTGCCGCAAGGTAAGCCACTACCGCGGAATCGATCCCTCCGGATAATCCGAGCACAGCTTTTGAAAACCCGGATTTCCTGAATACTTTCTGAATCCATTCCTGAATCCTTTCTACCGTTCTTTCTTCGTTTATCGACAGCATATTTCAAACTCCATAAGCATTATTTTGTGCCCGATTTCGGTGCGCCTTTTTCAGATTTCATATTTTTTTTATCTACTTTCCCGTCTGATTTTGATTCGTTATCTTCGGGAAGGTTTTTTTCTTTTTCTTTGGCGTCATTCTGCATTTTCTGGCTTTCTTTTTTCATTTTATCTCTTTTGTGCTTATCTTTTTTATACTGTGTTTTCTTTTTTAATCCCTTGAATTCTCTCGACCCGGGTTTGATCCCCATTTTCTTTGCTATCACTCCCCAGCCTTCTTTTTTATTCTCACTGTAAACTTTCATTACTTCCGCAGGGTCTTTTTTCATTATTTTTGCCATTTCAAGCGATAGATAGAGTTCTGCAGGCTCCATTTTAAATTTTATCAGACCTGCGTCCATTGTTTTATCATCCACTTTATACTCGGCAGATACTTCTGTCCTAAAAGTTCTTAGATCAACTTTTGCGGTATTGTTAACATCATTTAGGAACATATCGAACTCAGCATCACCTGTTTTTGCGCTAAATCCCAGATCTAAACCGTAAACCGAAAAAATCATCGCAACGGCTGTTAAAAACACCAGTTTTTTCATTTTTTTCTCCTTTATTAAGTTAATGAAAAATTTATCCTTATCAATACATTAGAAAGTTAACTTAAACAAAGATAAATGTCAATTCTATCATAGATTTGTTTATAAAATATTCTTACATTGCTATATAATTAACAAAAACCAGCTATGGGATATTATATGTCTGAAAATAAAGAAGCGCTTAGAATATCCGTTTATTCGTTCGGGTTTCAGAAGAGCGGTATTCCGGATAACGAAAACGGCGACGGTGGAGGATTTGTATTTGACTGCAGATTTTTACCCAACCCGTTCCATGATCAGAAACTGAGGGATTTTACGGGTCTTGATCCGGAAATTGTCCGTTTTTTTTCCGAATACAGGTCGGTTAAGTCATTTATAGATGACTGCGTCAGAATGATAGAGAAAGCGGCGGATTCGTATATTGAAAGAAATTTTCTTAACCTTCAGGTAAGCTTCGGTTGCACGGGAGGAAGACACCGTTCGGTATATTGTGCGGAAGAATTCTGCAGAATAATGCGCTCAAAAGGGTATAACTTAGAAATCGAACACACTGAAATTTAGAAATGGAGAAGCCCCGGTTTTCGCCGGGGCTTTGAGAGAGTAGGAGGAGTTATGTGAAGTATTTGTTGCTTATTACGACTCTTATACATCCGCCCTTTTTAAAAAGTTCCAAATTATTTTTTATATGATAACTGAAAAGAATTTCCATCCGTAAAGATTTCTACCGAACCGTTCAGATCGGTTCTTAAAATGTTTGAACCGATAGCCGTAAGCCGGTCCAGAACTTCATTTGACGGATGACCATAATCGTTGCCGTATCCGACAGATATTAAGGAATATAACGGTATAACGGCATTTAAAAAATCCTGTGTTGAACTTGAAGAACTGCCGTGATGTGCGACTTTTAAAATCTCGTAATCTTCATCCGGATTTAAGATCCCGGTTGAAAGGATCCTGTCCTCGGCATCTTCTTCTATATCTCCTGTAAACATCATCTCGAAACTTTCAAAAACGAGTTTTAGAGCAACAGATCTGTTGTTTTCATCCGTAACAGTGGAATCTCCGAAATTGAGCATAACTCCTTGAACTTTATCTGAAAAATACAAAGTATCTCCGACTTCCGGAAGATATCCTCTATAACTCAACGTATCCTCGTAACTTACATATCCGCTGTTAATTACATCATAAAGCCCGCCATAATGGTCTTTGTCGTGATGGGTCTCGATCATATACTTTAACCCGCTGATATTCCGCGATTTAAGCTCATTTAGAAGCGTTGACTCTCCGCTATCCTGCCAGAAATAATATCCCAGAGATCCGTAACCTCCGTCCATTACGGAAGGTATGCCGTCAGGAGGACTAATAATAAAACTATCGCCCTGTTTGACATCAAGAACAGTGATATTAAGAGATTTCTGTTCGGTTACCCCTATATAGGTTTCGCCGGAAAAAACAGTATCCGCTCCGTTTATAACGAACATTTCATAATATCCGTTGTCGCCATTATTAAAAACCTTAAGAACGGATTCGTTTTCTTTGCAGCAAACCAGCTCGATCGCGTTTCCTTCTTTTGTAAGGACAACTCTGCTGAAATCATATCCCGCAGGATCGAAATAATATATTCCGTCTTCATAGATTATATCCGGTGTTCTATCAAAAAACACCCTGTCTTCACATGAAATTATTAGTAATGCTGCTAAAGCTGTAAATAAAAAAATATTATGTTTCATTAAAATAAGAAGTAAGCGTTTTTTCTCTGTCAGCAATTATTTCATTGTCGGAGATTATGTTTTTAAACTCGGGAAATTGTTTTTCGCTTTTATAGTTTTTGTTATCAATGAACATTTTATCTACGGTATCAGTAATTCTGCCTATGGTAAGAGCTTCAAGCGGTGTGTTCAGTGTAAAAGAATCCTGTTTTTTCGCTATTTCGACAATTACTCCGTTCTGCTCCAGGAACAGAAGACATTCGGAAATATCTTTTATCGGAATATCGAGCTCCTGGCTTATCTCCAGCTTGGAAGACTGTTCCTTTCCAGCTATAAAATTTTTAGTGATATGTATTATTATCATCAGGGCTATTCTGATCCTGTCGATCCGGTTTGAAAGAACATTCTGCTCAAGATGAGTAAGATTGTGAATATTCTGTCTGACAAAAACTATCTGAACACTCGCCAAAACGATTATCCACGAGAAATAGATCCAAAGCATGAAAAAGGGAAGTATCGCCACAGACCCGTAGATCACGTCGTAGCTTACTGCAAGCTTTGTATAATGGACGAACAATGCTTTAAATATCGTCAGGAATAAAGCTCCTACCAGAGATCCTATCATCGCATGAGAAAGTTTTACGCTAGTATTGGGCATTATAACCAGAAGGAATAAGAACATAAGCGTAAGGAGGATGAACGGAACAGCCTGAAAAACAAGAAAGATGATTACCCCGAGCCATTGATTCCCTCCGCTGGTAAAAATAAATTCAAGCCTTGAAGCCATCCATATTGATAAAATAAGAAGAACAGGGGTAACAAAAACGATCGTAAGATATGTTTTGAGCATTTCTACCGGAGATCTGTTCTTGCCTACCTGCCATATGGCATTGAATGAAGTTTCAATTGAGGACAGGATCGAATAGACTGCTGCCAGAAGGAATATAAAGCCGATACTTCCGAGGGTGTCAACAGTTGCTGATCCGAGAAAGGAATCTATATAGCCTGTGATCTTATCACCCATGCCTGCCGCTAGAGAATCATAAATGAGCGGTTTGATCTTCGTTTCTACCAGCTCACCGCCGAAAGCTTTGAAGAACATGAACATTATTGCCAGAACCGGGATCAGCGACAACAGCGTTGTAAAAGCCATGGCTGAAGCTCTATTCATAAGAAAATTCTTGTCGGCAAGTTTTATAACAAGCACAAGCATCTGAAGTTCTTTTAGAAAAAATTTCCTGACTCCGGAAACATGATGTTCGAGATCCACGAACCAGATATCACGGGCAATAAATGTCTTAATTTTTTTAGCTTTATCTTTTAATGTCATAACTCATTCCGGATTTTTTTTTATTAATTTAAATAAATGTCATAAAGAAGTTGCGATAAGTCAAGCAAATATTTCGTTTCTAAAACTAAAGCTCGTATTTATTTCCGGCAAATCTGTCGATATTATCTTCAAATTTAAGATATTTTTTATCAAAATGAAGGAAAACCGATCCCGTCGGACCTGATCTTTGTTTTCCGATTATTATTTCGGCCAAACCTTCCTGATCTTTACCGTCAGGTCCTTTTATACCGTAAAATTCAGGTCGAAGAATAAACAGTACAAGATCGGCATCCTGCTCGATGGCTCCGGATTCTCTTAAGTCTGAAAGGATAGGTTTTTTATCCTGTCTTTTATCAACTTCACGGTTCAGCTGCGACAGGACAAGTATCGGTATATCCAGCTCTTTTGAAAGACCTTTTAACGAACGCGAGATCCTCGAAATACCTTCGTGTCTTTCCACTTGGCTGTCCGTTTCCATAAGCCCGATATAATCGACAATTATAAACCCTATGTTCTTGTCTTTTTTAAGTCTTCTTGCTTTCGTTCTTAATTCAAGTACATTCAATGAAGATGAATCGTCGATATAGATCGGAAGATCGCCGAGCTCGCCCATTCCAAGCCCGAGTGCTGTCCATTCGTTATCCGCAAGATTTCCTGTCCTAAGTTTTTTAAGACTGACATTAGATACCATTGACATCAGACGCATAGCCAGCTCTTTTCTTCCCATCTCGATACTGAAGATAGCTACAGGTACCCTGTCTTCTGATTTTGCTGCGTTGACGGCAAAATTCAGAGCAAGCTGTGTTTTTCCCATACTCGGCCTTGCAGCAAGCACTATCAGGTTGCTGTTCTGCCATCCGGCGGTATAATTGTCAAGTTCACTGAATCCTGAACTTACACCCGAAAGTTCGCCTTTTTTCTTAGCCCACTCTTCGATCTGACCGAATGTTTCCATCACAACCCTTTCTATAGGCTGCGGGATATTTCTTTTTTTATTCTCAGCCAGTGAAAAAATATCCCCGTTCAGCTTGTCCAAGAGCATCGAAGCGTCTTTTTCTTCTCTGAAAGCGGCTGTTATAGACTCAGTGCTTATGTTAATAAGTGATCTCAGTAAAAATTTGTTTTCGACTATCCTTGCGTAGTGCCTTATATTAGCGCTTGTCGGTACGGCGTCAAGAACCTCACCGAGATACGCTGCGCCGCCTACTTCTGTAAGCTTACCTTTTATGTGAAGATGCTCCTTCAGGCTGAGAAGATCGACTTTGTCCCCGTCGGATAATATATGCTTCATCGCTTCAAAAATGTACTGGTGCTGTTTAGAATAGAAGTACTCATCCTTCATATCAACATCTTTGAGCTTTTCATCCCAGTCTTCATCCATCATAATACAGCATAAAAGCGCTTTTTCTATCTCTAAATCATGAGGCGGTATTTTTTTAAGATCATCTGACATCGTAACTCCTTTTTATGTATTGCAAAATTGGACTTTAAAGATAAGTTTTATCTTCTTTCGAAACAAACAAAAATTCAATTATCTTTTCCTGTTTGGAAAAACTATTCGCCCATGCCTGCAAATATCTATTTAAAATGTTTAAATGCTCTTGTGAATATCGTTTATAATTCAGAATATTCTTGCTATAACTTACGAAATAAATTAAATTTGACCGCGATTTGAAAATGAACATAACCCGGAGCGTAAATGATATTCATCCTGATAATAATAAACCTTCTCTGGGCGAGCACATTTATTTTTGGCAAGATACTGCTCGATGTCTTTTCCGTCAGTTTCCTTATCTCATTCAGATTTCTGATCGCAGGCATAATATTCGGGATAATTTTCAGAAAAAAGATAAGTTTGAATAAAGAAATGTACTACAAAGGCGGAGTGATCGGCGGAATAAACGGTTTTTCGATGCTGCTTCAGGTGATAGGGCTTCAATATACTACCGCTTCGAATTCCGGTTTTCTAACTGCGACCTACATTCTTTTCCTGCCTTTCATCGAACTTGCCTTGTGGAAGAAGAAGATTACTTCAAAAGTCTATCTGAGCGTGATAATAGCTTTTATCGGTGTATTCCTTTTGTCAGTCAGTGATTTCAGTTCTCTTTCATTTAATAAAGGAGACTTATTCACCTTAGGCTGCGGGTTTTCCTTCGCATTTCAAATATTCTTTATAAGTCATTTCACTAAATCTAAAAATATTTTTTCACTTCTTTTCGTTCAGTTCATCGTCAGCGGACTTATCGGTCTTGTTTATATGGTGGGGTATGAAATAGCTATAGCGGGTATAATGCCGAACTTTTCAGCACTGACTGATTTGAAAATGGCTTTATATATGACCTTTCTTGCGGTGTTCGCGACTTTTATCCCCTTCTCGCTTCAGTTCTATGTACAAAATAAAATAGCTCCTACAATAGCCGCGCTGGCATATCTGCTGGAACCTGTTTTTACTGTAATACTCGCCGTAATACTTTTATCTGAGCCTTTCGGGCTTCAGACAGCTGCCGGAATAACCCTGATCTTATCGGGGATAATCTTTGTTAATCTCGGAAATAAATACTCTTAAGAAACCGATATACAGGTAGTTGTTTTTGTGATCCCGTCGATCTTCCTTACTTTTTCAATTAGTATCTTGCCCATTGCTTTTAGATCTTTTTCTTCGATATAGCAGATGATGTCGTGAAGACCTGTGCATAGGTGCGCCTGAGAAACTCCTTTGATCTTTTTCAGCTTAGCTAACGCCGCTTCATCTTTTCCTGATGCTGTGTTGATCAGTAAATAAGCTCCAGTCATGATATTGTCTCCCTTGTTTTAGGTTAGTTAGTATTATATACAAATCGCATTTACATGTCAATAACTTTTTTGCTTGATAAAACTTGATGTTTGAGCTAATTTTTGAAGTAATTTACAGCAGGTGGACTTTATGAAAGTGTATTCGTGGAACGTGAACGGGCTGAGAGCGGTGGCGAAGAAAAGTTTTTTTGACTGGATAGCCTATGAATCTCCTTACATTCTTTTTCTTCAGGAAACAAAACTGCAGGAAGAGACTCTACCTGAAGAACTTAGAAATATCGAAGGTTATCATTCATATTTTTCTCACGCAGAAAAAAAAGGTTACAGCGGAACGGGAGTTTATACAAAAAACAAACCCGATGAAGTTTATTACGGCTTTGGAATAAAAGAATTCGACAGCGAAGGGCGAATCGTTGCCTTAAGATTCGGCGATACCGTTATGTTCAATATATATTTCCCGAACGGTCAGATGAGCGAAGACCGCTTAAAATACAAACTGGATTTCTATGATGCAGCACTCGATCATTTTGAAAGCCTGCGCAGAAAAGGCTACAACCTTCTTATTTCCGGTGATTATAATACCGCCCACAATGAGATCGACCTGAAAAACGCTAAAGCGAATGAAAATTATTCAGGATTTTTGCGCATCGAAAGAGACTGGCTGGACAAGTTCGTCCGTACAGGTTACGTGGACACATTCAGGTCGCTTTATCCCGATAAAGTCCAGTACTCATGGTGGAGCTACCGCTTCAACGCCCGTAAGAATAACACGGGCTGGCGGATCGATTATCACTTTGTGAATAAAGAATTTTTACCGAAGGTTAAAGATTCATACATCATGAATGATGTTTACGGATCAGACCACTGCCCGGTCGTCATTGATCTGGATATTTAATTTACTCAATACACTGAGAATTTTTACTCAATATTCCGCAAACAGCCCTTACTTTGATACAATTTTTGTCACAAACACCCTTTACTTTGTTACAAATCTTGTTTATATTACCTTGTATGATCGAGGGTGTTTATGTATAAAAGACAAATAATAAGCAATCTTAAAGAATGGAAAAACCGAACCGACAGAAAACCACTGATTCTTAGAGGTGCGAGACAGGTAGGAAAAACAACGGCAGTAAACATGTTCTCAAAGGAGTTCGATACTTTCATTGAGCTGAACCTTGACCTGTTCTCTGACCTTCAGATCTTTAAAGAAGAATACGGAATAGATGATATCATTCAGGCGATACAGGTGTTTAAAAATATATCTTTTCAAAAGGGCAGCGTTCTTGTTTTCATTGATGAAATTCAAAATTCCCCTCAGGCTGTTAAAATGCTCAGATATTTTTACGAAAAAAGACCTGATATCTTTGTTATTGCGGCTGGATCTCTTTTAGAAATAGCTATAGAAAAGCAAGATATAAGCTTTCCTGTAGGCAGAGTTGAGTTTCTATATTTATATCCTTTTAATTTCGGAGAGTTTTTAAGAGCATCGCAGGAAAATATTCTAACTGAAATCATTGATTCGGGGAAAATTCCCGATTATGCGCACGATAAATTGATGATGCTGTTTCACAAATATACTTTGATCGGAGGGATGCCCGAAGTTTTAAAAAAATACCTCGAGAAACAGGACATAAACACCTTAAAAACTATATACCAGTCACTGCTAGTTTCATATGTAAACGATTCCGAAAAATACGCAAGAAACCATACAATAAAAAGAGTTATCGGTCACTGCCTGAACTCAATACCGAATGAGACAGGAAAAAGAATTAAATTTCAGAATTTCGGTAATTCCGATTATAAATCAAGAGAAGTTAGCGAATCTATGAGGCTGATTGAGAAAGCTATGCTCATATCTCTTGTCTATCCGGTCACTAATACATCTTTACCGTTAATCACTGACTTTAAAAAATCACCCAAACTTCAGTTCATTGATACCGGGCTCATCAATTATTTTACATGTATTCAGCCTGAATTCTTTAAATTCGATGACCTTAACGCAATATACAAAGGCTTTATCGCGGAGCATATTGTCCGTCAGGAAATAATCGCTTCAGATTTTACACATAATAACCCTGTGCCGATATGGACAAGGGAATCGAAGTCAAGCAATGCGGAAGTTGATATTCTGATTACTGTTAAAGGAACTGTAATCCCTGTTGAGGTAAAATCTGGAACTGCTGGAAGTTTAAAATCACTCCATTTATTTATGGATGAATCAAAAAATGACCTTGCTGTCAGACTTTGCGCGAATAAATTGAATCTTGAGACAGTGACTACACCTTCAGGTAAAACTTTCAGGTTACTGAATCTCCCATATTACCTTGCCGGCTATCTTGAAAAATTTGTCGGGAAATTTTTATAAGAAATCAAATCCTTGCTTTATAAGGTTGCTTGCATTAACTTTCTGAAATGAATAATCAAAACCTGAAAATACTCGTCATCGCGCTTTTAATATTAGCCTTTTCGGCATACTCTCAAGATTCGCTTGCAGTTAAAACAAAATGCGATAGTTTAAAGGCGATATTTGAAGAAAAGATGAAAGAATGGAAGAAAGTTGAAATCTCAATGAAAAGTAACGATTTAACCAAAACAAGATATGACGAGCTACTTCCTGTTTACGATGGTCTTTGGAAAGAGTCCTGTGAACTTCAAAAAAAGTGGTTAATTTGTAAAGCTGATAACTCTAAAACTATATCATTTGAACCGCCACCACCTCCTCCACCACCACAAATTATTGAGGAAGAAATATTTGATATTAACGGACCCTCTACTAAACCTGAATTAAGCGAAGAATACAGAACTCAGCTCAAGAACTATATCAAAAACAATTATCCTGCCCAAGCACTGAAAGATTCAATTTCTGGAG
>Ga0209417_1005272_pt1 | contig 14417 bp, 11 predicted proteins | sample RifGroF2_FD_184002 | JGI IMG/M metagenome (GOLD analysis project Ga0209417, IMG submission 184002) | Groundwater microbial communities from Rifle, Colorado, USA - Groundwater F2 (SPAdes) (version 2) | ecosystem: Environmental > Aquatic > Deep subsurface > Groundwater | place: Rifle, Colorado... | reverse complement strand
TAATAAATACTCATACAACCGGCGAAAGCACTGTAATAAATAATTCATTCCTGTCTGGTGTCTATTTTGTAACAGTCAATGTAGCTGGTGAAACAATAACGAAGAAGTTGATATTTAACTAGATATAAACAATGTTTTTTGTCAGGCTCGAAAAGAAAGATATATGAATATAAGTTGAAATATATGATTTTAGTTTCAAATTATCATTTAGCTCTTTTGGATGTTACAAGCTTTGGCTCGGACGATTTTTTCAGACGTAGATTACAATGTCGACCAGAATTTTATGTCGAGAAAATTATGATTGTTGAAAAAGGACAATAAAAACTGATGAATTATCATTGGGAAAATGGAAGATATTATTGACTATGTGGGTGGGGATTTGGTGGTAAACTTTACAAATCGATTAAAAACAATAAACTTGTTAATAAAGAGGTGGTGGCGAAAATTGACGGTGGAGTACAAGTTTTACCGATAGGAGAAAAAGTAATTCTCACTTTTTGAGATAGTTTCTGCTTGGAACAAAGTATGTACTACATAGTTTTGGGAGTCTATTCATGTTGAAATAAACTATTCAAACTGAAACAAATTTAATGAAACTCAATAATTCTTAATATCCTCTTTGAAATAAAAAAATGCATTTATTTTTGTAATCATCTGTTTATTACAATCAATATTCACTCAACCGATTACAACTATGAATGCAATTATTCATTCCTTTACTGATGTCTCAGTATCAGGAAACTCCTATCTTCAACAATTTTTCGATAATTTCAGAACATGGCTTTCCGGTTTCAAAACAAACAGAACAACACCGCACATCACAGACAAGCGTATTGTGAAAGCGTTGGTTTATATTGAACAGCATTTTCAGGATGGAGTTCAGTTGACTGATGCAGCGATGTATGTGGGGTTGGCGGAGGAGTCGCTGAGCAGGTTATTTAGTAAGCTGAACAGCATAACTTTTAGTGAGATGGTGAATGAAGTCAGGGTAGCTTACGCAATAAAGCAACTGCTAACAACCGACGAACAAATCAGTGGTGTAGCTTATGATAGTGGATTTGGAAGTACACGTAATTTTACCAGGGCTTTTCGTCAGATAACCGGTTTTACTCCGGTCGACTTCAGGAGGATATGTGCCATGAGAATTTTCAATGTGCAGGAACCTGGGTTGTCGGTATCCTGGATCACAGAAAAAAACTTGCAACAGCAAGCCGGAGGTGAAATCCATCACTTCCGGTTGCTTGCAAGGGGCTTGTAGTCGATGTGCAAGAGGCTTGTTTGCCATGAATAAGGGGCTTGTATGATGCCTGAAAGGGGCTTAACCGCCGCTTGTAAGGAGTTGATTTGTCTTGAAAAGCGGCGGTTTTAGCTGATGTTTTATTTCGGCCGAAGACGAAGTTTAAGGTAGAGAATGCAAATGAGAATAATTAAAGCCATAATTACTGCACCTGTAAGATGGCGTGCTACTGTTGACTTAGCGGGTTTTTGCTTAAGGTTTTGCATGCTGGCGACTGTTTCCTTTCCGGCTGCAACTGAGGTCATGACTGCTTCACCGGCATTTGCTTTCTGATATTTGTCTTTGGTTTGTTGTAGCTCGCTACGGCGACTGACAATGGTTCGGTGCGTAATCATTGTAGGTACGATTGTAACTGAGGAATCACCGGGAATCTTTATACCAAGTGCTTGCCCGAAGGTTTCGGTAATACTGTCGGTGATGCATATCAACTCCAACATGTCGGTCAGGCTTATTTGTTCCTGATGATTGTTCACGGCAGCAACCTCATGCAGTGAAGTTTCCTTGCCGACAAGTTCGCTTGTTGTGGCGTTAAGCAGGTGGGTGGATTTGCATCCACCCCCGTATAAACTGATACACAATAATAGAATCAATGCTTTGTACCGGAAGTCGGCAATGCGATTTAGCCATCCCCTTTTAAAGCATTTTTTTACAGGGTGCGTTTTGCACAATCGTTCAAGTTGAAAGATGCGTGACATCTTTATCATCGTGAAAAGTTCTTCCTGATCGGGATATTCATTGATACCCCGGATGGTTGCATCACCTACAATACCATCAGGCACCGTACCGATAGTTTTCTGAGTACTGGTGATGGCTATTTTCCCGCTGCACCACAGCCAGTCGACTAAGATATTGGCAATCGCCTGATTATTGATGCGGTCAGCCTGACATCTGTTCCAATAATGAGGCCTTAATACAGTTTCCACCATTTCTTTCTGAGTAATCAGTTTAACATCTTCCTTGTCGATTATCCCATTATTATCCTTGTCGTAGCCGGTTATCCGCCAGGTTTGCAGGGTTACCCCCTTGTTGGTTGGGCCTCCACTATCAGCAGGATTGTCGGAATAATTTCCTTCCCATTTTACTATCAACGGGATTAATTGATTGATATCTGCCATGGCTCAAGCTACTTTTTTGAGTTTGTGATCAATACTTTCCAATAATTCCTGTTGCTGCTTCTGCAGGGTAACGATTTCCTGCAATACCTGCTGTTGGCGGTCGATAATGCCATTGACGATGCGCATGAACCACTTTATAAACAGAAAAAACATAGTGGCTGAGTAAATCATATAGGCTGCTGCAGCAACGATTACAAAGCCGAAGTCGGCAATTCCCTTGCCGACTTCTTGTGGATTGAACATAGTTTCCATACTTAAACAGTAATTGAAGCATTCAGTTTCCCGGTGTTAATGATCTTCCCGTTTTTCGAAATTGCCTTAACACTGATGATGTACTCTCCCTGTTGCAGGTTTGGAATCTGGAAATGAATTTCAGCAGGTTTCACCCGGGAATAACCGACAGCGCGAACTTCTGTTTCCGGTGTATCCACAGGGGCAAAGAAAACACCTTGCTGAACATCGTCAGGGTCGAAGCGGAGAAGGGTACCATACAGAGCTCCGATTCCGCCGGCAGTAGCTGTCAGATTACTTTCTTTGGTAATAGCATCAATGAAAGTTGTAGGAGCAGGACTTTGTGAGTTGCTGCTCGACTTTTCCATTTTGATGCCGGCCGAGAACGTACGCAAACGCAGACCTGTGGTTGTGCGGATATTAACCTGATGGCGTGTCGGGTCAAAATTATCCTGCATGTTTTTGAACAAACCCGTGATGGTGGGACGAACGCGGAACAACGGGGTTGTCACGCTATGGCCTTCACCCACAAAATACAGGATCGTTTGTGTCAACTTCTCAAAATAGGCCATGGCTTGCGGTCGTGTTAACCCTGTGCCCTCGGCTATCATATAATTAATCACATCGTCCAGATTTTTGTTTTCAGGACTTGAAACATAGGCGACAAAATTGGTCGAGTCGGTCGCCATCGGATTTTCTAATAAACAATACTTTAACATAATAAATAGGTTTTTTAAAAATTAATAATTAAGTTGATTATCACATCTGATCAGAATGTTGATGATTACGGTTACAAAGCTACAGCATCAAAAGGAAAGGGATGGGACATAATTTGTCAGATATGGGACATAATTTGATGAAGTTTTTGGAGGATTCGGGGTTGTCGGCGGAGCTATATTCTTCCTGGCACTGATTTTATGCGTGCCGTTTTTAATGAAAATGTTTCATTTGCATGAAGTAAGGGTTGGCGAAGTGCTATTTTGTATCTTAGCCGGATTTATTTTTATTGTTTGGTTTGGAGTGTATAAACAGTTGAGCAGTAGGTTTGTGAATAAAAATGTTAGTGCGACAGTATAATTTAGAAGACTTTGTTTTATGCTATGGATATACATAAAATCGTATCTTTGTAGCATAAAACCAAATCAGTGGAAAATAAAAAATTACAAGGCCACTTGGCTTTACTGCTGGCAAACATCATCTTCGGTGTAAATAATCCTGTTGCAAGAATGCTTATGCCGGAGGTGCTGGATCCGATGGCGCTGACTTTCTTTCGTTTTTCCGGAGGAATGTTGTTGTTTTGGATAGCTTCGTTGTTTTTCAAAAGGGAACATGTTTCGGCAAAAGATAAACTGTTGTTGTTTTTTGCCTCAATTTTTGGGTTGTCACTAAATCAGCTGCCTCTATTGTGGTCACCATGTTGCCTATTGTCACTATGTTGCTGGCTGCTGTTTTTCTTCGTGAACCCATCACACAAATGAAAGCGGTAGGTGTATTGGTCGGAGCCTCAGGGGCATTAATCATTGTTTTTAGTAATAATTCAGTGTCACAAAACGGAACAGGCAATATGTTGGGAAATCTGATTGTGTTTCTGGCTGTGATATCCTTTTCATTGTACCTGACATTGTTTAAAAATCTGATTTCAAAATACCAACCTGTGACGGTTATGAAGTGGATGTTTCTCTTTGCCACCATAACCGGGTTACCGTTTTGTTACAATTCCCTGACTGAAATGAGCATGACCGATTTGCCATTAAACGTATGGCTTAGTATCGGTTTTGTGGTTGTTTTTGCTACTTTTCTGGGTTATCTGTTGCTGCCGATCGGACAAAAAACTTTGCGTCCCACCACTTTGAGTATGTATAATTACGTTCAACCGATAATGGCATCGCTTGTTGCCATTCTTGTTGGAATCGATCGCTTCGGTTATCAACAAGCACTGGCAGCAATACTGGTATTTTCAGGGGTGTATATTGTGACGCAGAGTAAATCGCGGGCGCAGTTGGAGGCGGAGAAATCAAAACTTACAAATTTATCACAGTAGTGCCAAGTGGATATAATGATAAAACTACTATGATTTTTTGTGTAATGTTGTTTTGTCGTGCAAATTAATCTATTTTTGCATTCTGAGTGAACAGAAAATTTATCAATACCCTGATCAGTGCAATGAAAAGCAAAATTCTAATACTTCTGTCATTAATTCTATATTCAGCTATAGTTCTCTGCGGCAACAACACGGATTCTTTGTTGGTTGAACTGGATAAGGTTATAGCTGAGCGTTCGAAGTATACAGAAGCAAAGCATGCAAAAATTCTTGAACTAAAAAGTCAAAAAGCAGAAATAAGAGACGCTAAGGAGTTATACGCGATTAACAACGAAATTATTTCTCAATACAATACTTTTATTTGTGATTCGGCTGAGCATTATATCAACGAAAATCTTTCGATAGCTAAGAAGCTGAATGATAAAGACCTCATTATAGAAAGTTTATTGCGTTTATCAAACATCTACTCTTTATCAGGACTTTTTTTACAGGCATCAGGGATTTTTAATTCCATAGATTATGAAAAGTTGCCGGATCACTTAAAAGCGTGGTACGGATGGAATTACATACGATATTACGAAAATCTCATTTTTTATACTGCCGATCATAACTTTGCCAATCAATATGAGAAGGCAAAGGAAATCTGCAGGGATAAAGTGATGAAAGTTTTGTTCACTGATTCTGATGAATACAAAAAAGAACTGGCACATAAATTACAACTGGCAGGTAAATATACGGAGGCGATAAATATATTAGAACCAATTTTCAGGAAGCAGGAACCGGGTACACATCATTATGCAATGGCGGCTATGAACATGGCAAAAGTGTATAAGCAGGCTAAAGATATTGAAAAGGAAGAATATTATTTGATTCTGGCGGCAACTACCGACATTCAGTTGGCAGTTAAGGAAAATGAGGCTTTGTTGTCGTTAGCAATAAGCTTGTATAACAAAGGCGATGTAAACAGAGCGTATGATTATATACGTGTAGCTTTGGATGATGCACTTTTTTATAATGCACGTTTTAAAAACTCGGTGATTGCCAGAGTGCAACCAATCATTGAAGACACTTATTTACAAAAAATCAGGTCACAGCAAAAGAACCTGAGAATTTATGCCATTCTCACCAGCTTGTTTGTTTTAATACTTACAATCTCATTAATATATATTTACAAGCAGAAAAAAGCTGTTTCAAATGCCCGGAAAGAACTTCGCATTGCCAATGAAGATCTGTTACATTTAAATCATAAATTAGACGAAGCAAATATAATCAAGGAAAGATACCTAGGTTACTTTATGAATCAGTGTTCGGTATACATTAACAAGCTCCACATGTACAGGAAAAATGTTTACCTGAAAATTAAGTCGGGTCAGATTAGTAGTCTGACCAACCAGCCTTCATCGGATCTGGAAAAGGACATTGAAGAACTGCGTGCCAATTTCGATAAAGCTTTTTTGAAATTGTATCCCAACTTTATCTCTGAATTTAATTCGTTATTGAAACCACAGGAAAGATTTGAACTCATAGAAGAAGGTCAGTTAAATACAGAACTCCGGATTTTTGCCCTCATAAAATTAGGAATTACTGATGTGAGTCAGATTGCAGATTTTCTTATGTATTCGGTTCAAACTGTTTATAATTATAAGAGTAAAGTTAAAGGAAGATCATTCATCGGGAGCGATCAGTTTGAAGAAGAAGTAAAGAAAATAGGTAAAATTCATTAATACAGATTCAAACTGACTTACTAAAACACCCACACCAACCATCTGTAATATTCTGAATATAAACGATTTATTATAGGTTAATTTAAAAAATCGTTTACCTGCAGGCCTACTAAGAAATTAGCAGGCTTTTCTTGTATATATCTTTGTGTACCGTATTTTTTTTGACAGGAGAATATTTTTTCAAACCTGAAAATACGCAACGATATTAACCAGGAAAATATAGTACCATGAATCACGAATTACTTTTACCATTCACGCCAGAGTTCTATCCGGGTTTAATTGCTGGTTCCCTACTCCAGAGATAATTGTATTAAACGCATTAAAGTAACAGGACAATGGATTTCTCAATAATTTATTTAACATATTACACTCAATTGGTAAGATTTGCCACCACCTTCGTCGTGTACGAAGAAGATGCGGAGAATATCATTCAGGATTTATTTCTCGGGCTTTGGGAAAGAAAGGAGTCATTGAATAGCATTGAGAATATGAATGCTTATATGTATAAGCTGGCCAAAAATAAATGTCTCGATCATTTAAAACATATAGTTGTAAAAGAAAGATTTATAGCCAATGAGCAATCGTTTTACGAGCAGGAAATTTCATTGAAACTACAATCGTTGGAGAGTTTCGATGTGGAACTTGCCACGGAAGAGAAAGTTGAAAAAATTGTTTCCAATGCCGTAGATTCACTCCCTCCGAAATGTCGCGAGATATTTATACTAAGTCGCTACGAAGGGTTGAAATACAAAGAAATAGCTGAAAAATTAAATATTTCGGCAAATACTGTTGAAACCCAGATGGGTATTGCTTTCAAAAAGTTAAGAAATTGCATCAATTACCTCCTTCATTAAATATTGTGGTCAATTTCTTTTATTTTTTTAATGGAACCTTTGATTATAATCGTTCCTATTATAAAAAATATAAGAATGTTAGATTTAGCCATAAAATATATTGACAGAGAATTATCCGGTGATGAGAAGAAACTCTTTTTATCATCGGTAAATAATAATGAAACACTGAAGAAAGAACTTATTGATTATCACCATTTAGTTGCATGTTTAAGTTTGCAAAAAAGAAACGAAGATATAATTTACGCAGCGAAAAAGTTGGTTCTGTTGATGAAAGAAATTGATAATAATAAGAGATAAAAGAGCATGTTTAGGTTTTGTATATCGTTGTCGTTGTTGTTAACTTTAACTCTTTCAGCTCAAAATGTTTATTTTGTTGATGGATACCATGGTGGCATTTACGGGCATTATCCTCTGGAATGGAAAACCCGCTTTATAACAGATAGTTTTCACAAACATCCGGAGTGGAGAATAAGTTTTGAAATTGAACCCGAAACATGGGACAGCGTAAAATCAGGAACACCGGAAGATTACTCAAGATTCACAAAAATTGTTGATAGCGAAAGAGTTGAATTTGCTAACCCCACTTATGCACAACCCTATTGTTATAATATCTCAGGAGAAAGTATCATCCGGCAGTTTCAATATGGTATAGCAAAATTAAACAATCATTTCCCTGACGTAAAATTCACTACTTACTCGGTTGAAGAGCCCTGCTTCACAAGCAGTTTACCCCAATTGCTAAAATCGTTTGGCTTCAGCTACGCGGTGCTTAAATGCCCGAATACCTGCTGGGGAGGTTATACCCGGGCTTATGGTAAAGATTTGGTGAATTGGATTGGACCCGACGGAACATCTATCTTAAGCGTTCCGAGATATGCATGTGAGGAACTTGAGGAGAATTCTACATGGCAGACAAAGGCATGGAGGAATTCACAGTCATACATAAAGGATTGTTTTGATGCTGGTATAAAAAATCCGGTTGGGATGTGCTTTCAGGATGCGGGTTGGAAAAACGGACCATGGTTAGGGTCTGTAGGAAATAATGTGAGCAACTCAAAATACCTGACATGGAAAGAGTATTTTGAAAAAGTTTCTTCCGGAGAAACGGATGACAACTGGCATTTCTCCCAGGAAGACGTCTTAGTTAATTTGATGTGGGGTAGTCAGGTGCTGCAAAAAATCGGACAACAGGTTCGTAAAGCTGAAAACAAAATTGTTGCTGCCGAAAAAATGGGAGCACTGGCTTATTTAGATAATAAATATTGTTACCGACAAGACAGATTGGATGAGGCCTGGAGAACATTAATGCTTGCACAACACCACGATTCCTGGATTGTCCCCTATAACCGCCTGAGAGAGAACAGAACATGGGCAGATGAAATTAGTTACTGGACAGATAATACTAATAAAATAGCCGATGAGATTATACAGCAAGCAACAAAAAGCTATGAGCTAAGTATTCCAATAGGAGAAGATTTCATACGAATATACAACACGCTGGGTTTTAGTCGAAAAGAAATTGTAAGTATACCTTTCCCTGAAAAATTTATCGGTACAAACTTTATTCTTCTGAGTGCTGAGAATAAAGAAATCCCGTATTCCATTAATACTGAAGATGAAAAAAGTATTTGTTTTCAGGCTGAAGTTCCCTCATTTGGCTATGCTACCTATAAAATCACGAAGGGAAAATCAGAAATAAAAAACAATAAACAAAAACTCTTATCTGACAAAAATATATCTGTACTCGAAAATGATATGTACCGAATTGTTTTCGATTTGCAAAAAGGAGGAACAATCAGGAGTCTGATAGTGAAAAATAATGATAATAAGGAGTTTGTGAAAAAAGATGGCAACTATTTACTGGGAGAAATCAGAGGCTGTTTTTATGATGAGAAACAATTTCATTCTTCAAAAGATTATCCTGCTAAGGCAACTGTACTTAAGGACAACGCACATGAAAGCAGCATTTTAATACAGGGAGAAATAGCATCACATCCGTATAAACAAATTGTTACGATCAGAAAAGAACAGGAAAATATCGATTTTGAGCTTGAAATTGACTGGAAGCATCATGTGGGAATTGGAGAGTACAAGCAACAAGATAGCTGGAGGGATAACAGAAGAGCATTTTATGATGACAGATATAAACTGAATATACTATTCCCTGTCGATTTGAATGCCCCCGGGCTTTATAAAAACGCTCCTTTCGATGTATGTGAAAGTCGTTTGGAGAATACGTTCTTTAATAGCTGGGAAAGCATCAAACATAATATTATCCTGAATTGGGTCGATTTGTCAGAAGCCGGAAATGGAAATAGTATGGCGCTTTTTACCGACCATACCACTTCTTACTCCTATGGTGAAGATTTCCCGTTGGGATTAACCATTCAGTATTCAGGCAAAGGATTGTGGGGACATGATTACAAGATAAGCGGACCATCAAAAGTGAAATACGCCCTGGTTCCCCATAAAAATAAATGGGATAAGTCATCCATGACGGAGAAAAGCTCGGCCTGGAATGAGCCTCTGGTTAGCCATTGCACCTCCAATCTGCATCCTGAAAACAGAAGTTATATTGATTTACAAAACAGCGGTTATGAATTAAGTGCTGTGCTGACAAAAAACGATGGTGTACTTGTCAGGATTTTCAATGCAAAAGGTGATGCTAGTGCTCAAAAAATAAAATTAAACTTTCCATATAAAAGCATCGAAGTTATTGAATTGAATGGTAAAGCCGGTGATAGAGATGCTTTGATCAAAGAGAGTTCAAATAAAGAATTATTATTGTCTATCCCCCAATTTGGGTTACGAACATTTTATATTAAAATATAGCGAATCATAACCATCTGATAAAGAGTTGATCTATTAAAAATATTATTGAGAATATATGCGCAAAATTATATTAAATCATTTATATGTGTTGATGTCTTTGAGCTTGATGTCTTGTGCAATTAACAAAGGACATATAAGTGAATTTAACCCGACAGATTATGTGAATCCATTTATCGGAGCCAGCACGAGTGTTGGAGCCGCCGGTGTATATCATGGTTTAGGAAAAACATTTCCGGGTGCCATCACTCCTTATGGGATGGTGCAGGTCAATCCAAACACCATTACGGGAGGTGACAATGGTTCCGGTTATAGTTTTGAACATAAAACGATTGAAGGTTTTGCTTTCACTCAATTGAGTGGTGTAGGTTGGTTTGGTGAGTTGGGTAACTTCCTGGTGATGCCAACAACAGGTGCATTACAAAAAATAGCAGGGAAAGAAGATGGAAAGATCAAAGGATATCGCTCAAAGTATAATAAGGAGACTGAAACCGCAAAAGCCGGATATTATGCCGTAGATTTGACGGATTATGATATCAGGGTGGAAAGTTCGGCGACATCACGCTGTGGGATACTAAGATTTACTTTTCCGGAGAATGAAAAATCCCGCATCCAGATAGATTTGGCCCGTAAAGTAGGTGGAACTTCTACTTATCAGCGTGTTGAGGTAGTGGATAAGTATACCATCAAAGGCTGGATGAAATGTCCGCCCGAAGGTGGAGGATGGGGTAACGGTGAAGGCAATACCAATTACACGGTATATTTTTATGCGCAATTCAGTAAACCAATGGACGATTACGGATTTTGGAGTGCCGATATACCGGATGGTTGGAAACGGAAAAAGGATGAGGTGGTAAGTGCACGATACCTGAAAAGAGTGGCGGAAGCTCCTGTTATTAGGAATGTTAGCGAACTTGAAGGAAAACATTTGGGCTTTTTCAGTGAGTTCCCGACTCAGAAAGATGAAGAAATTACCTTGAAAGTGGGCATCTCGTTTGTGGATTTGTCGGGCGCTGAAAAGAATTTTAAGGCTGAAATAAAGGATAAAACTTTCGATGAGGTAAAAACAGAGGCACAAAATCTCTGGAATGAGGAATTAAGTAAAGTTCTAATTTCAGGCGGGACCGACGACCAAAAGACGGTGTTCTATACCGCTTTGTATCACACAATGATTGATCCCCGAATTTATGAAGATGTGGATGGACGATACATCGGCGGTGATTTGAAAATACACGAAAAAGATGATCGTTTCACCAAACGTACTATTTTTAGCGGATGGGATGTTTTCAGAAGTCAGTTTCCGCTTCAAAGCATTATAAATCCGGTGCTGGTAAGTGATCAGATAAATTCATTGATTACGCTGGCGGAACAAAGTGGAAAGGAGTATTACGAGCGGTGGGAAATTCTGAATGCTTATTCGGGCTGTATGTTGGGAAATCCGGCATTGGCAGTATTAGCCGACGCGTATGTGAAAAACATAAAGACTTACGATATCGAAAAGGCTTATCGTTATGCATTGAATACCTCTGCTAAGTTCGGGAACGACAGTTTGGGTTATTCGCCCACAGCTTTTGGAATTTCTCATACCCTGGAATATGCCTATACCGATTGGTGCATTGCTCAGTTGGCTAAAAAGTTGGGAAAAACAGAGGATGAAAAGTTGTTTGTGCAAAAATCGCAGGCATACCGTAATATCTTTGATGCTGAGAAAGGCTGGTTTCGTCCGAAATTGAGTGATGGAACATGGGAACCATGGCCCGAAGATGGTCGCCTGACAGAATGGTACGGTTGCATAGAATCGAATCCTTATCAACAGGGATGGTTCGTTCCGCACGATGTTGAGGGGATGGTTGAATTGATGGGCGGCAAAGCAAATGTATTGATGGATTTAAAAACCTTTTTTGACAATGCGCCATCACATCTGTTGTGGAATAACTTCTACAATCACGCCAACGAACCGGTGCATTTTGTGCCTTTTCTATTTAATCAGTTAGATAACCCCTGGCTAACACAAAAATGGACACGTTTTATTTGCCAAAACGGCTACAAGAATACTGTAGAAGGATTGGTGGGAAATGAAGATGCGGGGCAAATGTCGGCCTGGTACATTCTGTCGGCAGCGGGGATTCATCCTTCCTGTCCCGGAAATACCCGACAGGAAATTACCAGTCCGTTATTCGACCGGATTGAGTTTAAATTGGATACTAAATACTACAAAGGAGAAAAATTCACCATCATAGCTCATAACAACAACCCCGAAAATATTTACATCCAAAAAGCGAAATTAAACGGGAAAGATTACGACAATTGTTTTATTGATTTTTCAGATATTTCGTCTGGTGGAACACTTGAGCTGTTTATGGGAAAAGAGCCCAATACTAACTGGGGAAAGAATTAAATACAGGACTGTTGTAATGAAAAGTAAATTGTTGTTTCTTTGCTCATTTTTGCTGAATATACCTATGGTAAGTATGGTTGGCCGGAACAGTATTATGGCTGTGCTGATTCGCGTGAGTCTGTAGCAATTAATCCAATAAAACAAATAATTGAATGAATAAGAAAAACATATATTGTTATATTATTTTTGCTGCTTTATTTCTTATAAGTTTTAACAGCAGGCTTTTTTCAGCTCCTACTGTTACCGGACTCAAATGTGAGAATCTTATCCATCCCAATGCAATTGACAATACCACTCCTCATTTTAGCTGGAAGGTTTTAAATGAGGCAGACAAAATGCAACAACAATTTTATGAGATTCAGGTTGCTTCCGATAGTTTAGCGCTGACAGCAGGGACTGCCGATTTATGGAACACCGGTAAATTTGCTTCCTCTTCGTCGGTGATGGTTCCCTATGCGGGTAAAGCTTTAACTTCCCGTTCGTTGTGTTTTTGGCGGGTGCGTGTCTGGAATGAAAAGGAGGAGGTTTCGGCGTGGAGTGATATAGCCCGTTTTGGAGTGGGAATTCTTAATAAGAATGAATGGACAGGGAAGTACATCGGTTTGCCTGCCGGTGCCGGAAATACGGAAACGCCGTTGTTGAGAAAAAAGTTTATGGTTGATGGTATCAGTACAGCGTTTTTACACGTAAATTCATTGGGATATCACGAAGTTTACCTGAATGGGATAAGAGTAAGTGACGCAGTGTTGTCACCCGCGATTTCTCAACTGAATAAAAGATCCTTAACCGTAACTTACGACGTAACTTCTTACCTCCGGACAGGAGAAAATGAACTGGTATTCTGGTTAGGAACAGGCTGGTATAAAAATACTGCCTACGATGTTTCGCCAATTTATCCCACACCGGTGGGAGCGAAAGTGTTGTCAGAACTTGACCAGATGAAGAACGGAGGATGGGAAACGGTTGTTACAACTGATTCAACCTGGGATGGCCGGGAAACAGGCTATAAAGATACCGGATCATGGAATGTCCTTAATTTTGCGGGAGAACGGGTGGATGCTAAACTCAATCCAACAGATTTTTCTTCTGAAACACTCAATGCTCTGAGTTGGGTACCTGTCATCGAAATGGATATCCCGAACATAATACTTTCACCTCAGATGACAGAACCTGATAAGATTCAGGAAACTATTTTGCCCCGCACGTTGACTAAATTAAGTAGTTATGTGTGGTTGGTGGATATGGGTAAGTCAGTTACCGGCTGGTTTGAATTGAAATTGCCTAAATTATTTGCTAATCAGAGTATTGTGATGGAGTATTCGGATTATCTGGATAATCAGGGGGCATTTGTTGATCAGGGACAAAAGGACACTTATATATCTTCCGGAAAAGTGAATGAGGTATTTTGCAACAAATTCAATTACCATGCTTTCCGATATGTGAAAATTACGATGAAAGCTGAGCCTAAGTTGGAAGATATGAAGGCTTACCTGATTCATACCGATTATCTTCAGGCTGCAACTTTCGAATGCTCTGACTCTGATTTAAATGCCATTCATGATATGATACAATATACCATGCGGTGTTTGACCTATTCGGGTTATATGGTCGATTGTCCGCATCTTGAGCGCACCGGTTATGGTGGCGATGGGAATTCCTCGACCATGACTTTGCAAACCATGTATGATGTGTCGCCTCTGTTCAGTAACTGGCTGACAGCCTGGGGGGATGTGATGCGCGAAGGAGGAAGTCTTCCGTATGTAGCTCCGAACCCTGGTGGTGGTGGCGGCGGACCCTATTGGAGTGGTTTCATCATCATGGCGCCGTGGCGTACTTATGTCAACTACAACGATGATCGGTTGATAAAAAAATACTATCCGGCAATGAAGTCGTGGCTGGAGTATGTGGCGCAATATACTGTCAACGGA
>Ga0209417_1005269_pt1 | contig 14424 bp, 13 predicted proteins | sample RifGroF2_FD_184002 | JGI IMG/M metagenome (GOLD analysis project Ga0209417, IMG submission 184002) | Groundwater microbial communities from Rifle, Colorado, USA - Groundwater F2 (SPAdes) (version 2) | ecosystem: Environmental > Aquatic > Deep subsurface > Groundwater | place: Rifle, Colorado... | reverse complement strand
AAAACATCCCAATATTTTTTTGACCTTATATTCGCTTATCTTTCGTTTGTTCATCGGCACTAGCAGTATAGTTTATCTTATACTGCTAGTCAAGAGCCATGTTGTAATATCTGTTTTGCATAAACATTCATTTTGCATCGGCCGTAGATTGAATAACGTCAAGCATAGCCTGCGCTACCTCGAAGAGCGATTTATTGGAGTTGTCGATGCGGATGGCGCCGTCTGGGCAGACGAGCGGGGCTGTCGAACGCGTACTGTCAGCGAGATCGCGTTCATGAATGGAATCTGAAAACCCTTCTTTTTGTCGGCGTTGTTGGCGAGATTCTTCTGAAGCTTCTAGAAAAAACCGAAACTCGGCCAGCGGAAAGATCACCGAACCGATATCGCGACCCTCCATGATGAGGCCATTAAAGCCATATCTCTGGGCGACGTCCACATGGGATCGCTGAAATTCCTTCAAGAACGATCGAATTTCTGGTATAGCGGCAAAGGTACTGACGTATTTTGTGATGTCATCTGCCTTCAACTCGTCTTCAGTCATTGCCTTGTCGCCCAGAAAAAAGACGGCTTCACGGCCCTTTACCTTGACTTCAATTAAAAAAAGCAACTCATTCAGGCCAACAGCAATGGCCATTTTGTCGTCTGGAGAGATCTTGCGATCGAGGAAAAACCGAGTGAGAGCGCGGTAATACAGACCCGTCCCCGCATAAAGCAAGTTGAGTTTGCTGGCCAGCAGCTTCGACGTCGATGACTTCCCAGAGGCAGCGCCTCCATCTACTGTTACAATAAAAAATGGCATTTTATTCGCCTTAATCTATAGACTGTTTCAACATAAAAGCAAGCATTCAGCTTGAGTTCCATACAAAAAAACGATTCAATAGATGCCTATGGGGAAAATATCTGTAGATCACGAGCCCGTTGTTTTTGATGGGGCTAGGCCGAAGACGCTTGGGGAGCTGTTGCCGTTGTTGTTGGAAGAGCTCGAGCGTCAGGGTCGCTATGTGACTTCGATGTTGGCTGACGGCGAGCCCATTCACGAATCGATGCTGAACAAGGACCTCGACGCCTTTAACGCGATTGAGCTTAAGTCGTTGAAAGAGGACGCCTTTATTGGAGATCTCATCGATCAAAAGTTGGAAAACGGTCGCAATTTTCTCGATTTCTTAAAAAAGTACGCGCTCGCCTCTTTGACGCTTCCCTACAGCGAAGTTTTTGGAAAGATCGACCTCTTCATCCAACAGATAACGGGCCTGATTGACGCCATTGATACCCTGATCTCGTTTGGACAAAAGCACGAATTGCCGTGGACAAACAACCTGATCGAAGTCCTCTCGACGCTCAATACTGAACTCGGCCAACTCGTCACCTACGCGCAATCGAAGAACCTGGCCTGCATGTCAGACAGCCTCACGCAACTTTTGCCGACGGTTGAATCGTTTATAGACATTTTACCCCATCTCAAACCCAAAGGCATATGAAGATCCTATCCGCCAACGAACAAGTGCTGCTCAAGCGGTTTCCAGATGTCCTCAAGCAAATCGTCGATTGCCAACAGGGGTTTCAGATGGAGATAGACCTGAATCGCTGGGTCTTCTCAGCCGACTTAGGCAAGGGGCAAAAATACTACCCTTACGGCATTCAAGACGGCCGAACGCTCATTCGGCGGTGGATTGATGGCATCGATGTCAAGCATTTTAGCATCAATGCGACTACTGGCTTTGGTCTGGGTTTTCACCTCGAGGGTATTTTAAAGAAGCTGGACTCCGAAAGTCTCTTGATGGTGGGTGAACGTTTTCCCGAAATGCTTGGCGGCGTTCTCTCTGTCCTCGACTGCTCACAACTCTTGGCCGACCCGCGCCTGATTCTCACAACGGGGCCCGTCAACGACGACCTCTACCGCGGCTTTTACGCGGCCTCTGTCGCCTTCAAAAAGCACCTGAGCACCTTTGTTTTTTCTCCACTGCAGGCGCTCGACGAGTCGTATTACAATGCATTTTTCATGGACTTCGGTAAACAATTCCGTCGCCATTACCAGCTTCAGCGCACGAACATTGAGGACTCGCCGTATTGGCAGAACCTGACACTCGCCAACCTCCCGTATTTGCTGAACGCACCTGATGTCATAGAAATGCGTGGCCTCTTTGCGGGCTTTCCCGTTGTCTTGGTGTCCGCAGGGCCGTCTTTGGACGAGTCGATTGAGTTTTTAAAGGCCGTCCAAGACAAGGCTGTTATCGTCGCCGTCAACTCGGCCTACCGTAAGCTTTCGCACGAAGGAATCCGTCCACACCTGACATTGGCAGCGGATCCACGCCGGTCAACCTTTTGGGGATATGGTCAGGAGCCCGTTGATGATGTCTTTCTACTCTCAACCTATTTTGTCAACACCAACGTAGTCAAACTCTTTCCAAATCGCACCTTTACTTGGTCGAACCGCCTGGAGCTCATTAACTGGGTTAAAGACAAACAGGGCAAGTCGCACGGGACGCCCATAACCGAACAAGGGACGGTATCAGCCTGTATCGCCGATTTGGCTAAAATTTGGGGCTGCAACAAGATTTGTCTGGTGGGGCAGGACCTCGCCTATTCGTCTCAGGGCCAGACGCACACGGGTGATTCCTTCTATGCCGACGAAGGCAATCTCTACCAGTCACTCAACGACTGCATGAAAGTCCCCGGCAACACGTTTGGGAAAGTCCCATCCACGCCACCCCTCTACGCCTACCTCAAGGCCTTTGAGGAAATTGCCCGCATCAACCCCGATATAGATTTTATCAACACCTCTCGCCTGGGCGCCAAAGTTAACGGCGTCCCCTACAAAACGTTTGCTGAGGCCGCTTACTGGTTTCAAAAGCCGCTGCCAGACTTACGCGCGTGCCTGCGTCCCTTTTTTCAGAAAAACTTTGACCCCGAGGTAAACGTCGAAGCGCTCCGCACCTACTTTGAGCCCCTTTATCACTTTGCGCAACAAACCTTCGATCTCGCCACGCAGGGCGCTTTCTTCATCCAGGGCCTCTCGTCCAAATGCGCCCACCTCAACTACGCCAAACACCCTGACATCCAAAAAGTCATGGAATACGCCACGCGCCTCAATGCTTTGATCGACAAGCACCCGCACGAGTGGATCATTCTCTGCGAAGGAAAGACCAAGGCTGAACTCTTCCAATACAAGTCCAATATTGCCCTCCTAGAGACCTCCAATCCACATTGGGAAGCCGTCCTCAAAAACAAAGAGTATTTTTGGGCCATCCTCGAAGGCGCCCATTTCCTCCTTTTGGAGATGGAGTTGCTGTTTTCAGACGCCAAATACGGCGCCAGCGATGCGTTAACACGAGAACGCCGCTAGAAGGATATGCGCTCACACGAGAAGACTGAAGCAAAATAGATGCAAAAATGTGGCTTTGCACGAGCACGATCTGGCGTAGCGTACATAGAGGTACGTGAGCCAGTCGGCGCAGTGCGAAACGCATTTTTGCGCTATTTTGCTTCAGTCTTAATCGTAGCGCTTCCAAAAAGATGGCATAAATAGCACCAACAGCGCATAGAGCTCTAGGCGGCCGACGAGCATGAGGAGCGACAATAGCGCTTTAGAGGCGTTTGACAGAGAGGCAAAGGAAGAAGAGGGTCCGAATTCTGCAAAGCCCGGCCCTACGTTTGAAAAACAGGTGAGCGTGGCCGATATCACCCCTTCCGTGGAGACGTTAGAATCGAAGATGGCAATGCAGAGCGCGCTTAGGCCGCAGAGGAGCACGACAATGGTAATAAACACAGGTATTTCAGAAACATCGGCGTCGTCGAGCGATTTCCCGTTGATGAAAATTGGGCGGACAATGTGTCGTCGAAATGCTTTTTCCATGGCATGCATGGCGATTTTTATACTGGCAACCAGGCGTGAGACCTTGATACCGCCTGAGGTCGATCCCGAACAGCCACCGATAAAAAACGTGATGAGAAGCAATAGGTGTGTCCCTGGCACCCAAAGGTTAAAATCAGTCGTGGCATAGCCGGTCGTCGTCAGAAGCGTGACGACCTGAAACGTGCTCACGCGTATCAGTGGCTCGATCTCGTACCAAGAAAAACCAACCGGTTTCGCCTTGAAGAGCAAGACTGCAACCAAGAAAGAGAAAAGAACAATGATGATCAAATAGGCGCGCAGTTCTGTATTTTTTAAAACGACGCGGTATTGTTTTCGCAAAAGCTTCAACATCAAGAGAAAATTGGCGCCACCCAGTATCATAAAGACAATGGCTGCCCACTCGAAAGCCGGGTTGTGAAACGCGCCGACGCTGGCATTGCGCGTGCTGAATCCGCCAGTCGAGATCGTACTGAACATGTGACAAATGCTCTCAAAGGCGTTGACGCCCGTGTAGTAAAAGAAATAGGCGCAGAGAGCGGACAGGCCCAAGTAGAGCAAGATAATGGAACGGAGGCCACTTTGAATACGGCTGGAATCGAGCTCCATGGAGTCGCCTGACGATTCTCTCGAGAATAGCAACTTGCTGCTGGCTCCCAAGGACGACAAGATGGCTGCAAAAAAGACCACCACGCCCAAACCGCCGATCCATTGGCTCATGCAGCGCCAGAAGAGCAGCCCGTGCGGTGCGTTATTGATGTCGGGAAACGCGCTGGAGCCCGTTGTCGTGAAGCCCGAGACTGACTCAAAGAAGGCGTCGAAGGGCGAACATTTTAGAATAACGACGTACGGAATGGCCCCAATCGCGCTGGACAAGAGCCAACCGAGCCCAATAACGCACAGCGCTTCTCTTCGAAAGAGCTTGACCTTTGCCCCAAAGCTGAGCCCGAAAAACAAGACCGACAGCAACATCGAGATGCCGATGCAGATCTCCCAGCCCTCATTCAGTTTCTGTTCAGAAAAGATATATTCGACGGCCAAACAGATGAAAAAGCTCATCCACAGTGCCGTCGCAATGTAGCCCAGTAATCGAAAAATAATTTTGTAATTCATAAGACCTCGTGGAAATTGGCCCACGGCGTTCTCGTCGTTCGGGCTAAGTCACCTACGTCAGTAGACTCCTGTTGCCCTCGCTCCTCGGGCCTTGCTATAGGCGCATTTTGCCGAGGTCTTTGTCGTTGATTATCAATGTGTGGCCAGTCTCTTTGCATTTTACCGCAGCAGCTCCAAGACGGTTTTGATTTTGCTCTCTTCGACGATCAGGACCGCGCGATCGCCGGCTAAGAGGCGGTCGTCTGGCCCAGGAACTTTGGCGTGGTATTTGTGGAGCAAGGCCACGATGATCGCACCTGTAGGCCATGGAATTTCTCGAATGAGCTTGTCGGCGCAACGACTTTCAGGCGGCAGAGAGACCTCTATAATTTTACCTACGTGGCCAGGGACGTGGCCGAGGAGCGTGTAGGGCTCCGTGGAGATAATTTTGCTGATTTCGTTGATGGTCGCCGACTGTGGTGAGGAAAAGGCCGTAATGCCGATGGTGTTTTTGAGTTCCTGCAGAATGGCGGCGTAATTGGACTCATTTATGACGAGCATGACCTGCTTGATGCCCACTCGCTGTGCCTGTAAACAAGCGATGATGTTAGACGGGTCTTGCTTGGAGCAGCAAACAAAGTAGTCGCAATGATCGATCTGTTCTTCTTCGAGCAACTGCAGCGACATCGCGTTGCCATTGATGACGGTGATTTGCGGGAATTGTTCGGCTAAATGTTCGCAACGAGCCTTATTTTCTTCCAACACGCGGATGCGAAACCTAGGGCTACTCAAGAGGCGAATCAGCGAAATGGCCGATTCCGATGCCCCATAGAGGACCACGCGAACGGTGTCTGGCCCGACGCTGGTTTCGAGCTTTTTTCGGATCTCAAAGAGTGACTCCGGGCTGCCTACCAATGAAACGATATCGCCGACCTCCAACACCGTATCGCGCGACGGCACCTCGTGGTGAGACCCTTTCTGCACATACCCTACGCGTATGCCTGGCAGGCGAATGTCTTTGAGGGTCTTTTGCGCAAAGGACGAGTGTTCTGGAATCTTAAAGCTCTGCACCTCGATCTCGCCCCGGGCAAAGTTTTCAACCGCCACACGGCCGGGATTGCGGATATTTTTGGCGATTTCGACAGCGCTGAGTTCCTCTGGATTGATGAGAAAATCGATGCCAAAGTGCGACTGATAATTGAAAATCTTGTGGTCGTTTTCCGTCTGATCGTGAATGCGCGCAATGGTTGTTTCCACACCCAGGGCCTTTGCTATAGAACAAGCAACGATGTTAACCTTATCTTCATGGGTCATCGCGATCATGTAATGACAATTGCCGACACGCGCCTCCAAGAGCTTTTCGGCCGAACTGCCATCACCTGCAATCACGCGAACATTCAGCTCTTCATCGAGTTGCTCCGCGAGGGTCTCATTCAGCTCAATGAGGGTAACCGAATGTCCTTCTTCGCTCAAATGCCGACTCAGTGCAATTCCAGACTCACTGGCGCCCACTACAATAATGTTCTTCCCTTTCACGCTTCAGCATTGTGCACACATTGACGTCAAGGCACAACAAAAAAATGGCACCCCTACGGGGAATTGAACCCCGGTTTCCGGAATGAGAATCCGGCGTCCTGACCGCTAGACGATAAGGGCAAAAACAAGAAATAAACCATTCGGTTTTCCGCTCTTTGTCAATATTTTAATAACCTTTCCTTTGACTTTTTAAAAAAGCTCCATACAATAAAAATATAGAGGGCCGCAAGGAATTATGAAGACAAGACATCTCAACGATTTGAAAGTAAAGGGAAAGCGTGTTTTTGTTCGCGTGGATTTCAATGTCCCAATGAATGAAAAGGGGCTGATATCCGATGAAACGCGCGTTGTTGGAGCAATTCCCACGATCGATTACCTCGTTCAACAGGGGGCTCGTGTGATTTTGGCCAGCCATTTGGGCCGTCCCAAGGGCAAGCGTGACCTCAAATATACCCTCGCACCCGTCGCGCAGTTGTTGAGCTCAAAGTTGCAACGCCCAGTCCTTTTTCTCGACGACTGCGTTGGCGACAAAGTAAAGGCCGCCGTCAATTCCATGAAAGATGGGCAGGTTGCATTGCTAGAAAACCTGCGTTTTTACGCCGAGGAAGAAAAGAATGACCCGCTGTTTTCCAAGCAATTGGCCGAGTTGGCCGATGTCTACGTCAATGACGCCTTTGGAGCCGCTCACCGGGCGCACGCGTCGACGTCAGGCATCGCTGCTTTCATTAAGGAAAAGTCAACCGGTTTGCTCATGGACAAGGAAATCGAGTTTCTTGGCTCCAAGACAGAACACCCAAATCGGCCCTTTACCGTCATTTTGGGAGGCGCTAAGGTCTCCGACAAAATTAAAGTCATCGACGCGCTGCTCGACAAGGCCAACAACATGCTCATCGGCGGCGCCATGGCTTACACCTTCGCGCTCGCTCAGGGCAAAAAGGTCGGCAAAAGTCTCGTCGAGCCAGAGGAAGTTGATACCGCCAGGGCCGCTCTCGAAAAGGCGAAAAAAAAGGGCGTAAAATTCTTGTTGCCCGTTGACCACGTCGCAACCGATATGCTCAATTTCGACGAGGCCAAAGTCGGCACGCTGAAGGTCTTTGAAGGCAATATCGACGAGGGATGGCAGGGCGTCGACATCGGCCCCAAAACCATCAAGCTCTACGGTGAGACGATTGCCCAGTCAAAAACCATTCTCTGGAACGGTCCCGTCGGCGTCTTTGAAATAGCGGCTTGCGCCAAGGGCACTTTTGCACTCGCTGAAGCCATCGCTCACAGCGGATCAGTATCTATCATCGGCGGCGGAGATTGCGTTAAAGCGGTAAAAAAGAGTGGTTACGCTAACAAGGTTTCTTTCATCAGTACAGGAGGCGGCGCTAGCCTCGAGTACCTCGAAGGAACCCCTTTACCAGGTATCGTTGCCTTACAATCCTAGGACTTTATGCAAAATGCCGTGAAAGCTCGTTTCGCGCTCCGCCGACTGCCTCACGTACGTCTGTGTACGCTACGGCAGCTCGTACTCGCGCAAAGCCAAGCTTTGACGACATTTATCATAGGTCCTAGGATATCAATGGTAAAACCGTTGAAACATGGGGGGCAAGGACCGAGGAGCGAAAGTGATATGAATGCGCTGACGTGCATGGACTTAGCTCAAACGACGAGAACACCATTAGTGGATATTTTACAACGGTCTTATTTTAAGAAAGGAATGCGCAATATCTAATGACAATTCGATCAAAGCTCTCATTTCTAACGTTCTTTTTTTGTGTACTCTTGGTGTCCATCGTCGGCTGCAACTTCTATTTTCAAAAAAAGACAGCCAACTATGCCATGCTCAAGGACGACGTTGTTAGGCTAAATATCCTTTTGCAACGCGCCAGACTGAGCGAAAAGTCGTATTTGCAACACTTCGATCCTCAGTTTATTGCAACGATTCACGAAAGCATCGACACCGCAACCAAGTGCTTGCAGGAATTGGGTCAAACGTCTGGCATCGACATCACTGAAGTCGACCAAGTCCTTAAAAAGTACATGGCGCTCATTACAAAGCTGCAAGAAACGCACAAGATTTCAAATGATTCCCAAAAATACTTGAGCGAAGTCATGGGCCCAGAGGCTACAAAGATTATTGAAGAGATTATCCAGGCGGGCTTTTCGCGCAGTTTTGAGCTCACTATGGTTGGCGAACAACCTGATTTGCACGATTACAACATCTCTAACGGTATTCGCGCTTGCCACTTCGAGATTATTAAGATCCAGCAACTGTTCAACAAATTCTTACAAGAAGGTCGTTTTGACTACATCAAACAAATCAATCAGATCGTCGAAAAGGAATTGACTCCCAAAGTTGCGGCTGTCGTCAAAAGTTCCCAAGCTAGTTCATATGATGACTACAAGGAGCCCGCTAAAAAGCTCAGTCGTGTTGCAGAAGATCTGCGTGTATTGCCAGATTCAACGGCTCAATATGTCACAGAAGAAATCAAGGTGATAGCCGACCTCGACATCGTTGGTGCAGAAATGTCCAAAGCCACCGATAAAAAAACAACGGCCCTCAATGCCTTGATTGTGTCTTTCAATAAAGCCTCAAATAATATCAATTGGACAACGGCCATCATCGGTATCTTTTTGGGAGCGGCGTTGGGCACACTATTTACCGTGGCAATTGTTCGGTCTTTGAAAAAAGTGACAGTGGCCCTCAAGGACATCGCCCAAGGTGAAGGTGACCTCACACAACGTCTCGCAGGCACAACGAAGGACGAAGTCGGCGAACTGGAACGTTGGTTCAACGTTTTTATCGAAAAAATCCAGCACCTCATTTCTGAGAGCAAGCGAAAAGTGTTGACCCTGAGCCAAGGATCGACTGCTCTCGCCGAATCATCTAAGCTCCTCTTGACTGTCTCGCAACACACTTATGACCAGTCTGAACTCGTTTCTGCTTCGGGCCAGTCGTTGACAGAAAAAATCCAACTCATGAATGGCGCCAGTGAAGAGTTAGTCGATGTCATTCAGAACGTCAGTTCGAGCATCGAAGAAATGAATGCTTCGATTTCCGAAATCGCCAAGAGCTGTACCCAAGAGTCCGACATCGCACGCACAGCAAAAGATAAGGTTCTGGAAACTAGTAAAACCATGGAACAATTGCGTCAGGCCTCGATGAACATTAGCAAGGTCGTCGACTTTATCAGCAACATCGCACACAAAACGCGTTTGCTCGCCCTCAACGCGACCATCGAAGCAGCCAGCTCGGGTGCCGCTGGAAAAGGATTTGCCGTCGTCGCCAACGAGGTTAAAGAGCTTGCCCGTCAAAGCGCCGAAGCGACAGGACACATTTTAGAAAACGTCAACGCCGTCCAGAAGAGCGCGCAAATCGCCATCAATTCCATATCAGCCATCTCTATCGTTATCGAAAATATCGACCAACTTTCCAGCTCCATTGCCACAACCATCGAAGAGCAGAGCGCCACGACCAAAGAAATCTCTTCTCGCATGGAAAACTCAGCCGTGTCAACCAAGCATTTGCAGGAAAATGTCGCTCAGTCTGCGGAAGTCTCAGCCGATGTCCATGAAAACATCACGCAAGTCGCCATCAGCGCACAAGGCTCAGCCGAAACACTGAAGGAATTCATGCTCACTCTCGACGAACAGCTTGCACTGTCTCAGGATATTAAGAACTTGATGGACCAGTTTAAGGTGTAGTGATACACAATCAATCACTATGTAAGGCGCAGGGCTAGATTGTTCTCGTGCAAAGCCAATCTTTAAGACTTTTTTGCATCGGTCTGTTATCCATGTAAGAACCGTTGAAAAATGGCCTATAGCAAGGCCCGAGGAGCGAGGGCGACAGGAGCGTACGTTGGTACGTGACTTAGCCAGAACGACGAGAACGCCGCTAGAGGCCATTTTTCAACGGTTCTTATTTCAGGAATCCAAAGGGGTTAAACGACAATGCCCAATGCGGTTCTCTGAAAGTGCCAGAGAGTTTTGCCTCGAAGCCCGAGGAAATGGGTCGCAGGAACCAGAGAATTTGTTTGACGATGGGCAACTTGACACCCTGAAAGAAGAACATCCGAACACTGGCATCGAGGGTTTGTTTATCGAGGTCCATGCTGCCCGATCCCTCCAATCGCGCCAATCGGCTGTTGAGCATGATGTCATCTGTCGATAAAATGCCGTCCTTGAGGGCGAAATGCCCCTTGGCTTTGCTGAACTCGAGAGAACTGAAGTTGAGAGGCGTTCCTTGCATGATGCGAGACAGAGCGCCCAATAAGTGAATGCGGCCGAGATTGGCATCTTTGAGCTTAGCGTAACCATGGACGTCAAAAGATTGCATATGTTCCCAATTCCCTGACCCATGGAGCTTTAGGGAAAGTTTTCCGGCATATGGGTTGGCTCCGGAAGTGTATTCGTTGATATAAAACGGCTTCAATAGTGGAATGTTCGTGAAGAGCAGGTCGTTTTCCAATTGATCGGCTTGGGTATCAAACGAAAGTGTTTTGTTTAAAAAGTCAGCCGTCATGTGACCCTGAATGCTACCGTTGGCGAGCGACGATTCTATCTTTTCCAACTCCAACTGATGCCCCTTTTTGTGAGCGGTAAAGAGCAGCTTTTTGAACGGTACACCCCAATAACTGCCGCCGTCGTGCGTCGTCAAGGTCACTTGAAAATCGTCGCGTTCAGGGTCATCGAACAGCGTTCCGTAGGCCTCTATTTCAGGAGCCAAAGGGAACTCGAGCGGCATCGTCCACTCTGTAAGGGCATCCTGACGAAAAACACCGACAAGGGCCTCAAATGGCCATTGCGATTGCACGTCAAATTTCAGGTATTCAAGCGCATCTTCATAGGCAAGCTCGGCATTGACAGTCCCCTGAGTCCCCGTACTTTCGGCCCACACGTTTTTAAAAAAATATGTCTTATCATACCCAAATTGGCCTGAAAAAGCATCGAGTGGCATGTCTCGGAAAGAGCACTTTTTGCCAAAAATGCGGCCCGACATAAAATAAATCTTCTCTTCGTCCCAATTTCCCTGAAGGTCTAAGTCCACAAAAGGCGCCTCTTGCCCGATCGTAAAATCACAAAAAGTTTCGCTCCACCAATCGGGCAGTAATTCATTCAAGTGATCGGGCTCTAATGTACCCTCGAGCATGAAACGGTAACGGCCGCTATTGCCACCATCCTCAACATAGGCGCCGCGCACATTTGACTTGCCTACTGCCATTCGCAAAGAGGAAAGTGCGAGGACATCGTCATTGAAAAAGCCGCGAGCCTGGAGATCTGCAGCTGGCAAAAATGGCAAACAAAACTGTCGAGCCTCGATGGCAAATGTCGCTGTTTTGATTTCCGCAGCCTGAAAATCGAGCGTTGCAGCGATCGAAGGGGCTCGACCGAGGTGGCTTGTCCTTTCAAAAAAGTATTGCAGGCCCTCGTTTAGGAGTGGATAGATACCGTCGTCGAAAGAACCGTTGAGATGGCATTGGCCTCGTTGGCTAGGTTTATGGTAATGCCCAGTAACATAACAGTCTTCTTCAAAGGACAACATTGCCTGGGCCGATAAAGTGTCTGACAACAGTCCCGTCACTGAGCCCTTTAACATTGGAATCGTTGCGCCGCGAAGCGAGACGGATTGGCCAAAAACCGTCACGCTGTCGATCGATTCCGGCCTGGCTAACGGCAGTTCTACGATAAAATGTTTGGCGAGCGGTTCCCCTCGAAAAGACAGCGCATGTCCAGCTCCTACAACGCGTTCTTTTTCAATTGAAATAGAGATATCAGTCGCATCCACACCCTCGAAATGTGCGCCTTTACCAAAGAGCGCGGCGACGATGGCCTTCTCATTTGAAAACACCAGAAATGGCGTCTCCAAGTGTCGCAAATACGGCCGATAGGTTAGGTAGGGTCGTATCTGTTGAAGCCAATTGTGAAGGTTGATATCGGATTGGGGTTTGGAAAAGTTCAACAACGTTGGCTCAGTAAGAGACACTTCTAGGTTGTCGAGCTTTGCCAACAAAGAGTCCAGGCGAACACCTGAATGCGTAAAGCTGACCTTGCCAAAGAGCCTTGAAACCAGCGATTCGGCATTACCTGTCTCGGAATAGAGCGATGGTAACGTAAATTTAGCATTGCAAACTTTGACCGATCGAATGTCAAAAGACCCCTTCAAAAACGACCACAAACGGAGCTCTATAGCCACTTGTTCAGCCGTAATAACGGGCTCGCGTATTTCCCCCAAAAAGATCTCCACATGACTAAAAACAAATGTCCCATCTGAAAAAAGGACACCGTCAGCGTATTTTACGCGCAATCCATGTTGTTGACAGTGCTGTAGGAGTTTGCCCTGGTAAACATCGGAAATGGATATCTCCCAACGCGTCAGAAAAGCAAACAACAGTTGTCCCGCAAGCAGAATCCATAGCCAAGAGTCCTTTGCACGAAACGAGCTTTTTACGGCATTTTGCATGGGGTCTTGGCTGTTTTTCAATAATTTGCAAACCGCAAGGGGCTTAAGCCCCTTGCTTCAGACAGCACAGCTTTCGCTCAAGACCTTACTGGAGCAAAGTTGTAGCTGTTTTTTTCGACTGACTGATGATTAATGGCTGATCTGCTTCAATGGCGCCTTTGACGCGAAACAAACGCCTCAAATCCTCCTCGAATTCATGATAGAACCGATGGAGGATTTCAAGGGCATCCGCATCAAATATCACCTGAATGGGGCCGTTGGCGTCATCGAGATTTGCCTCGATTATGCTGTAGACAACCTCGTCATGAAAACGACCTGGAGCTTCCAAGGCACATTTATCAATGACCAGTGGTTTTTCATTCATGGATTTCCTTTGGTTTTTATTTTAGCAGAAACGCCCAAATGAACACTTCCGCAGGTTTTTTAAAAGTAAAAAGGATCAATCCACAAAGAAAAGACAGCACAGACCTATCCGTCTTTGCCAATCGAGTTGACAGGGCATGCATCGAGAGCTTCCTCGCACGCCTCTATTTCATCTTTTGTGATCGGTTGCTTGGCTACAAATGAATAGCCGCCCTCATCTTCACGAACAAAAATTTCGGGAACCATTTCGCGGCACAAGTCACAGTCGATGCATTGATTATCGACATAGTACTTTCCTTTAACATTTTCAGGCCATTTATTTTCTTTATCTGCCATAGTAAAACCACATTGTGCGCTAAAAAACAAGCAAGTCAAGCGGAAATACTTCGCTCATGACAGAGGAGCTTGCAAACAGCATTGTTTTTTTCATTGCCAAGTGGGGTGAAATATTGGTTGCTAGAGGCGGTATGGCCGTTTGTTGTTATATGTTGGGTGTTGGTGGCATGGGAATGTTGCCGCTCGCCTGTTATTTGGTTGAAAAGGGGCACGAGGTTTACGGATGGGATGACCACCTGGGCGAGCCTTCCGAGGGCATTTTGAAGCTGGTGGGCGTTCGTTTGCAAGATACATTGCCAGACGTCGATGTCGTTATCTTTTCAAGTGCGATCTCGGCCAATCACCCTTTGCGAGTAGAGGCTGAACGGCGCGGTATTCGCTGTGTACGTCGGGGGCATTTTTTGGCAGAAATATTGAAGGACAAAAAGCTTTTAGGCATGATGATGGTGAATTATACCTGTTCCGCGCCGATGAGCATGCCCAACGATTAAACCAATCCGCAGCAAAAATGTGTCTTCCGCCCCTGCTCGAAAACGATCAATTGCAGGCGCTGGAAACCCTGCTGGATATCGATCGCCACTGCACTCCCACCCAGGAAGACAGTTGTTTGTATATCCGGCCGCTCTTATTTGGCAATGAAGACGCGCTCGGAGTGAATCCCAGCAAATCCTACCTTTACTGCCTGTTTTTTTCTCCCAGCGGGTCATATTATGACCACTCCAAAGCCCTGCGCTTATTCTTAACTAAAAAATTTCATCGCGCTGCCCCTGGTGGATCAGGCCAGGCCAAAGCAGCAGGA
>Ga0209417_1005267_pt1 | contig 14432 bp, 15 predicted proteins | sample RifGroF2_FD_184002 | JGI IMG/M metagenome (GOLD analysis project Ga0209417, IMG submission 184002) | Groundwater microbial communities from Rifle, Colorado, USA - Groundwater F2 (SPAdes) (version 2) | ecosystem: Environmental > Aquatic > Deep subsurface > Groundwater | place: Rifle, Colorado... | reverse complement strand
CTCCTTGAGTTTGGTAACGGCGAAATCGAGAATATCTTCCGTGTTCAGAATTTGCTGTGTCCTTGTAACGATTTTTGTCATGATAAATTCCTTTTTGTTGGTCCTTATCATATACGGAAAGCGTCAAGTAAAAATGGTTGGCAATGCGGGGAAATCATATATAGTAGAATTGTAAATTACTGGCAATAAAATGCTTATAGTGCAAGGACTGTTCTAAAGTTTTGGAAGTTGAGCGTACAATAGTGCAGGTAGTTGACCAGCATGCCTTCAGGAGTGGAAATAGGGAATTATTTCGACAAAAGTTCCGCAAACTTAATAAAGGTCTTAACATCAAGCTGTTCAGGTCTGGCGTCGTGCGATATTCCTGCTTCCGCCAATGCCCTGTCAAGCCGCTCCAAATCAAACAAATGCTTCAACACCCCGCGCATCTTCTTCCGCCTCTGTGAAAATGCCGGTCGCACAATCTTTTCCAGAATCGAAAGCAGCTCCAGCGCCGGAACATCTTTTTTCTCTCTGAAGCGGACTATTGCCGACTCCACCTCCGGCGGCGGATAAAATACCTGCGGCGGAACCGTTCTCATATATTCCACATCATAGATGGCCTGGCATCTTACCGAAAGCGCGCCGTAGTTCTTCGTCCCCGGCCCCGACGCTATCCTAAGCGCCATCTCCTTCTGGAGCATAAAAAGCATTTCAGCGGGTCTCTTTTCAAGCTCAAGCATCCGGGCTATAAAAATCGTACTTATCGAGTAGGGAAGATTTGCAACACAGCGGAAAGGGACTGGAAAATCCTTGAGGATTTCCTCATAGTTGACACGGCACGCATCGCCCTGAACCAGAGTAAAATTCTTATTCCTGATATTGTTAGTGAGGTATTCGCAAAGCCGTTTGTCGTACTCCAGCGCAGTGACCCTCGCCCCCGCCTCCAAAAGTGCCCTCGTCAACGCGCCGAAGCCGGGGCCGACTTCGAGAATAGGCTCCCCCTCCGAAACGCCCGTCGTCCTGACCACGAATTCAAGCAAATTTGTATCAATCATGAAATTCTGACCAAGCTGTTTGGCTGGGTGAAAGTCCATCTTTTTAAGCAGTGATGTAAGCTCCCGCCTTCTCATATCTTTACCTCAACCATGATGATGGCCGCAACAGCTGGATGGACAGGAATGCTTGGACGGGCAAAAATCGCTCTTTGCGCATGAGGACGCAGGGCTTGCAACCGATGCCGCAAATACCGAGAGCTTCTTTTCGGTTTTTGCGCTTCCACAATTGGGGCATGGCGCCTTTTCCGATGAGCTTTTCACAAGCGTCTCAAACTCCCCGCCGCATTTCCCGCATCTGTACTCATATATCGGCATAAATCATTTCTCCTGTTTTCCTATTTGGTCAACAGGAGAATATAGCTAAATACCGGCCCTTTTCAATATGCTTATTGAAGGATCAGTTCTATCACCGGAACTATTCCCGGCTGGCGTACCGGCAATTTCAGAGAAATCATATCGCCGAATTCGCTTTCGCGCCATTTGTCGGCCTGCCACGCGGCGCGGGCGCCAAACTTCAACTCGGAACCGTCATTCAGAAGCTGTGCGTATTTTATTTCCTTCACGCGGCTTCCCTCGATGTAAAGCTCGCCGGTCGGCGGCCAACTGAAAACATGAATGTAGAGCTTGTTTGTTTCAGGGTTGAAAGTCAATCGGCAGTCTTCCGGTCTCTCGAAACCTTCCGGAGCCTCAATGCATCCATAAATGGAACGCTCGTTTTTATTCATCCACCCGCCCATACCGGCAAGGCATTCCTTTGCTCTCGGGTCAAATTCGCCCCGAGCCGTGGGGCCGACATTAAGAAGAAGGTTGCCGCCCTTGCTCACAGTGTCAACAAGCATCTTGATGAGTTGTTCTACGCTTTTCCAGGTATATTCATCGCGGAAATATCCCCACGCGCCGGAAAATGTCTGACATGTTTCCCATGGGATTTTTACTCCATCCTTTTCTGGGGTTTTCCTGAGCATGCACTGTTCAGGAGTCATGTAATCCCAGCCCCAATCGTATTCGTCGAGTTCGAGTCTGTCATTTATAAGTATCTGGGGCTGAAGCTTACGGCAAAGCTTTGCGAGTTCTTCGGAATTCCAGGCTTCACGTCCCTTGAGGACTTTTCCGTCAGCATCCTTTATTGAGAAGTCGAAGAATATGCAGTCGACCTCTCCGTAGTTCGTGAGGATTTCAGCCACCTGATGGTGGAGATACTCGGCATATTTGTGCATGTCTCTTTTGGCGTCGGCCGCCTTAAATGCTTCATCATCGCGCATGGGATGGTTGCGGTCCGTGGTATAATCAGGGTGATGCCAGTCAAGGAGAGAATGATAGAGACCTACCCTTATGCCCTCGGCGCGAAAGGCCTCGACGAACGGCTTGAGCAAGTCCTTGCCGTAAGGAGTCTTCGTCGATTTCCAATCGGTATACTTGCTGTCCCAGAGACAGAAGCCGTCGTGATGTTTCGTTGTCAGCACTACATATTTCATTCCTGCCGATTTTGCCAGCTTCGCCCATTCGCCAGGATTGTAGAGATCGGGATTGAAGTTCTCGAAATACTTCAGATAATTCGACTCCGGCATTTTTTCATGGCTTCTCACCCACTCATGCCTTGCCGGCATCGCGTAAAGCCCCCAGTGGATAAACATTCCGAGCCTGTTATGTTGCCATCTTTTGAGGTTTTCCGCATTGTTTTTCTTTATTTCCATTTCAAATCTCCTTTATCTGATTGAATTTATGTATATATTACATTGAAAAAGATGATTTGTTAATAGAAAAAATACTGTTTTTCATGTATATTTTAAAGATTAAGCTATGAATAAACTTCTATCCACACTACGTATCGAAATACAATTTGCAGAAATAGCCCACTGTGGCCCCACGTGGAATTATAACTATGCAAACAGTCCATTCACAAGACTTTATCACACCTTAAGCGGCGAAGGGATTGCAGTGCACTCAGGAAGGGAATATAAACTGCGCCCCGGCTTTATCCACATAATTCCCGAAAACACGGATGTCCGGCTCTACTGCGCGTCCAAGATGGATCAGTTCTACATACACTTCAGGGCTGAACTTCTCGGGGGACTGAGCTTTTTCAAAGCGTTTGACTGCGGCTATGAGTTAAAAATCGGAAAATCTGACAATATTAAAGAGTCGGTCGGACGACTGGAGAAGCTTTATCGGGAAAAAAGTCCTCCCGCCTGCCTTGAAATGGACGGGATATTGAGAACAATTCTCGCGCGCATTATCGAAAGAAACTTTGACGGTTCCGGTTCCGCGCCGCGGGAACTCATCCGCTTCAAAGCGGTTTTCGAGTACATGGAGCGCAACTATTCAAAAAAGGTACGACTGGCCGATCTTGCCGCACGCGCGAATCTGCAGGAGATCTATTTTTCGAACCTCTTTAAAAAAGCATGCGGAATCCCGCCAATGCAGTTTCTGAACCGAAAAAGGATAGAAAAAGCGCAGTCGCTATTGCTTTCATCCGATGAAAAACTGGAAACCATAGCCGCGCAATGCGGATTCGACGATGTATTCCATTTTTCCAAAACCTTCAGGAAATTCACCGCGACCCCTCCGTCCGAATACCGCCGCAACAAAAAAGCTCTCCTCTCCTGAAAAAGTCGGTAAAAACGACCAGGATAGTCACACCCGCATCCCAATGCCGTACCCAATAAAAAAAAGAGTCCGCCATATGGGGATATGGCGGACGGGGAAAGATAATCACCAATTTGAAAGGGGGGGAGGGTATCAGTGATTATCTTAAAAAAAGCACTGGTGGATCCGGCTGGGCTCGAACCAGCGACCCGGTGATTATGAGTCACCTGCTCTAACCAACTGAGCTACGGATCCGCCTTATAAAAACTATAAGCGGATAACTTATACATTCCGAAAATAAAAACAAGACAGTATTTATAATTTTTAAAGATTTATTTTGAGAAAAGCTGGGCTATTGTATTCCCCGTGATATAAGGAGAAAAAAGATGTCATTCCTGAAAAAGCACGGCCGATATATAGGCTCATTCCTAGCCGGGATTCTATGGGGCGGCGGAATTGTTTTCATCTGCGGGGTAGTCTACCTCAGATACAATCTGGTAACAGAGGAGAAGGTGCCGGGAAACTTTGACGAGGTCTGCACAAAACTGGAAAAGGCGATAACGAAAGACAAATCATGGTCGTTCAAGAAAGAAATCTGCGCGCTTCCGGTTCTGGACGATTCCTCAAAACTAATCGTATTCAAGCTCTGTAACCGGGAGTACGCGCAGCAGATGCTCAATCCTCCGGAAAGCAGAAAGGTCTCGGCAATCATCCCGTGCACCTTTGCTGTCTACGAGAAAAACGGCAATACCTGCATCGCCAGGATGAATATCAGGCTTATGGGTAACCTTCTGGGCGGCATCCCCGGCGAATTGTTCCCGGGCAAAATCGTGCCGGAGCAGGCCGCGATGCTTAATGCTGTGAGAAAATAAGTATGGACGTTGTCAAAGTTAATTGTCCGTACTGTGCGAAAGAGCTTGAGATTAACGCCGAATTCGCAGGAGAAAAAGCACCCTGCCCGTTCTGCGGAGAAATACTCACATTTTCGGCACCAATGCTTGCCGGCGAACCGGTAAATTTGCACAAAAACTGCCCGTTCTGCGGAGAAAAGGTACTCGAAGCCGCAAAAAAGTGCAAGCACTGCGGCGAATTCATAGAAAATTCAGGGGAATATCCGATCCCTGAGAAAATCCTCTGGAGCGAGCACCCTAAGATCCTGAGTTTTCCAATACCTCTTTTCATCGGAATAATACTTCTGCCAGTCGGGATAGGCTTCATAATTATTGGCGTTCTTCTTCTAAAAGTCCACTCGACAAAATACCTCATAACAGACCGCAAAATACGGCTTGAGTCAGGGGTTTTCATCAAAGAAGCCCACGAAATAAGACTGAAAGACATAAAGGCTATCTCACTCAGAAAAGATTTTCAGGACACAATAGCGGGAACAGGTTCTATACTCATAAGCCCAGCGGGCATTTCGGGATACCAACTCGGACTCCGCGGCGTTAGCGATCCCGAAAGAGTCAACACAATAATAAATGACGCGCGGGACAGGCTCGTCGGGATGCCACACCCCTAATCATAAAAATTTTGTAAAGCCTGTAAATTTATTCTACGGCTGGCCGATAACCTTTCTAAGACAGGCCTTCACTAGGCTTGTCAGCCCGGCAGGACGTTCGGGTTAAATACAGAAAGGATTTCTGTGAAATGAACTCATCATCATTCTGTCAAAATTTATTTCTTCTGCCGCCAACCCACGGAAACTTTCATAACGGAGCGGCAAAATGATAATATCAGATTACAGCATAGGACTCAAAAGCAGTCATGAGCTTACCGCATACAGCAAAAAAGAAGAGACACTTGTCCAGTGGACCGGCGACTCGGACAAGCGGGCACTGGCATACGAATCTCCGGTAAATGTAAAACTTTCTGCTGAAGCCATCAACAGGCTCAGAAACACGAATGAATCACGTTCATTCGTCCAGCAGACACAGAATCCCGGCGCGGTAAATCTCAATATCTCAGGTGGCGCGATAAAGAGCCTTGTCGCAAAGCCTGCATCCAATTGCTCTCAGATATCCCCGGTTGAGGAGCTTTCCGATATTGAAGAGCTCAAGGTAAAGATTATTGAAGAGCTGCTTTACTCTATTACCGGCAAAAAAATCAAAATAGGCATCTTTCGACAAGACAAACTCAGCGGCAACTCCTCCTCCGTGCAGGAAATAATGAGTAAAATAAGCGCTAAGAATCAAGGGGGTGGGGGTGGGAGCGGAAACGGTGCCAACGCCAATACTGAAAGCGTCGGGTGGGGTATCGATTACCACGCGGTAGAGGAATCCTACGAAAAAGAGGATACCTCATTCAGTGCGTCAGGGTTAGTCAAGACCGCGGACGGACGGGAAATTAAGCTCGATATAAAACTGATGATGAGCCGGGAGTTTTACAGCCGCGAGGAACTTTCAATAAAGGCAGGCGATGCGCTCATCGATCCATTGGTCATCAACTTTTCGGGAACGCTTCCGAACCTTGATGAAAATGCCAGAATAGAATTCGACCTTAATATGGATGGTCGAAAGGAAAATATTGCCGGACTCTCGCAGGGAAGCGGCTACCTCGCGCTCGATAAAAATGGCGACGGCAGAATAAATGACGGCTCGGAATTGTTCGGTCCTTCAAATGGAAACGGCTTCGACGAACTGGCCTCTTACGACTCGGACAGAAACGGGTGGCTTGACGAAAACGATTCCGCATACTATAATCTCAGAATATGGAATATGGCTCCGGACGGTTCGGAGACGCTTCTGGATATGGGCGATGCCGGAATAGGCGCAATCTACCTCGGCAGGGCGGATACTGAGTTTTCCATGACCGCAGCTGATGGGGCATTGAATGGGAAAATTCGCGAAACTGGGCTTTTCCTGAGGGAGAATGGTACCGTAGGCACTGTCCAGGAAATGGATATAGCCGTATGAATAAGGAGGGTTGAAAAATGGATATAGGATCAGCTTTCAGCGTATCTCAGGACGCAATGGCCGCAGACATGGTCCGAATGAGCCAGATTGCCAGCAATATAGCCAATGACGATGGATCCGACGTGGACAATCTCATTGAAAACATGACCGAGATGCAGGTAATCAAGAGCAATTATGAAGCAAATGGCAGTACCATCAGCACAATGAACGACCTCCTCGAAAACATACTCGGCATGGTCTGAATCGGGCCACTCATTTGCTTATGGTAAAGTCCATTATTATGGGAAGGTGGTCCGAAAATTTCACTTTCGGCACCGTAAATTTTTTAATTTTTATGTGTTTTGAGCAAAGAACATGGTCAAGCTGCCAGTTCGGTGCCCAGGACGGATAGGTCGAATAGTTCCGGTTAGGATTTACGAGCTTGAGTTTTTCGCAGAAATCATCCAGCTCGCCGGGACCGGAAAAAGTATTGAAGTCCCCCGCCACAATCGTTGGCTTGTCGGGATTTACGATATCCGCGAGAAATAAAAGCTGCTCGGCCCTTATCTTCTTGCGCAATGCGAGATGTACCAGAAAGATATGCACGCCCTCGGTCTCGACTTCAATCACCAGCCTTTTCACACCCCGGGGGAAAAAATGGAATTTGCTGTCGGTTACTTCCTTCTTTGTAAGTATGGCGTTGGCTTGTTTTTTCATTATGGGTACGGCGCGGCCCAGTGAGCGCCTGCCATACTTTATGGAACTTTGCTGATAATGGTCAAGGTTTGAAGCAATCAGCTCGACCTGATTCACGAAGTTGGTACGATAAGACCCGGTATCCACCTCGACAAGACCTATTATGTCAGGACTGTTTTTCCCGATAAACTCAATGATTCTGTCCAGATGACTGCGAGAGGTCTTTATGTATCGGTGAATCTTCCAAAGCCTTTCGTAATCGCCCTCGGGTCCGCCGGTTCCATAAGCTATGTTATAAACAAGAAAGCGCATAAGTTAAAATTTTCACATTATAAATCGTTTTTCGATTTGGTTTTAAATGAATAAGGTTTAATATTAGCCCTGAAAGCAGAAATTGCATCAGAACATAAGGAAAAAAAACAGCATGTCCGCAAAAATAATCGACGGAAACGCGATAGCTAAGGAGATTAACCAGGAAACAGCGATGGAAGTCGCGGTGCTTGCGAGAAATCACAGTGTTCAGCCTGGACTTGCCGTAGTTATAATCGGCGACAACCCTGCGTCACAGGTCTATGTGGGAATGAAAGTCAAGAAGTCCGCCGAACTGGGAATATACTCCGTCAGAAAGAGCCTCGATAAAAACGCCTCCCAAAAAGAAGTCCTTGAACTAATAAGAGAACTCAATGCGGACACTAAGATCCACGGAATCCTTGTCCAGTCCCCTCCCCCGCCGCAGATAGACGAAGAGGCCGTCGTCTCCGCGATAAACCCTCTGAAAGACGTTGACTGCTTCCACCATGAGAATTTGGGAAAAATGCTCGCGGGCGACAGATCCGGCTTCCTTCCCTGCACGCCGCACGGAATAATGATGCTCCTCGAACGAAGCAAGATTGACCCCGCCGGCAAACACGCCGTAGTGCTGGGCCGCTCGAACATTGTTGGCAAACCCATGATGGCGCTGCTCGTGCAGAAGGCGAAAGGAGCCAACGCCACGGTAACAGTATGCCACTCGATGACGCCTGACATAGCGCACTATACGAAACAAGCCGACATCCTCATTGCCGCAATCGGAAAACCCGGATATGTAACCGCCTCAATGGTCAAAAAAGGCGCGGTCGTAATAGACGTTGGGATAAACAGACTCGAAGACCCGTCATCTCCGAAAGGCTATAAGCTCGTTGGCGACGTCAACTACGACGAAGTCGCACGTATTGCTTCCCATATCACGCCAGTCCCCGGCGGTGTCGGCCCAATGACCATCGCAATGCTCATGCACAACGCGGTAAAGGCCTGCAAAATCCAGAAGGGCATAAAATAAACCCGGTTAGAGCAAGTTCTACCCTAGGGTGATTTAAAGAAAAAGCTATCGGATCAATTGCATGTGAGTTCATAAGATATGAAAGAAACATTAGATCAAAGAATAAGTGTTTGCGCCGCAGTCATAGAACGAGACGGGCGCTACCTCATGACCGGTCGCCCCGAGGGAAAACCGCATGCGGGAATGTGGGAATTTCCGGGCGGGAAAAATCTGCTTGCCGAGAATGACAATGACTGCATTGTAAGGGAAATCAAGGAGGAGCTTGCCCTGGACGTTACGGCAGATGGCCTTATATATGAGGTGTGCCATGATTATCCGGGGAAGAGCGTTCATCTAAAATTCTACAAGGTACGGATGAATGATGGCGCCCAGGAACTTATTCCGCTCGATGGCCAGCAGATTGCGTGGTTCAATCCGGCAGAAATGGAAAATATAAATATTCTTCCGGCTGATATTGAATTTATCAAATTTCTGAGTTCGGAAGCTATATCTTGTTAGCCTCAAGGAAGTCGTTGACACACGACATTATTTCGGGGCAGGCATCCTCGACAAGGTAATGCCCTGCGTCATTCATGCAGTGAATATACGCCTGAGGGTAGTAAAGCGCCCAGCGTTCCAGAAAATGGGAGGTGAAACACCAGTCCTTCATTCCCCATATGATGCATACGGGGTTTTCCCTGAACATCCAGAGTCCGTGCTCTATCTGCAGGAGTACCTCATATGAGCGGTGAAGCGGACTCATCGGAATATCCTCGACGAATTTATCGACCGCCACCCTGTCGTCATAGGACTGATATGGATAAAGATAGCCTTTCTGAACATCCCGCGGCATTTTCTTTGTCACCGCCATGTGTATCGCGCTTGAGCTGAACAAGTTTAAACGCCGTATGAGCATACTTCCCAAGCTCGGCATGCGACAAAGAGCTATCCTGAGTGGAAGCCGGTCACAGGAAAAGGCTCCCGAATTCAGGATTATCAGACTTTTTATTCTCTGCGGATGGCGCGTGGCAAAACCCATTCCGATGGCGCCGCCCCAGTCATGCATTACGAGCGTTATATTCTCGAGGTTCAAGGTTAGAAGCAGGTTTTCGAGGTTGTCTATATGTGTTTCGAGGCGGTACTCAAAATTCTGCGGCTTGTCGGAAAGTCCGCATCCGAGGTGGTCGGGTACAATCACTCTGTAGCGCGGGCTTAATTCCTTTATCATGTTTCTGTAGAAAAATGACCACGTCGGATTCCCGTGCAGCATCACCACAGGGTTGCCGGCACCTTCATCGAGGTAATGATAATTATGGCCTTTTATATTAAAGTAATTTGACCGGAACGGGTAAAGTCCCTTGATGTCCGAGAATTCTATTCTGCTCACAAATCAACTCCAAGCATTGTACAGTTTATACCGCTGCCGATACCGAGAAGCGCCATTTTTCCGCCCTTCGGCGCAAAAGAACTTTCGATGGCCTTCGCTGCTGTGAATGGGCATGAAACGGAGCCCGTATTCCCCATCAATTCCAGTGTAGCGTAATCTTTGGAGATGTCAAGTTCCAGAGTCTCGAAAAGAAGCCGCTTGTGCGCGGAGCCTACCTGATGGGTGCATATACAATCGAAGGTTGAATTTTCAACATTGAGCTCTTCCAGGAAGAGTTTCCAGGCGCAGGCGGCCGTCTCGACTCCTTTAACCATGAGTGTTTCGGAATCGGTATTCATAATTATGTCTGAGCCGTCGTTCATGCCCTTGTCAGAATTGCCACGGCAAAGATAATTGTACTGCGTTGCGGCAAATGAAACTCCGCCCGTAAGACGCATCCCGGAGCGGCTGAGATTTTTATTCGACAGAACTACTCCGATTGCCCCGGAGCCTATCGTGAATGACGCGAAATACCGTTTTATGCTCTGGCGCGTTAGCGAGTTATCTTCATTGACCGCACGGACAGTTGCTTCGAGAAGAGGCCGGCTGTTTTCGCCGGCGACGAGCAGTGCTGCATTGATATGCCCGAGCTCAATCATGTTTGCCGCCGTTATCATTCCCGTGAGGATTCCGAGACAGGCGTTAGATATGTCGAAGACCATGCAGTTCGGCGAGAGCTTCAGGTTGTCATGTACGACGGTCGCGGTCGCGGGTTCAAGGAAGTCGCGGCTTACCGAACACATGATGAGACAGCCTATTTCCTCAGGAGCTATCCCCGAAGATTCCAAAGCCCTGCCGCCTGCCATTGAGGCAGCTTTGCCGGGTGTTGTTCCGGGTGCCCAGAGCCTGCGTTCCTTGATTCCTGTCATGAGTTCGAGACGGCCTTCGCGAAGCCCGAGTCTCTCATAGGCAGGAGCCATCATCGACTCTATTTCTGAAGAGCTTATTGTCTCAGGAGGCAACTCATAGCCGAATGCCTCTATATTTACATTTTTATAACGCATCCCGTTTCGTATCTCCAGTCTTTCTTACTGTGTCCCCGGGGATTTCTTAGCGGCTGGCGCCCGCTTTTTCAGGAGGATATCGAAATTACCTTCCTTGCTGATCTGGAACTTCTGAATTTTTCCTATAATGTTCATAATTAGAGTTTTGGCATCCTCGTCTTCGATTTTATCCATTATATTTTCGGTAGAAAAGCTTATGCCAGGGACATTGCCGAATTTAAAATAATCAATATTGGGGTTGAAGTTTGTCTTGCCGTCGGCATTTTCGGTAAGTTCGGGCCGTCCGCGGACTTCCGCTCTAAAACGCAGCACTCCGAGGAATTTCTTCTGCAAAACAAGATATACGGCATCGTCACGGACTTCGATAACAACATCAATCGGCTCTGAAGTCAGGTTATTATCAAGCATGAGCTTGCTCAGAAGATAAGATGTCTCGGCTGGAGTGAATGAATAAAAACGCAACTTATTTTTACCGTCCAACGCCCCCTGAAGACTGGTCATTTTTTCTTCAAGCGCCGCCTTGTCTTTTTCAGGGAAAGGCGTGGGTTCTGTATAACTCAACGGAAAGAATAATATAAAAATGACAGATGATATGAGGAGCAGGAAGAGGACAATAAAAATCTTGCACCCTGTCTTGAAACAACCTTGTTTCTTTTTGTCTTTGACTTCCGGCCTCAGTTCGTCAAGCTCCAGTTTGCCGCCGCACTGTCTGCAGAAAATAGCCCCTAGCTGATTTTCAAATCCACACTTCTGACATTTGATCATCATAATTTATTCCCCTGTCTTCCCTTTTGTTTTTTTCTCTGTTTTATTCTCGGTCTTTGGAGCGGCAGCGGCGCTTTCCGATGAAGAGCTTTCGCTTTTCGCAGACTTTCTATAATTTTCCGAGCGGTAATCGGTCTGATAGAAGCCGCTTCCTTTAAATATTATTCCCGCTCCGGTACCGATGAGGCGCTGAAGTTTATTTTTTCCGCACTTCGGACATTTTTTAAGCGGATCGTCCTTCATGCTCTGAAATATTTCCATGTGGTCTCCGCAACTTCCACATTCATATTCGTATGTAGGCATATCTAAGATTCTCCTAAGATTATTTTCACTTACTCTAAAAACTCGCGGCCGAAAACTGCTCTGTCCGGGCGTTCCTCCGCCTCCAAATGTTTTACTGCGCTGACAATATAACGCATAAAATTGAAATTTTAAGATTGATCAAGAGATTTTTTGGCGCTTATGCAAAAGCCATCAATACAATCGACTTGGCAGCAGACGGCTTATCCCGTCCTCCGACCTCACCGGGCGGCCGCAAAACGGCATTGTTTTTTTAATGGGTCAAAGAGACGTGTTAATCTTTTCAAATTCAACGTAGCGGCTCGAGGCATCTTTATATACTTTAGCGTTGGCCGAGTCCGGCTTTATCACCTCATTCGGGACGCAGAATATGTCGAAGAGCTTATGGAAAGGAATTTCGCCGACCGCATTTGCGACTCGCAGCGCAGCGCCAAGTGCAGCTGAATTTTTGATGGAAATGCTTTCGATTTCCGCTTGAAACACATCGGCAAGTATTTTTCTGAATGCCTGACTGCCGGACGCTCCTCCGGTGATGCGGATCTTTTTGAAATCCTCCTGCTGCCATTCCGAATGAATTTTCATTGATATTGCCTGCGATTCCATTATCGTCCTTATCTCTTCTGCCGGTTCAGCGTTACTGTAGTTCCTTTTTACGCCGGGAGTCAAAACTTTTGGTGTGCTTTCCGGTTCAAAATAAGGCAGCATTAGTTTGCCGTTATTTCCGGCTCTCGTCATTTCTCCGGCTGTCCTGTCAAAGAATTCCCAGTCAACTTTACACAACGTTTTGATTCTTTCTCTGGCGAGAGAGCCGTTGGAAAAGCAGATAAGACTCATAAACCCGCCCGCCGGATTACAGAAGACGTGTCCGCAGCCTGCTTTATCCGTTTTAAAATTACGCATCGCTGCAAAAAATGTATCGCTGGAACCAAGGCTGATAACTGCCGATCCCGGCATGGCCGCACCAACGCCTATCAGGCTGTTCGGATTGTCCCCCGACCAGACTTGAACGGGGATACCGGCATTAAGTCCGTATTTGCTGAAATAGTTGCTCAAATTGCCGGCGATAGAGCTGGGATCCACGACGGCAGGAAGCTTTTTCAGCAAATCAGGCGCGGTGAAAGACGTAATTTCCCTATCCCAATCCAATTCCTTGATGTTCAAAAGATTCATTCCTGATCCGTCAGCATAATCAATAGGCGCTGAATTTCCGCACAAGACGGAACATAGGAAAGAACTCACGAGATGAATAACTGATGTCTTATCGTAATTTTCAGGCTCCGCCTTGGCAAAACGTCTTATTTGCGGACCGGTAAAGCGCTCTATTGCCGGGCTGCCGGTGTCAGATTGTATCCGTTCTCCGAAACGGGCATAAAGCTCATCGCATTCGGCGCTTGTCGAGCGGTCCATCCATATAGGGGATGTCTGACGACTCAATGAGATTTTTAATTGTTCCGAAAGATTTTTATCCGAATCAAGCTTTGCCAATATTTCGGGAAAGTTATTTTTCAGATAAACTGATCCATGCTGCTGGGCACTACCCGAAATCCCGGCGACGTCAGAAAGAGGCGCCCCTTTTTTTTGCATTTGGGAAAAGAGCATATCAAGCCCTTCAAGCCACATCAGGGGATTAGCATGTCTTATTGTAGGATCGGCATTTTCAAGGAAGCCGTCAGTTGATTTGAAATGTGGCAGATCTTTCCCGAAATTAATCCCGAACGAGGTTATGATTTCCCCTTTAGCCGTGTCGATAAGCTCTGCTTTTATTCCCTGAGTACTCGCGTCGATCCCTAGATATAACGCCATTTCTCAATTCCCTCTCGGATTAACTTTTTCAATATTGGACATTTGCCTTATATGTTGAAGGCCGAGGCGCTTTTAGATACGCCTCCGGCAAAAGTCAGCTCACCGCGTAGTTAAATCTATTGATGGGCCGCGGCGGGAAGCCAAAGATAATAAAGGCCAGGACTCATATTTTTGAACTGCTCGAAGGGTCCCATGTTGATAAGAGAAAAGTTCTCGCCTCCGCCTTTCGCAGTGGTGCTATTGTATAGATTATCATTCGGGTAAAATGAGCGACGATAGGCTATTACCTTCGAATCATCCGCTATGCCTGCGAGTTTTATGGCATCTTTAACCGCATCGTCAAGATAAGCTGTCTTATCTATCATTCCCAATCTCTGGGCCTCGGGGCCGAGGAATACCCTTGCCGTCAGAATTTCCTTCATATTTTCAGGAGATATTTTTCTGTGTTTGAGTACGAGAGACGCGAACCTATCGCTGAGACCGGAGGTTATTTTATTGAAAAGCTCATCCTCTTCCTTTGTCGGTTTGCGGAACGGCGAACCCATATCCTTGTTTCTACCGGACTTAGTGACTTCGAATCCCACGCCTATTTTGTCCATCAGGCCCGAGAGTTCGGGGCGCATGAAG
>Ga0209417_1005265_pt1 | contig 14441 bp, 14 predicted proteins | sample RifGroF2_FD_184002 | JGI IMG/M metagenome (GOLD analysis project Ga0209417, IMG submission 184002) | Groundwater microbial communities from Rifle, Colorado, USA - Groundwater F2 (SPAdes) (version 2) | ecosystem: Environmental > Aquatic > Deep subsurface > Groundwater | place: Rifle, Colorado... | reverse complement strand
ACCTACGGATTAGAAATCCGTTGCTCTATCCAGCTGAGCTATGGGCGCGCCTTCTACGTTTTACTATACACAAGAAAGAGCGTCGAAACAATACATCTTTTCCAAAGAAGCCAGTTAGTCTTTTGCTACAAACACAGACATAAATTCTTGCGCAGCCTCGCGAAGACCATTCAACGTCTCTGGTGTAATATCTTTTGTCTCTTGAATCGATTTATATAAAGACGCATACACAGATTTAATGTAACTCATAAACTGCAACGCATAATTACGAACCTGTGCTCTCGGCACATCGTCCAGAAAGTTTTCTCTCAAGAGAAAAAGCTGTAACGCCTGATCAACAAAGGAGAGTGTCGCAAACTGAGGCTGTTTTAAAAGCTCAACGACGACCCCGCCACGCGCAAGGCGCTTTTGAGACACAGCATCAAGCTCAGACCCAAATTGCGAAAACGCCAACAGTTCATTGTATTGCGCTAATTCAAGCCTCAAAGCTCGGGTCATTTTTTTGATAGCTTTGGTCTGCGCAGCACCACCAACACGTGAAACCGAAAGTTCAACGTTTACTGCAGGACGAACGCCTGCATTAAAAAGTTTTGTATCAAGAAAAATTTGGCCATCGGTAATCGAAATCAAATTTGTCGGAATATAGGCCGTAATGTCATCACCTTGAACTTGAACAATCGGCAATGCGGTCAAAGATCCGCCCTTTAAAAGTTTTCCAGCTCGCTCCAAAAGACGCGAGTGTAAATAAAAAACATCACCTGGATACGCTTCTCGACCTGGTGGACGACGCATTAAAAGTGAAATTTCCCGATAAGCGGTTGCATGATTACTTAAGTCATCATAGATAATAAGAACGTCTTTCCCTTGCTCACGGAAGTATTCGCCAATCGTCGTTGCAACATAGGGCGCAAGATAGCGATTAAGTGCTGAAGTACTTGCATCCGCAGAAACTATAACCGTATATTCAAGCGCTCCGTTTTCTTCAAGTAACCGCACAATGCGCGCAAGGTTTGCTTGACGCTGACCAATAGAAACGTAAACACAGATAACATTTTTCCCTTTTTGATGCAAAACCGCATCAAGAGCGAGCGCTGTTTTACCAGTACTTCGGTTTCCAACGATCAATTCGCGCTGACCACGACCAATCGGAACAAGCGCATCAACTACCGCAATCCCCGTTTCGAGTGGCTCATCGATCGGGCTTCGCTCAATAATGCCGGGAATGTCGACCTCAATCGGATGGTAATCAACTGCGTTAAGATCTCCAAGCGCATCAATAGGAACTCCAATAGCATTGAGTACGCGTCCTAAAAGCTTGTCTCCAACAGGCGCTTTAAAAACACCACCGGTACGTCGAACAACCTCTTGCTCATTAACGGGAATGTGGCTATAGAGCAAAAATGCAACCAGATGGTCTTCTTTTAGATCTAAAACAATTCCCTGATTTCCACCTTCAAATTGAAGAAGTTCACCATACACAGCCGAAGAAAGACCATGGATACGACAATTTTCATCACCTACTTGGACAACACGTCCAATATCCTGAAGTTCCCTGTTTCCCTTTTCTTTTTCAAGCGCACGTAATGATTGCTCGAATAAAGAAACAAGATCAGTACTTTTAATCTCCATAAGTGCATCCTTATCGTTTTTGCTCTATCGCTTGAAGCTTGCATGAAATGGAATCTTCCCACATCAGCAAATCTCCTTCAAGACGAATACCCGCAATTAAACTTTTATCTATTTTTGTTTCAAAAAAGAAATGCTGTCCTGATGTTCTTTCTACAAAAGCCTCAAGCTCCCGTTTCTGCTCATCCAACAAAGCATGTGATGAAGAGACTTGCGCAAAAAAAATTTTATGTTTTTGCTCGTAGCAAGACACAAAACTCCTCAAAACATCGGAAATCAACTCGTCACGCCGATGCTTTTTTAAAAGTGCAATAATCAAATCAAAACGACAATTCTGCACCTGATATATCTCAAAAAGTTGTTTATAAAATAACGCAGATACGCCAACAAGCTCCGTTTTAAGCTGCACCAAAAAAAGTGTCATGGCGTGAAGACGAATCGTAAGCTCTTCATTATAGGGACAATCTACCTCACGTAAAAGCGCTTGCGCATAACGTATTGATAGAAATTCATGAACGACGTCCATGCCACTCCTCCTCGCGCTGAGCAGTGTTTCCCAGATCTTCAAGAACCTTTTTTATGTAAGATTCTCCCATCTCATCTGTCTGGTATTGGTCGTAGAGCTCAAGACGAGCTTTAGCAAGAGCAGTCGGAACAACACGTGCTTTTACACGCATTTCAACCATCCGGGCATATTGTTCTTTTCCGCGTTTTTCAACTTTTTCCTGAATACGCTCTATCTCTTGTTTCTGCTCCTCAACCAAAATAGCTTCCGATTTTTTCCAGAGCATCACTTTTTCAGAAAGACTTCGATAATCGACTTCTCGTTTATTTCGCGTTACTGCTATTTCAGCTAATGTTTGTGCAAATTCACGTTGTTCTAAAAGATTATGTTCACCATCAGCCCGTTTTTTTTGAAGCTCTCCAACAATCTGCGGTCGCAAATAACGTTTGTAAGCAACAACAAAAACACCAACTAATACAGCAGTATTTAATAAAGAAAAAATCTGATCAAAAAACATCACGATCCTCCCCTCTCTACTACTTTCACAATGACATTTTTGAGATCAGTAATAAGACGTTGCTCATCCTCGCTCGATAATTGAGTAACAAGAGGCTTAGACTGTCGTTTCATCACGACAAGATTCCTTTTCCCAAGCAAAGGAATACGCGAACGCAATACATGACAATGGCGGCTCCATTGTTCTTTCACCATCGCATTTTGTAGCTCAACTTCTTCGTGAAGAAGGGTGAGATCGCGCTGCATAGCGCGATCTGCATCATCAATACTACGAATAACTTTGAGCCCTGGTTTAAGCACTATATGTTTAAGCAAGAAATAGGCCACAAAAAAATGTGCCATTTGGAGAAAAAGCAGTGCGTTGATAAACCCTGCCATATCTTATCCCCGTGAAAAAAGGAGAAGTGCCCCAGCAATAAGCAATGAATAAATTGCTAATGTTTCAATAAGCACCAGAGACAAGAAAAGCGTACCGCGGATATTACCACTACTTTCCGGATATTTGCCTATGTTTTCACAGGCTCGTGACGCCACCATACCTTGTGCAAGAGCCGCTCCAAGCGTCCCCATTCCAATAGCAATTGCAGCACTGACAAAAGCCGCTGCTTTGGCGATATACATATACTCTTCCATCGGGAATATCCTCCTTCAGAGTCTTATTTGATTTTCAGATCGTGTTTCAGCAATTGAAAGCCCAGTCTGTTTACTTACAAACTCGGACACGCGATCAGAAAGTTCTCTTTGCAATACACTATTATTTTCAAAATCTTCATCACAATCAAGTATCAAAACAGGAACGTCTCGAATCACAGGCGCTATATCTTTTTTATGCATCAACCATGATTCATGCCGATTGTGAATAAGGGTTAAGTAATCAAGTTCAACTAGTTTTTCTTCAAATCTATTACGCTTTGTAAGCCGCTCAAAACAGATGCGTGGATCTGTTCTCAAATAAATAAATCCATGGGGTTTTTCAATGCGATTTTCAACAAACCATGAAAACCAATCTTTATAGAGAGCCCATTCAAGATCGTTCATCAATCCTATTTCATGAGCATTTTGAGCAAAACAATAGCGATCCGCAAAAACTGATCGCTCAACAAGTAGAAAAGGATGCTGTGTCAGACGCGCATGCTGCTCAACTGATATTACCCGTGTAATAAACGCATAGGTCTGAAACGTATACGCCCAACGCTTACCATCTTTATAGAAAGCATCGAGTAAATTTTCACCATCAATATTCTGCCATGCTTCGTGTGGCTCAAAAGCCAACTCCGCATTAAGTTGTTGCCCCATTAATTTAAGAAACGTCGATTTTCCCGCTCCGATGTTTCCCTCAACCACAAAAAACGCCATTGCATCTCCCCTTAGCATCCAGGGCTATGATAAAACCAACTTTTAATCTTACGATACTACGCACAGGACAAAAAATCGAATAGTTTGTCACTTTCGTAAAAAATTTGCTAGCTTGTACAAAACAAAACTGGCCAGCCCCTTATTGTATCAAAAAAGAAATTGTATGAATATTAAAACCTTTTTTCATTATTTCGCCTTTTGTCTTCTTTTGACAACCGGCATTTCACACCCTTTACCACACCAAGAAACCTTTGAGCCTTTTGATGAGGCAGATTTTTTTGGTGCTGATTACCATTACGATGAAGCATTTAATGAATCTATTACTCGTAACGGTGCAACCCCCATTAGCATTCTTGATTTAATCACCAGTCCCGATTTGCCGATCAATGCACAAACTATTTTACAGCGTAATCTCTATCTCCGCACCAATCCTGTCAATGTCAGACCATTACTCGATCTTCCCTCTCTGTCGATGCCACTAAAACACTATTGCGATGAACAATTCTCGCCCATGTTTACGCTTTTTTACAACGAGACCCGCCGCCAAAATTTCACACCAAATAGCACAAATCTTGATAGTTATCTTGCTTTTACCAGTGCAGAGTTTGTTGATCTTTACAAGCTTATTGAAGAGATGCTTCAAGGAGATAGTCCCGACCCATTGCTTTTAAATCTTCTTCAGACCGCGCAACTTTTTGCACCTATTCGCTTTGAAGAGCGAAGAGTTGGTGGCGTTCTTTCATTTTTTAAGCAAAGCGATCGTTTTTCTTTTTATATGGGATTACCGATCTACTTTATAGTACACAATGTTAATATGAGCGACTCAGAACAAAATGCCATTGCAAATTCAGATCTTTTTAGATATGCAGGAGCTGGAGGCGGTACTTCCGCAGCCGTTGAAGCATTTTTAACCGAGCATCTTGCTCACGATCTTTTTGGACTTGGCGATATGCGCTTTCGCTTTTTAAGTGATTTTTGTCGAAATTGCTCAACCTTTAGATTGGGGGCAGAACTTTCCCTTCCAACAGCAACAACAATAACTGAACGTTTTATCGGAGGACCAGTTAATCGCTGTCCTGGACAACCTGACATCGATCTCGTTGAATTTGTCGATAAGTACGACAACAGAGCTAACGATCTCTCCTATCAAACCGATCTCCTCAATCTTGGCCTTTTTGCACTCGATCGCTTTATTCTTGTTGCTGGGGATACCCATCTTGGCGAACAGCAGCTTCGTGTTGGACCTCGTTTTGAGTGGGACTATGAACACAGCGACTGCTTTAATCTTCATCAAATGCTCCTGGTTATGTTCCAGCCATCATATCGAGCCAATCGCTTTTATAAAGAAATCAAAACTCCAGAAGATTTTGACCGAGATTACACCGTCGAAGCAGATGCAAGCGCAAACCTTCAGTTTCTTGAAGATCGCCTCTCTAACATGCTTTATCCAATCAAAAAAGAGACGCACGTAGACGCAACAACATCGTGTGAATATTCTATTGCTGGACAATGGGACTACGACTGTTTCCGCTGGTCAGTCGGATATGATTTCTGGTATCGCTCTGCCGAAAAACTTTGTATCATCGATTCTATCAATGGAACTATTCCACTCGACACAGGATGTGCCAGTAGATTCGCAGCAACCGATCATAAAATCTTTGGGTCATTCACCTGGCATGTTGATGGCAAGCGTCACTACTTTGACTTTGGAGCCTCATTTGACGGCTCACTGGCACGTCATGGCATTGGAAGAAGCTTCACCGTTGGCCTCTTTGGCCTCTTGACCTGGTAGTACACGATATACTCGCTTTAGGAGATAATAATGAAAAAAATATTCCTTTTTTGTCTAAGTCTTTCACTTTTATTACATGTAAACAGCCAAGCAAAACTCACGCCAATCACCATGGACTCTACTCTTTTATATTTTGTTGATTCCGCATCTTTTATCGATATACAACAGATCTTTGGTTATGCAAATAATCTTATTGGCGAACGTACAGGCTACAAAACACTCGAACTTGCAGAACAAGCAACCAATGCTTATGGCATAGACTTACCCCTTCCACTTGCCGGCAACCAAGCAGCTAAAACTCGAATCGGTATTATTCTCTACCAGAATCATTATATGACCATCCATGAACTTGCAGAACTTGAACACTCTCAACAAGGCGACCCCAAAGAACTGCAGCTTGCACTCAACAGGGCTGTTACTGCATTTGAAAAATTTTCTGCTGATTACATCGAAGAGATTCAGGTTGGTAAAGCATACATGGTCAAACTTATTGAGCAGTGGAGTATTTTAAGAGATCGGCGTGATACCCCGCTGTGTGAGTGGAGCAACTTAAACCATAATGAAACAGCCTCAATACACCAAACAATGACTTCGTTCCATATTTTTGATAGACTTCTAGATGATTTGCTTATCTTTTTAGCGGATCTTGTACAAAATTGTCCAAAATCTCATAAAGCATACCGAGAGTCATTAAAATCACGTGGAGCAACAAACTGAAATTTTATCGGGCGCCGTAGAGCGTATTATTTTTCAAAGTGCTGATGGCGATTTTGTCGTTTTTGTACTAATCGCCTCAACACTTTCAACAACAGTACGTGGCTCTCTTCCAACAATCCGCGAAGGACAAGATATTGAAGTTGAAGGTTCCTGGACAACACATCCAAAGTTCGGAAAACAATTTCTTGCTACGCGATGTCATCAAAAAATTCCTACCACACTCACCGGGCTTACCAAATATTTAGCCTCTGGCGTTATTCGTGGTATTGGTGAAGTATATGCAGAAAAACTCGTGCAACATTTTGGCGACAATATTCTTCAGATTATTGAACACGAGCCTCATCGTCTCAAAGAAGTCGGCGGTTTTGCAGAAAAGCGTATTGCTCTCATTACCGAATCATGGAAAACACAACGCGCAACTGCACAAATTATGGTTTTCTTGCAAGATAAAGGCGTATCTCCTGCTTATGCCAATAAAATCTTCAAATATTACGGTACTTCAGCACTCTCCGTGCTCCAAGAAAATCCCTATCGTCTTGCCGATGAAGTGTGGGGAATTGGATTTACAACCGCTGATGCTATCGCCAAAAATCTTGGTTTTACCAAAGCGGACATCCGACGCCTCACTGCAGGAATTAGCTACGTATTTTCGACTGCTTCTGCGCAAGGTCATTTATATGTAGAACGCACAAAACTCTGGGATAAAGCAGCCCCTATACTCACTCTTGATGCAGAAGAAGCACCACTCTTTGAACAGGCATTTACCCTCCTTTTATCACAGGGCAAAGTCGTTTCTATTCCCTTTGAAGGACTTGAATACCGAGGGCTTGCGACCAACTATGAAACAGAGCAGTCATTAGTAGAACACTTAGACCGTCTTTTAAAAACTCCATCCCCAAAAACATTCGATAATGCTCAACTCTACCAAGAGCTTCGTGCACCAAAACCGGGAGAACTAGATCTTCATGAAGGCCAACAGCAAGGTATTATGACTGCTTTAAGTAATAAAGTTGCCATCATTACTGGCGGTCCAGGAACTGGCAAAACTACACTCGTCAAAAAATTAATCTCGTTCCTTGAGCGCGAACGTGTGACCATTAAGCTCGCGGCTCCAACAGGACGCGCTGCAAAACGCCTTATGGAAAGCACCGGTCATTTTGCAACAACACTTCATAGACTTCTTGAATTTGACCCTGCCAACGGTCGTTTTGTACATAACGCTCGAAATACCCTTAAAGTTGATTTTTTAATCGTCGATGAAGTATCGATGGTCGACCTGTTTCTTGCGCATGCTCTTATCCAAGCGCTCCCATCAACAGCTCATCTTGTACTCATTGGCGACTGTAACCAATTGCCATCCGTCGGACCTGGAAACATTTTACGCGATCTTATTGAAAGCGATAAAATACCAAACGTTATGTTAACCGAAATCTTTAGGCAAGCACGAAGCAGTCTCATTGTCGTTAATGCACACCGTATTAATCATGGTGAATTCCCAACAACAACAGACCCTGAAGCAACTTTAAAAGATTTTGTTTTTATTAAAGAGACTGAACCTGAGAATTTACAGGGCCACATCAAGCGTGCGTTTGAAGAGTGTAAGCGCCGTGGTTTTCCTCCTTCCAGCATACAACTTTTGACACCAATGAATCGCGGTATCGCAGGGACACAGGTTTTGAATGCCTTCTTACAATCCTATCTTCATCCAGAACACCGGCCCATGCTCACTAATTTTGGAACAAAATATCATCAAGGTGACCGTGTCATGCAAATTCGCAACAACTATGATAAAAATGTTTTTAATGGCGACATTGGATCAATTTTCTCAATAGACCTTGAATCTCAAATACTTGAAGTCAAATTCGGTGAGCGAGTTGTCCCCTATGATGCAAGCGAACTTGATGAACTCGTACTCGCCTACGCAACAACCATTCATAAAAGTCAGGGGTCGGAATATCCCGTCGCCATTATACCTCTGTTTATGCAACACTTTATGCTCCTTCAGCGCAACCTTCTTTATACGGCAATCACGCGGGCTAAAAAATTATGCATCCTGATAGGAGAACCGCGCGCTATCGCCATGACTATCAAAAAAGAAGATGCGCACAAGCGTATGACTTTTCTTAAATCAATGATACAAAAGAGTCTTTAAAATCGGAGTAACCCATGCCTAAAAAACAACTTATTTATGGCACTATCATCGCCTGCTGTATAGGTTTTCTTACCTATGCAATTTATAATAATTGGCTCATTTTTAATCTTCCATTTTTTAGCACCAGCAGTATTACCGTCTCTGCAGAAAAAACAGAAAAAAAACGGTTAGTGATTTTTGTTCCTGACGAACAAGGAACAAAAAATGAAACTCGTACCATTCTCTGGTCTACCGCCAAAGCTGATTCTTGTTTTCACCTGGTTAATGAATGGCTCACTGTTCTTGATGAAGAAGGACTCACCAAGAAGAAAACAATGATACAATCTGCTTCTTTTTCTCACAACGAACAGAATCTCTTGCTTTCTTTTGATCATCTCCCTTTTAGAGAAGCAGAGTCAACACACACCAAGTGGATAGTTATCGAAAGTCTCATCAATACACTCCATACGGCATTCCCTGATCTCAAAAACATTACGTTTCTTGTCCATCACCAACCAGCTGAAGACACACATCTCGATTTTTCACAACCGTGGCCAGCACAAGGTTTTAAAACAGCAAAACCACCAAGAAACCTCACGCAACCAACACGCACAGCCTCCTCTCCGTTTACTATCATGATTGATCCAGAAGGAGATTCGCAGCACACAGGGCGCATTATTGACGATACTTTTGAACGTGGCATTACTCTGCAATGTGCAGAAGAGCTTAAACTGCGATTAGAAAACACGCTCTCCGGCGTTCGCGTTATTTTAACTCGTTTCCCTGGAGAAACGGTCGAACCACTTCAAAATGCAGCTTTTTCAAACAGACTCAAAGCAGACCTCTTTATTCATCTTGCCTTTTATCAAGAGCATCAAGCACCTTGCCACGCGTCACTCTTTTATTTTGTTTATGATCCTATTGCTGATTTTGTTTCAAAAAATCAGTCATATGCGTGGATTCCATACTCAAATGCTCACATCGTGGCACTTGACACTTCAGTTGCATTCAGCTCGATACTCTACAAAACATTACAACCACTTCATCAACAAGGCATGTTCCAATTGCATACGCCAAAAGGACTTCCCGTAAAACCACTTATTGGGATTCAAGCACCGGCTGTTCTGTGTGAAATCGGACTTAATAATAAAGATGCGTGGCATTTATTTGTACCACTCTTGACAGAAGGGGTCGTTTCTATTGTACGATGGGCTCAGCAGAAGAGTGCTACACCCGCACCGGAAATAGAGACAGTTCAACCGGTAGCACCAACAGTTATTTAATGAAAGGATTTATAGTGGAAAACAATATTGATACTTTACGCGCACCAACAATGCAGGGTCTTTTTTTACTTGCACTCGGCGTTTTACTTTTGCTCCATTCACTTGGCATTGTGCAACAGGGCGTTACCATTTTTATGGTTATTTTTGCTCTTGGCCTCATTGCAAAAGGTGTTTTGATGTCAGGGCTCTATGACCTTATTAAAAAACGCCTGAAAAAATAGTTTAGGTAGTTTAATTATCTCTTGCGATGAAAACAGCAATGAATAAGCTTTTTGGTTCCATTGTTTTTATTGTCGTTATTATCAGCAACAATCAAGACACCAGCACCCTGTTCTCTTGATTGCGCCATACTGGCAAACATTAATTCTAACGTAGTTGCGGGAAGATTTCCGTGTAGTGCTTTTGTTATATCTTCGTACCGTTTCTTTGCCTTTTCACCCAAAAACAAAAATCCTGGAAATATAATTGCTACCTGCTTGGAATCATCATTCTCACCTTTTTCTTCAGGCCAAAGACCATAACTTTTTTTCACCGATAGGGCCTCTTCAGAAAGATCTCCGCGCAACACCTGAGTTCCTCTTACAAAAAAACGTTTGTCGAGCAGTTTTCTCATAATACGATGGTACATGTTATTTTTATAGAATGATTGAGAATTAGTATCAAAACTCAAAGGATTAAGTTGTAAAGATAGAGGTGCTTTTTTTACCACAAAGGTAGCCTGATTAGAGTCACCTCTCCAACTGAGATAAAAAACAAAATAACCCTTTTTGCTTATCCAGTGTCGTTTTGAATTTTTTAAAAGTTTGGCGATGTATGTTTTATCATAAAACAGTTCTTCTTCGTTATTATTTTCACAGACTATCTCTTTTTCCAGTTGGCTCCCAACGGCAGAAGCCTCATCAAGCTCTATTTCCTCGGATACCTCAGGCTTCTTTGTGGCAACCTTAAGTTTTTTTTCTTTTTCTATTTTTTCTTCTATCTGCACCTCTTGTAAAAGCTTCTCCTGACGAATAATACTCTCTTTTTTATCAATAAATACATATCGTTGTTTTATCTGTTGATAAAAAAATCTTAGAAGAGGGATAAGCGTCAATCCCTCACTAATAAATTGAAGTACTATTTTCAGATTTTTTGTTTCTTCATCATCAAGAACTGCTAATCCTGAATTGGGGAAAAGCTTTTTTTCAACTTCAATTGATTTAAGACTCAACAGTCCAATTGATTCAGAGTTACGCCACAGCAATCGAGTATAAAAAAGATAATAAAGAGCGGGACACAGTTTTTCCATAGAATTCGCAAGCACTTGAATTTCTTCCCATGCAATATTTTTTGTCTGTATATACAATGAACCAGTGTCCTGATACATACGTACATTTTTTGCAATGACTTCGAGCACATCATTGCTTGAACGAGCTACTTTTCCACGCTTAAAAAGACATGCTTGATTTAACAGTGTTGCGCAATCATTAATGTTTTCAAGAGTTTTATTGAGATTGTTACTTTCAATACATTGATCAATAGAAAGAAAACCGAACGCTATCGTTTTATACGCGGGGAGGAAACTAATAAGATTATCGAACATCATTTTTTCAGATTCTGTGAATGATTTTTGGGAATCATCGTGTTTTTTTCTGCCCTCAACAACGACACAAAGATCTTGAAGCTGTTCAGCATACAATTCAATAAGGGCCTTTCCTTGCTTCTCAAACTGAGCCAGTTCATTTTTTATACTTTTATAAATGCTTTCAACTTTTTTTTGAATTTCAAAAAATTTTTTATAATCACCCTCTCCATCAGCAATCTCTTTTTTATATTTTAAAGAGGTTTCAATCTGATCTAGTTTTTTTTGAAGACTCTTTATATAGACATCATCTGCTTCATCTTTAAGAAGCATTTTATTTTTTGCAGACTTATTTTTTTTCTGACCAGTTTCCAACTGTGACAAAATCCTTCGTCTCAGCTTTTTTTCAGTTGCAAAAAAATGTAATTTAACGCGCATTTTATCCAAATTTAGACGCCACTTGAAAAGTGTCTGCGCACCCCATTGAAGGCATTTGTCCTTATCACGATCAAATTTTAAGGTATCCAAGATTTTTGCTAGTTGTTCGGTTGCTGCCGTACGAAGTGATAAATAGTTATTAAAAAGAACAGGCGACAAAACAGGCGCAACCTGAGAACATTTTTTATCAAAGTCATCAATAAGACAAAACATGCTGCCATGCTCATCATATTTATTTATCTGTTCTTTATAAGCCATAATCAGTAAATTCTGATCCCTCAGAAAGGCGCTGAACCGACTGCCCGTTTTTGCCTGAAGCGTATCTTCTATCATTGCAATAAACTGTCCAAAACGTTCCATAAAAAAATAAGATAATGCCATCAGTGCATTTGTTGGCAGCTTTTGCAATACCTCAAGGCGAGAATTTTGTGAAATTTTAGAATTGAGCAAGCTCATCTCAAATTTTTTCAGCTCCGAGCCTTTAACCTCAACTGTACCAATAAAAAACAGACCACAGACAATAAGACTATAAAATAGCTTTTTCATTTTTTTCATGGATAAGTTCTTTTTCTTAATTTTCATTTTTTACAACCCAATAACTCCCAGTAGTATGCCTTCTAGGGAAACTAATGCAATGCTTTTTCTCAAAACAAAAAAACATTTAACGCTTAAACAAAGCCATTTTTTGATAAATTTTCAAATAAGATTTATTGTTTTTGAGAATAGTACTGTGATACTATAAAAGTGAGATGTCATATAAACCTATTAATTTTTACAGGAAAACCGCTATGAACTATTATATAAAACAATATCTTACTGTGGCCTTCTTGGTGCTTATCGCCGTTGGCATAAATCATACAAGTACTTGTTTCAGTAAACCGAGAGAGGGGTTGAAAAAATTCCCACAGGGATTGAACCCTACTCTTAGCATAAATAATACTATGCGTGGAGAACACCTAAAATTCACATCGCCCTATTCGGAAGAACAGGCATTTATTTACTACGGCTCCATTTTTAGCCCCGGAGACATGGATGGCGACTGGTCGGGCACATTTGGTCCACGCTACACCACCTACGATCGTGCAGCCCGTAATGATACCCCTGATCGCGTAATATCATTACTAGAAAACCGGTATCAGGAAGTCAAAAACAGGTCCGATCTTTCCGTTAATTTGCTGCCATTTGTGTATCCGTATGGCGACTTTTCAATTAATCTTGATGGTCTTAAATGGAATAATTTCTATGAAGTCGGAGGCATTTTTCATGAAAACGTCTACGGAGGTAACCCGCTTGCCACAGCAGCATCACATGGTCGTCTTGAGGTCGTAAAAGCGATTGTTGAGTGGATCAAATCAAAACTTCAAGCGCTTAATGCTCTGGATAAACTCCCTCTCTATCTTAACGCCCCTGCATTAAATTTTGGTGTTGGGCCAACAAAGGGACAGCTCATCCTGGGGACCCCGCTCATTTTTGCTCTTTTGGGTGGGCATGTTCCTGTCGCTCAATATTTCCTTGACGAAGGTGTAAAACTAGAAGGTGCTCGTGTTCTAAAAGGCCCCCTCTCTCCCGATGGAGACAGCAATAAGGCTGTTATAGTTCGGAGCATAAATGGAGACGCAACAGACCCAGAAGAGCTCAACGTTAAAAAACTTATTCTTGATGCCCACTTAAAACTAGACCCAAAATTCGAAGCCGCACTCAAAAAAACTGAAGCTGATAGATTGCAACGAGAAGAACAAGAAAAAATTCGTCTAGAAAAAGAGCATCAAGACAGACTACGTAAACAACGAGAAGACTTCGCACGCACTGAAAAATACATAGCAGAACAAAACGCTTTAGATAAGAAACATCGCCTTAAAAAACTTGAAGCGGCTTTGCGCTTACCATATGACAATCTCAAGCTTGCTGCAAACAAAGACTTACTCCACGACGCCGGAAAAGCAGTATGGAGTTATCCTGAATTTTTTGAAACTGTTCTCATTAAACGCCCTGATCTTGCTGATCTCATAGAAAACAGCTATTCAATAAATATGCCTAATCCTTTTGCGCAGAGTCGACAAAAATTTGGAACACCGACGATTAAACTTCAAAGCAACGTCAAAGCAAATAATATTGCAGCCGTCAAAACCCTTATTGAACAACACCCAGAGCTGATTAATCAGGAAATGTACGATGCAGAATTTGGCCAAATGACTCCAGTCCTCTACTGTGGCAACAAGCTTGAACTTCTCAAGTACCTTGAGTCAAAAGGTGCGGATATTCACGCCCAAGATAACATACTGCTTTACTATGCAGCGGGGGCTGGATCGATGGAAGTTGTAAAATATCTTATCGAAGAAAAGGGTTTTAAACCAACCCAAGCTGCAGTTGAAAAAGCAAAAGAATATGAAGTCATAACGCCCTCGCAAAGCGAGGGGCTTGACGGCTGTGAGCAGTCCCAAGGACTGCCAGCTAAACTATTTTAAAATTCGCCTGTTTCAGCACAATCGATACTATCTGTTTTTTCTTGATGTCGT
>Ga0209417_1005261_pt1 | contig 14455 bp, 10 predicted proteins | sample RifGroF2_FD_184002 | JGI IMG/M metagenome (GOLD analysis project Ga0209417, IMG submission 184002) | Groundwater microbial communities from Rifle, Colorado, USA - Groundwater F2 (SPAdes) (version 2) | ecosystem: Environmental > Aquatic > Deep subsurface > Groundwater | place: Rifle, Colorado... | reverse complement strand
ACTAATACGCCGGTTAGATCATGAGTCTAGGAAGCCGGAAAGTTCACCTCATTCCTTTTCAATTTTACATGGTTTAGTTAACATTGTCAAATCTAAAGGGAAGCCGGAATCTCCCGGCCCGGAGCACTAGTCATGAGATTCCGGCTTGCACCGGAATGACATCGGAGCGCCCGAAACCTGATACCCGACACCCGAAATCATCTTTCTACCCCAAACCTACCCAGAAACTCCTGCACCTGCCTGTACTGTCCGAGATAATACTGGTATGAGGGTTCGCCGGGTGCGGCCTCTTGGATGCGCTTCGATTCTTTGGCGTCGCGTATCAGGTTATTGAATTTTTCGGCTTTCGGCCCAGCCAGGCACTGCATAACTCCCCTCGAATAGGTGAAGAAGAAATAGGTCTGCCGGTCTGTTTCCAGGTACAGGTTAAATGAGTCGCCCCCCCGCCGGTGCACAATCTCCAAATACCCGTCCACCTTCTTGTTTACAGCTTCATCCATGATGTTGCCGATCCCGATCTTGCCAACCGACTGGTAAGAACCGGTCTCCGGATTCCATTTGAACCGGAGATCGGTGAATGTCAGGGTATGAACCAGCTCTTCAGGAACCCTCCGCCAACGGCCGAGAATTCCGAGCTGTGCCAGGAGTTCCTCTCCCTTTGTATGTCCCAGGAGTGCAAGGAATGCCCGTTTGAATCCGGCATCGCCGTAATTTACCGGCTCAGTTCCTGAAGTATTATTAATCGTTTTGGCCATGAAATCGAGCAACTTGCTGTCGAGATAGAAGTCTGCAGTCAGAATCACAGAACCGTACAAGCTATCCTGCCGCTGGTCATGTGTAAGTGTGCCGGCGCTGTGAAGCTTCACACGGCCCAGGTCAACCCCGATATCAATTTTACCCTCCGCGCTGATGGTGCACTTATCCGAATTATAGGAAAGCAGCGGACCGTCTGTTTTTAGGTCAGCCTTTTTCTCGGGTGAAGCCAGAAGGTAACTTTTAAGGCTCTCATCATACCATAAAGTTCCCCAGCTGCTGATCAATGCCTGATCGCTGTAGCGCAGATGGGGACCGATAAAGGTGGAATAGAGCTCAACCGGCTGATTCGACAGGAAGAATCCTTTAAAGAGTCTTTCCGTCTGATCATTTGTCGTAACCGAATCAATCGGTATGGATACGGAATCCGGATTTATCCGGTCGGTGAACCGGATCCAGTTACGCTTGTTATCATTGCAGGAATGGTTAATCTGGGTGTGGCCGTCGAACAGCAGGAACTTTTGATTATTGTTCCACTCGATCTGGCCGTAATACTTAAAAGCCGGACTCAAGCTAAAGTCGGTGTTCATGGCGATGGTTCCCTTGCCGAGTGACACCCCATCCGGGCCAGGCCGTATATCTGAGAATGTAACGGGGAACTCGCGGCCGGCGATGTCCTTATATTGATAAAACCCCTTGCCTCTATAGTCCTTGTGGTCAATGATACTGACCGTTGCGCCCGTTATCCTGTGTATGAGGCTGGTATCGCGGCTTACGACGATCGCCTGCCTTAATGAATCCAGCCGTGCGTCCTCACGGATTGTGATGTTCCGGTCAGCCGGGAAGATTCTTACATCTGCAACGTCAAGAAATTCCACCTGATGTGTCTTTAATTCATTGCTTATCAGGTAGTAATCACTGTTGTCAGACGAAATTTCAAGAAGATCGGAAGCAGTGCGGGCCATTCGTAACCGGGTGCTGTCAAGGCTGATTCTCTCCCTGGCCATGTCCCAGGTCACCGTTCGGCTCACCCCGGAGAACTGGTTGATCGGAAATTCAAGGAGCGCAGAGGGAGAAAACGGTTTAAATGCAGCCATGGAATCCTGAATGCTGACAATACCATTCATGTGGCTGGCAAAGAACTCGTTTTTGCCGTTCCTTGTGTACCTGATTTTTCCGTCAGACCCGACCGAATCCCGGTATATACGCAGTTCGGAATCCTCGGCTTCAAAGGAACGCTGATAAAAGAGAAATTTTGCAGATGTGATTGAAAAGCGTTCAAACCTGATGGTTCCCTTCCCGGTGAGTCCATCGGGCTGAAGGGAAAGGTCACCGTCAAATTCTACCTTGCCGTATAAGTCCAGGGGATTGTTTTTACCGCTTGCAACAAGCTGATCCTTTTCCGGGGACCAATTTATCGCCATCTCCTGTCCAACCGTTTCCGGATTTCCGATAGCAGCCGTATCCCGGTTGACTGCAAAGGTATTGGCCAGCGTGATGACCTGGTCTGGAAGGAAAAGGATGTCATCGGATTCAATGGCGGAATTAAGGTATTCCAACTTCCCTGAACCATGCAGGCCCGCTTTGCTCATGGCCATTGTGTTGTAAAACCGCCCCTTCCCCTTATATACGGGATAGCCTTCCTCAGGAGTCTTCAGGGTTTGGAATCCGAGAGAATGATCTTTCTGGTGCTTTAATTCGAGCTCGATCGGAGGGAAAATATCCGCGGTCATAAATTGCCCGGGAAAGTTCAGAGAATCGGCAAGCGTTTTTGAATTCAATCCCTTCAGCAAAAAAGGATATAACGTGAAGTTAAAGGTCTCTCTGGGGTAGATTCCGTTCAGAATTTCCTTTTGATCGTAATAAACATAAGCGTTTGAATCGGTTTTGACCATCGGGTACATCGGCAGGTCAGCAGCGCGGTATCCGGACTTATTATCTGGTTGGTCGATCAGTAAAAGGCCGGTCGTATTTTCCACGAGGGATGTAACGTCGGCAATTTTACTGGTTTTGCCTCCCTTCGGCGGTACTTCATGGACCCGGAGTTGGATGAATGCCAGTGAATCCATCCGGATGGAAAAATCATCATACAGGAATCTCATTTTCTCTCCGGTAAAGCTCGCCAACCCACCCTGGACTTTCCCGCTGAAAAGAATGTTCCGGTCCTTCAGGAGCTCAACAGTTTGCCCGTCGGGGTAGATAACCACATTTCGCACGGGGCTGATTTCTACTGAGTTGACCCAGAAAACCTTGATCGAGTGACTGTTGAGGTTCAGGATCGCATTGGACTCCGGAGGCTTGTGGACCGATTGGAACCGGATGATGTCGTAATCCTGGGTGCCGGCATTTTTCTTCAGGAAATCATATGCGCGGTCCAGAACTTCTACCTGTTGCGTTTCGGTATTGTACCTGACGAATCCAAGGAAAGATAGCCGAAGCAGCATCTCTTCAACCAGGTTTTCCGACCGGTTGAGGAAATCGGCTAAGTCTGTGAGGGTAAAGGTCCTGGAGTAGAAGTAATCCGCGCATTGCTTAATTACAGCCACCGGGTGCTTTTTGTCTTCAATAAGAATCTCATTGTACCGGGCAATGCTGAAATAGTCGGCAGATTCAAAGGAAGCGCGGTTCTCGATGGACCCGACCAGGCTGCTCATTTTAACCAGGGAGTCGCCCGGGGTCCAGCGGATCATTTCCACATCGAAATCAAAATCATGATAATAATCGAAATAGCGGGAGGGCGACATGCCTTGTCCATCGCGGATAAGTGCCAGCTCCTTCCGTTTAGCATTATATTGGAACAGTAGCCCAGGATGATAGATGGAATCAGCTTCGAGGTAAATACTGGCCTCTGTGTTGATCCCACGAGCCATGTCGGGTTCAAAAACAAAATAGGTGGATGCAAACCGGAATCTGGGAGCGCCCTGATAGAAAACGGTCAGGTTGTTTTTTTCTCCTCCATCCCCGGTCCCCAGTACCTTCTTTCCCTGAAGTGAAAATGCACCCTCATAGTCCATGTCCGGATAGAGGTTTTTAATCCGGTTTTTCAGGTTGTATGAGGTAAATCTGGGATATCCGGCCTGATCCGGAGAGATTCCCGGCTGAACTTTGTTTTCCACCCGGCCGATCAGAGGCTCCGAAAAATACCGCTTGTCAATCAGATTGGCGGAATCAATGGAATAAACGGAACGGAGAAGGTCAACCGTATAATCGCCGAGCGTCACCTTCACCTGGTCTGCCGGTATCCCGAGCCTTTCCCAGGTGATCGTCCCGGATTCTCCGGCCCAGGTTCCTGTGGATGGATAGAACCTCCCGCTGGTTGCCAGAATCTGCGTACTGTCGCTTCCCAACCGGCTCACAAGGCTGACATTCTGGAACCTGATGCAGAAGAGGGAATCGATCTCAAACTGTCCCGTTTTGGAAGGGACCAGCCAGGAGAAGGAAGCCGATTTGTTCAGGATTCCTGAATTCAGATATTCCAGGGTGAAATTCAGAAAATCACTCAGCCGGTTCAGGTTCTTGCCTTCATTGTCGAGGAGTTTGTCCACCCATGCCGACCAGTTCCGATAGTCTTCGACTCTCCTGCCTGTGGTGGAAACTTCAAGAAAGCAGCGCAGAAAAAGGTGAAACTCGGGAAAAGGTCTGGCATCCAGATAATTAAGCCGGTTGGCTTTCTTGGCCAGATCAATCCATTGATTATCCTCAAGCTTGTTGGAGCTGTTCACATCCTCCAGGTTTTTCAGGATGGATTGGGCTTCCATCGGCCTCCTGGCACCGAGATATTCTTTTACTTCTACGACGAATGCAACGGGATCCGCATGGAAACGTATGGCCTCCTGGGCTGCACACGGGTTTCCGGGGCTGGTTGAAGCCATTAACAGGACAAATATTCCGATTGCGGATCTGTTCATCTTTAAAAAGAAAAGCAATCCAATCTATAACGGATTGCCTTTTTAAAACGATATGCTGATTCGATTTATTAGAATGAATGAATAATCCGGTGGAATTCCGGGGCATCGAGCGAGGCGCCGCCGATAAGGCCTCCGTCAACATCAGGTTTGGAAAAAATCTCCACAGCATTGGAAGATTTGCAGCTTCCCCCGTACAGGATGGTTGTGCCATCCGCAACCGCAGCACCATAGCGGCCTGCAATCAGGTCCCTTACATACTTATGCATTTCCTGTGCTTGTTCCGGTGAAGCGACTTTTCCCGTTCCGATTGCCCAAACCGGTTCATAGGCCAGTATCAACTTTGAGAAATCAGTCTCGGAAAGATGAAAAACGCTCTCTTTCAGCTGTGCTTCAACAATCCTGTTCTGAATTCCGCCTTCCCTTTCTTCGAGTACCTCTCCAAAACAAAAAACCGGACGCATCCCGTTGGCCAGGACTTGATCTACCTTGCGGGCCAGGGTGGGGTGGTTCTCATGAAAATAGCTTCGTCTTTCGGAATGCCCAACCAGCACTGCCATAACGGATGCTGATTTGAGCATGGTGGCTGAAACTTCACCCGTATAGGCTCCGGCTGATTCAGAAGAGCAGTTCTGGGCAGCCAGGCAAATCACTTTCTGATCAATGCATCTGGCAACTTCGGTGATATGCGTAAAAGGTACAGCAATAGCGACCCCAACATTATCAGGTGCAGGTTTTTCGGCTAAAAGGGTCATCAATTCAGCAGCAAGCTGCGTACCAGCGGTAACATCCGTATTCATCTTCCAGTTACCGGCAACAATGCGTTTTCTCATTGGATAAGTGGTTAATAATTTGAAATTCAGTTTATTCTATTCTGATTCTTTTAAACTTTCTATGATGCCATTTCCCGAGGATGGTTCCATTTTTAATAAGCATTATTCCCGGATTGGATCGTATCATGGTCTTTATTGTGGTTCCATCCATCATGTAAATCGGATAGGTGGCTTTGACCTTCTGCCTGAATTGCTCAAATTCTTCAGGAAGTGAAGATGTGACTGCAATAAAATCATGCCCCCGGGCCATGGCTTGTTCGGCTATCCGGTTGACCTGGTCAAAATTATGAAGGTTACACTTATTCATGCCGCCAATGATCAGGATGTACGTTTTTCCGGCGTTGGCAAGAATCTCGGTGGTTACATCCATGTTATCAGGGGTGGTGATCATGAAATCGTGGATTGGCGGAACATAGCCTTTCTGAATTAATCTGCCCTCTTTCCTGTCTGCAAATGACCAGGTTGAGTCGGGAAGACTGTGCATGTCAAATCCTTGGCGGACCCCGTCCTTCTCATAATAGAAAACAAATTTTCTGATTTCCTGTGGTGCCCCTTCCGGAATGATCATGGATGCGGGGATGTTTGCTCCAACCTTATAGGGCATAAAATCAATGAAAGGCAGATTCAGCAGGTTATAAAATTGAAAACCGAAAACCAGGATGGCCATTGACAGGGTGGCAATCCATTGCTTCATTTGGGTGATGCCAACCGGAAAGTGCTTTCTTTCAATAAAAAGTATCACGATGAAGAGGTCGATGACCACATTTTTGATAAAGGTCTGCACATTGTTAAGGGTGATGGCATCGCCAAAACATCCGCAATCAGTAACCTTGTTGGTAATTGCCAGCCACAGGGTTAACGGAGTGTAGAAAACCATCAGTGCCAATGCCCCCCAGATACCCCAGACAATCCTCATGTTGAAAAGCAGCATCAGTCCCACCAGCAATTCAACCCCGCACATGAGAATTGAAAATGTCATCGACAGGGGAATCAGAAAACCGGTACCGAATACAACAAAGTACTCCTCCATTTTTATGGCGGTGCCGGTAGGATCCACGCATTTTACAAATCCGGAAAAGATGAACACAACTGCTACCAGGTAGCGGCTAATCATTCGGCTCAATGGTCTCATGGGCGGTTATTCGTTAAAATCAAGCTTGATCAGGGCAAATATGGCATAATTGATCATATCCATATAATTTGCCTCGATTCCTTCCGAAACCGTGGTAATGCCTCGGTTATCCTCGATCTGTTTGGTCCGGTAAATCTTCATCAGGATTAAATCGGTATAGGATGAAATCCTCATGGAACGCCAGGCTTCCCCGTAATCATGGTTTTTGGCGATCATCAGCTCCCGGACTTTTTCAATATTGCTGTCGTACAACGACATGGCAAAATTGGATTCAAGCTCAACGGGAATGCTTTCGTCCATCGCCAGTTGCATAAGTCCGATCAGACTGTAATTGACAATTCCGATAAACTCTGAGCGGACATCATCGCCAATCTTTTGTGTTTTTTTTCTTTCAATGCTTTGGATCCGCTGGGCTTTAATATAGATCTGGTCAGTCACGGATTCCGGCCGCAGGATACGCCAGGAAGTTCCGTAATCCCTCATTTTCTTTTCGAAGAGCTCCCGGCAAACGCTAACTGTCTGATTATATTGCGAAAGTGTTTTCTCCATCGGGGTTTAAATATGTGCCCAATTTACAAATTGCCGGTGAAAAGCCCCGCCAAAGTTTTACTTTTGTGGGCTTAATGGCGATTGGATGCAAGAATTATGGAAAATATTCAGAAAACCAAGACTATTCCGCTCTTCCGGATCCTTGATGTCCATGGACCGGCCTATGGTTATGGGTATTTTGAATGTCACACCTGACTCTTTCTACGATGGTGGCCGCTATGAAACAGGAGAAATGGTTCGCCTTCGGGCTTCCCGGATGATCTCGGAGGGAGCCGATATTCTGGACATTGGGGCCTGTTCCACACGCCCCGGAGCACAGGAGCCGGATATGGAAACCGAGCGCTCACGCCTTGACCTGGCTTTATCCATTTTAAGGGCAGATTATCCCGATATTATCCTGTCGGTCGATACTTACCGTTCCGAAATCGCGGATTGGGCGATTGAGGCGTATAATATTCAGATTATTAATGATGTATCGGGCGGTGAGATGGACCCCAGGATGTATTCAGTGGTCGGAAGACATAGGGTAACCTATATCCTGATGCACATGCTCGGCATTCCCCGTACGATGCAGGTTAACCCGGTTTACAGGGAGGTAACCGGTGATGTTATCAGAACCCTTGCTACGCGTGTGAATGCGCTTGAACAGGCAGGCGTTTCAGATATCTGGATTGATCCTGGTTTTGGTTTTGGGAAATCCCTGGACGACAATTTTTCACTTCTTGATCACCTTCATGATTTTCAGATTTTTGAAAGGCCCCTGGTTGTGGGTTTATCGCGAAAATCAATGATTTACAGGGCGCTCGATACCGCACCCGAGGCTGCCCTGAATGGTACTACCGTTCTTCATACGGTCGCCCTGCTGAAAAATGCCGATATTTTAAGGGTGCATGATGTGAAACAGGCTATTGAATGTATACATTTGATCGAAAAGGTTAAGGCAAATTAAATGGGATTTATTTTTGACACGTTCCGGTTTTTGGACTTCATTGACATACTGCTGGCCGCGATCCTGATTTTTCAGGTATATAAGCTGGTCAGGGGAACGGTTGCCGTCAATATCTTTTATGGCATTTTTCTGATATACATGGTTTGGCTGGTGGTCCGGGCATTGAACATGCAGCTGCTCGGCAGCATACTCGGGCAATTAATCGGACTCGGCCTGCTGGCATTGCTTATTGTGTTCCAGCAGGAAGTACGGCGGTTCTTGCTGGTTATCGGGACGCGTTATTTCCGGAAAGGCATGATCAGTTTTGACACCCTGTTTGCATTCCGCAAGGACCATGAGGAAGATTGGAATTTCGCACCGATCGTTGAGGCATGCACGAATCTTTCTTATTCTAAAACCGGTGCGCTGCTGGTTCTGGCCAAAAAATCGGAATTAAGGGCATTTGCAGAAACCGGATGTGCGGTTGATGCCACAATTTCTTCGGAGTTGATTGAGTCGATATTCAGGAAGGACGGGCCTTTGCATGACGGCGGCATGATTCTGGCACGGAACCGGATTTCCGCGGCCCGCTGCGTACTGCCGGTTACTGAGAATCCTAATATTCCTCCCGATCTGGGCCTGAGGCACCGCGCAGGAGTCGGCATGTCGGAAAGCTCAGATTCTTTTGTAATTATTGTATCGGAAGAAACAGGCAGAATTGCCTATGCCAACCAGGGCCGTCTGGTTGAGAATGTGGGAACGGAGGAGTTAGGTAGGATTTTGCCCCTGATTTTTGTTCCGTAAAGAAAATAAACGGGCTTTGCGCTCTTTCCCTTTCAGAATCCTGTCGATGTTTTTTTGATGCGTGATCAGGAGAACCGCCGCAACGATCCATGAAAAAATGCTGAGAGGGGCATTTGATCCCGGAAAAAGCAACAGTACGAACAAGGGAAATGATATGCCCGCCATCATGGAACCCAGGCTCCAGTAACGGCTGGCCAGAAAGGCAATCAGAAATACCACGAATGACAGCAGGGCTCCTACCGGATAGAGGGCGAGAACAATACCCAAACCCGTTGCAACACCTTTACCTCCCCTGAAACCGGTATAAATCGGGAAAAGATGACCAATGAGCGCCGCGATGCCGAAAAGGATCTGCCACATCTGAAGTTGTTCAGAGCCTGAATCAATTCCGGGGATCAGGTAGGCAAGCTGGACCGCAAAATAACCCTTGAGGGTATCGATGATCAAAACGGGAATTCCCACCCACGGACCCAGATGCCGAATCACATTTGCGAAGCCGGCATTACCGCTGCCAAGTTCACGAACATCAACTCCGCGCATGATTTTGCCAAGCCAGACTGCTGATGAAACAGATCCCATCAGGTAGGCAATAACCAGAAATCCAATAGATATCCAGATATTCATATACTTAAATATGAAAACAAAATTATAAAAACCTGTCAGCTTTCCCAAAAATAATAAACCTGACAGGTTCAGGAAAACCTGTCAGGTTTAAATATGTATCCTACAATGCAGCCTGAGCGGCAGCAAGTCTGGCAATCGGTACGCGGAAAGGTGAGCAGCTCACATAATCCATTCCTACCCTATGGCAGAAACCAACTGATGAAGGTTCGCCACCATGCTCACCGCAGATACCAACTTTCAGTTTGTTCCGGGTGCTACGGCCTTTTTCAACAGCCATCTGGATCAGCTGTCCGACACCAACCTGATCAAGGACCTGGAACGGGTCATCTTTCAGGATGCCTTTCTGCAGGTATACCGGGAGGAATTTTCCTGCATCATCGCGGGAGTATCCGAAAGTCATCTGGGTCAGGTCATTGGTTCCGAATGAGAAGAATTCGGCAGATTCGGCGATCTTGTCTGCAACCAGGGCGGCACGGGGAACTTCAATCATGGTTCCGACCAGGTATTCGATCGAATCGTTCATTTCAGCAAATACCTTGTTGACCGTTGCGCGGGTGATGTTTTCCTGAAGCTTCATCTCCTCGAAGGTACCCGTTAGCGGGATCATGATTTCAGGTTTTGCTTCGATTCCCCTTTTTTTCAGGTTCAATGCGGCCTCGATGATGGCGCGAACCTGCATCTCGGTGATTTCCGGATAGGTGTTGCCCAAACGGCAGCCGCGGTGACCGAGCATCGGGTTGAATTCGTGCAGGGATTCAACTTTAGCCTTAACTGCTTCAGGTGAAATGCCCATTTCGATGGCCATCTCTTTCTGGTTGGCTTCTTCATGGGGAACAAACTCGTGCAGCGGCGGATCCAGCAGGCGCACGGTTACCGGCAGTCCCTGCATGGCTTCGAAAATGCCTTCAAAATCACTCCTCTGGATCGGGAGCAGCTTGTCAAGAGCCTTACGGCGTCCGGCTTCATCATCGGCCAGAATCATTTCGCGCACGGCCTTGATCCTGTCGCCTTCAAAGAACATGTGCTCAGTACGGCAGAGTCCAATACCCACAGCTCCGAAGGCACGGGCAACGCGGGAATCATGAGGGGTGTCGGCATTGGTCCTGACCTTCATCCTGGAATATTTATCTGCCAGGGTCATCAGTTCACCAAAGTCACCGCTCATTTCCGGGGTGATGGTCTTGATCTTGCCATCATATACTTCGCCGGTTGAACCGTTAAGCGAAATCCAGTCACCTTCGGCGAGCTCTTTTCCTGAAACCTTCAGGGTGCGCTTTTTATAATCGATTTGCAGGCTTCCTGCTCCGGATACACAGCATTTCCCCATTCCGCGGGCCACAACGGCTGCGTGTGAGGTCATGCCGCCACGGGCGGTAAGGATACCTTCTGCAACGTTCATTCCTTTCAGGTCTTCCGGTGAGGTTTCGATCCTGACCAGAACGACTTTTTTACCGGCTGCAGCCCATTCTTCGGCTTCATCAGCATGGAAAACAATCTGGCCGGTTGCTGCGCCGGGAGAGGCGGGGAGTCCTTTTGCAATAACAGAAGCCTTTTTAATGGCGTCCTTGTCAAAAACCGGGTGAAGCAGTTCATCGAGCTTGTTTGGCTCAACACGCTTAAGAGCGGTTTTTTCGTCAATCTTGCCTTCGCGTAGCAGGTCCATGGCAATTTTAACCATGGCGGCACCGGTCCGTTTTCCATTACGTGTTTGCAGCAGCCACAGTTTACCATCCTGGATGGTAAACTCGAGATCCTGCATATCGGAATAATGATCTTCCAGTTTCTGCTGTGTTGAATTCAACTCGGTATATACGGCAGGCATGGCTTCTTCGAGGGACGGGAATTTTGAAGCGCGGTCAGCTTCGGAAACATTGGCCAGGACTGCCCAGCGCTTTGATCCCTCAATGGTGATCTGCTGCGGTGTGCGGATACCGGCAACCACATCCTCACCCTGTGCATTGATCAGGTATTCACCGTTAAAAATATCTTCACCGGTTCCTGCATCCCGGGTAAAAGCAACCCCGGTGCCTGAGTTTTCACCCATGTTGCCAAAAACCATTGCCTGAACGTTAACTGCTGTTCCCCATTCATCAGGAATCCGGTTCAGTTTCCTGTAATAGATGGCCCTGTCATTGTTCCAACTGTCAAAAACAGACATTACCGAACCCCAGAGCTGTTCCCACGGATTAACCGGGAAATCCTTACCGGTTACTTTTTTAACTGCAGCCTTGAATTTGATAACCAGATCCTTCAGGTCATCAACCGTCAGGTCTGTATCGAGTTCAACACCTTTGTGCTCTTTTAACTCGTCAATGATTACCTCAAACGGATCCATGTCCTCTTTCGAAGCAGGTTTCAGGCCTAAAACCACATCACCATACATCTGAACAAAACGGCGGTATGAATCCCATGCGAACCTTGCATTTCCGGTCCTCTTGATCATGCCTTCAACTGCATCGTCGTTCAGCCCGAGATTCAAAATGGTATCCATCATACCCGGCATGGAAGCACGTGCACCTGACCGAACCGACATCAGGCAGGGATTTTCATTGCTGCCGAATTTGGTTCCCGTGATCGTTTCAACCTGTTTGACTGCAGCTTCTACTTCGGGACGGAGCAGTTCAATGACTTTATCGCGTCCAAGCTGATTATACTCGGTGCAAACATCAGTTGTAATGGTGAATCCGGGAGGTACCGGTACGCCGATGAGGTTCATCTCCGCCAGGTTGGCGCCTTTGCCACCCAAGAGGTTTTTCATATCAGCACGACCTTCGGCTTTCTTGTCACCAAAAGTGTAAACACGTTTAACAGACATAGTTATTAGTTTAAATTAATATCGTGACAGTACTTCTTTCAAACGGCCACAAAAGTAGAAAAAAAACGGATTGGTTATCCTCTCGGATGGTATTGTCTTACGGTATTACGCAAGAATTCCCTGTTAAGATGCGTGTAGATTTCTGTGGTCAGGATTGATTCGTGTCCGAGCATTTCCTGCACCGCCCTCAGGTCGGCTCCGTTCTCAACGAGGTGTGTGGCAAAGGAGTGCCGGAATGTATGCGGACTTACCTCTCGACGGATGCCTGCAGCCTTGGCCAATTCCCTCACAATATGGAAGATCATAACGCGTGTCAGTCCGGTTCCGCGGTTGTTGATAAATACTATATCAGAATAATCAGGCTTAATGGATTGGTGAACCCGGCTGCCTGCAATATATAACTCCACGGCCTTGCGGGCTGGAGACCCGAGAGGTACCAGCCGCTCTTTGCTGCCTTTTCCCAAAATGCGCAGGTACCCCTCTTCAAAATGTACCTGCGATAATTTTAAGGTGACGAGTTCGGTCACCCGCAGTCCGCATCCGTAAAGGATCTCAATTATGGCTTTATTCCGATGGCCCCAGGGTTTGCTCAGATCAATGCCATCAAGGATCTTTATGATTTCCGCATTGCTCAGCACCTCTGGCAAGTGCCTGCCCAGGCGGGGAGTCTCCAGGAGAACAGCCGGATTTTCTTCAAGCAGGTTCTCCATGATAAGAAATCGAAAAAAACATTTAATCCCGCTGAGAATCCGGGCCTGCGACCTTGCACTCAATCCGATCTCCCCCAGCCAGGCCAGAAACCCACGCAGATGATCGGAACTGACAGATCCCACCGGCAATCCCGGGGCAACCATATCCATAAACTGGAACAGCTTGGATACGTCTGTGAGATAGCCTTCAATGCTGTTACCGGCAAGGGATTTTTCCAGCCTCAGGTGTGCCCTGAAGGATTCACGGAATGGAAAAGAATCGTTCAACCTACTGCTCTTTGTGCCGAAATTACTCCGATTCTGCTATGTTTTCGTAATTTTGACAAAATTTCAAGGAATGAAGATCCTTATTCTTAACGGCCCCAACCTTAATCTCCTTGGCAAGCGGGAAAAAAGCATTTATGGCTCGCAATCCTTTGAGGAGTATCTGGATTTGCTGAGGGAAATTTTTCAGGATATTGAGATGGAATACAGTCAGAGCAATATCGAAGGGGAGCTGATTGACCTACTGCACACTGCCCCGGAAACCTTTGACGGAGTTGTACTCAACGCTGGCGGATATACCCATACTTCCGTTGCGATTGCCGATGCCATCGCTGCAATAAAAATTCCCGTAGTCGAAGTCCATATTTCGAACCTCCTGAAAAGGGAGAGTTTTCGTCACATCTCCCTCCTGGGACCCGTTTGCACAGGAAGCATCATGGGTTTTGGATTGGATTCTTACCGGCTGGGAATCGAAAGCCTGCGGGTTATCCTGAAAATAAACAGATAGGTAAACGAGGATGAAGAAACATACCAAGATAGTTGCCACCATATCTGATCAGCGGTGCTCTGAAGACCATCTGAGGGACCTGTTCGAAGCCGGAATGTCGGTTGTCAGGATCAATACCGCACATCAAAACCTTGATGGCTCCGTCAGGGTGGTTCAGGCGGTAAGAAATGTTTCTGATGAAATCGCAATCCTGATTGATACCAAAGGTCCGGAAATGCGCACTACCGTGGCCCGGGATCCGATCGAAGTGGCCTCCGGTGAGATGATTGATGTGATCGGTGACCCGGATCTGCCCTCCGTCCCCGGACGTATCAGCGTATCCTACAGCGGATTCGTCAGGGATTTATCCGTAGGAAACAGAATCCTTATCGATGACGGCGACATAGAGCTGGTTGTGAGGGCTAAAAGTGAAGGGATACTTAAATGCCAGGCAACCAACCAGGGAATCATTAAATCCAGGAAAAGCGTGAATGTTCCCGGCGTTTCGATTGAACTTCCGTCACTGAATGAGAAGGACCGCGATTATATCCGGTTTGCCATCGAACATGATATCGAGTTCATTGCACATTCCTTTGTCAGGCGCAAGGAAGATGTATTTGCCATTCAGGAAATCCTGAAGGAGAATCACTC
>Ga0209417_1005259_pt1 | contig 14458 bp, 8 predicted proteins | sample RifGroF2_FD_184002 | JGI IMG/M metagenome (GOLD analysis project Ga0209417, IMG submission 184002) | Groundwater microbial communities from Rifle, Colorado, USA - Groundwater F2 (SPAdes) (version 2) | ecosystem: Environmental > Aquatic > Deep subsurface > Groundwater | place: Rifle, Colorado... | reverse complement strand
AGTTCATATAGAGCACATATAGAGCACATATAGAGCACTTTAACCTCACTCTTAACTCCACTCAATCAACATCAAAACCTCATTTCATACTTATAATCAAATGATTAACCAGTCAAAATTAAATTATATTCGCTTTATGTTATTTTAAAGAATACGCACCCTTAGTTTTAATTATCAGTATATTAACCAAAACAATACAATATGATAAAATTGATTGTATTTTTTTAATAGCTAAATTATCTCCATACTTTATACATTCTTCTATAAATTAGATTCCCACATACCAACAAATTTAATAATCAAAAAAATAAAATAAAAGATTGATAATTATTTACAACTATAATTTTTAGCTATTGTATCCATTATTTTGCTTATCCGTTTGCTTAGATTTTAACAGCTTACTAAAACTGTGACAATCTAATTTTGATATTATTTGTGAAAAAAGTGTTACGTTTGTCATTATGAAGGGGGCACATCAAAGACAATAATTTGAGTAAATATTACACCCTTCTTTTTCTGTTTAGGATGCTATTGATTAAAATTAAATAAAACATTATATTCAATAAAAACAATTCATCTGCGATCTCTTTCAAAATATCACAAAACTTAACTATTTTTATAACATGCTTTAACAAACGGTTTTCAAAAAAACAATTTAAATTTAAAACACATCACAAAAAAAAAGAAGCTATAAATGGTATAACTTCTTTTTTTACTCTAAAAACAACTAAACTTTTAATTAGGGCAGTTTCGTTTTTATATATACATCTTCCTTATCTTTTTTGTAAAACTCTATTAAAAAATCAGATAGCGATGTTTGAAGTACTCTTCTGGTTGAAAATTGTTTAAGATCCATACCTTTTACATTTCTAAGATCATATAAAGAATGTTTGGTAACTTTTCCTGTTTCATCATTTATCTTGTATGCTGTTACAAAACCTCCAGCTTCATCTACATGAGTGGCTGGCTCTTTATTAATTGGTAAATTAATATTTTTTTCATTATCTAAAAATATAATATAATGGTCTTTTTCTCCTTTTAAATAACGGTAAGAAAGACCTCCAATCCCTTTATCTCCAACTTGTCTTTTTGGTAGTTTTTTCATCCATGCAAGGTTACCATCACTACCAATTTTGGTTATTAGAATATCTTCATAAAAAAACTTTATATGCGTTTTAGTACCTCCATTTGAAGTTGGAGTTGTATAATCTCTAAAATAGTCTTGTTCTCCAATTAAAACAAAACTACCATCATCTTGAATCTTTAAGTTTTTTAATATTAATTCACTAAATTCTGATTTTTCATCATCATCTTTATTCTCATTCTTCCTTACTGTCTTTTTTTTCTCATATTGGTTAATTATATCTATAGGAAACTCAAAACATTTATTATCAAAAACATCACCTGATTCATTTAATTTAAAAACAAATACACCATTTACTGCCGTTATATCATCTTTTAGAAACGAAGACTTTATTTTATTAAAATAAGAACCTGCACAAATTATATCGTTTGTAGAACTTTCAAACATACCTATTCTATCTATAAATTTATCTTTTAAATCAATCGGGATTATTTTTAATTTATCTTTTCCAAAAGGTAATTTTAATATTTCTGTATGAAAATTTGGTGTCCCATCTTTTTTCTTCCTTTTTCTCGTGTCGTCATCAAAAACAGCGGCTAAAGTATAAACATTGCCTGTTGCGTCTATTGAATAATCTATATTATCCATTTTTTTCTCAGTATAAGGCATTTTTACAACATTACCTGATAACAATTCTAATTTATCATTAAATACATAATAGCCTATTTCATCATAACTCAATTTATCTCTTTTCTCTTCTGGCTTAATTCTAAACTGAATCAAAAACTTGGTTGAATCATAAGAATAATTATCCAGATTTAATTTATCTATTTCTAGAGACGACCATACATTAAAAATATTAAGAGTAACATTTGCAGAAGAAGTAAGTTTACCAGCCATTCTTCCTTTATATTTAAATAATGAAATTTGTTTATCTAAAATAACGCCTTTATATGGGTTTATCTCTCTTGCAAAAACTTGTTCTGTTTCATTTGGCTTATCCCATAAAGTATAAATAAAATAAAATTTATCTTTAAATCTTATTACATCTTCTATGTACCCTCCTTTAAAAATATCCTTGTATTCATTTCTAGCAACCTCTGTCATTTTTTCTACATCAAAAACTTGAAGTGTTATAAAACCGCCTTTAATCTTGACACTTAAGACCGATTTCCCATTATTAAAATAGAGTTTCTTTGGAGCATCTACAACCTTAAAGGGTTTGCTAATTTGAACACCTGTTTGTGAGAATCCTTTAATTGATATTAATAGGATAAGAACTAATAATATTTTTTTCATAACTTTAATATTAAAATTTTTGCAAATATAAAATAAAAAGTGTTATGTCATAAAAACATTAAATAATATTTTTAGATATTTCTTTGTGTTGCATACTCTACAAGTAAAGTATTTTAATGATAAAAAAAACACTCGCATACAATAGGTTAGTCAAACAAAACTATTTTTTTATAGTAATATTATGTTTAATTAATGGAGCTAATATAACAAATTGTTCATTGTATAAATATATAGAAAAGATTAGAGGTTAACCAAAAAGTCAATATTAAAAAAATAGGATTATTTATCATGTTGTTTGTCTGAAATAAATATTGCTTTATGTGTGGTAATTTATTAAAATATACTTTTTTTTAATCAGCCTCTGTTCGCATAACGGAATGATTCTTCCAACCCTAATTTTTGTTCCCATTGTGTCTTTTTCGGTGTTTTTTATGATAAAATAAAAATCCAGAAGTAAAAAAATAACATCCTTCAACAATCCTCCTTTGTTTCCTTCCAACCAAACAAAATTCGCATTGCAAAGCATTAGAATTATCAGTATTACATCAACAATCAAAACTATCTCTTATCATTGTCACTTTTTTTCGACCACCTAAAAAAACTAAAAATCATATAAAAAAAAAACAGAGATTGTTTTAATTTAACAATATTTTGCCTTATTCTTAAGTTATATACAAAAATAAATAAAAGAAATAATATTTTGCTGAAAGAAATAAATCAAAATATATAAATTTGCAGAAAATTAAATTTTAAAAAAAATAAAGAAAATTGAAAAATAAATTTTTAATCTATTTAGTAAGCATTATTTGTATTTGTTGTATTTTCCAATCTTGTTCAACAAAAAAGAATACAATAATTAGCAGAAATTACCACAACCTAACATCTCGTTACAATGCTTATTTCAATGGTATTGAAAGTTTTAGAGAAGGAATAATGCAACTTGAAAATAGTCATAAGGATAGATTTGATATAATATTACCTCCATTTATATATAGTAACGAAGAAACTGCTACATCTATATTCCCTCAACTAGATAGGGCTTATGAAAAAGGCTCAAAAGTTATAACAAAGCATTCCATAATGATAAAGGGGGTTGAACATAATAAATGGATTGACGATACTTATTTGCTTATAGGAATGAGTCATTTTTATAAAGCAGATTACTTAAAAGCATTAGAAGCTTTTGACTATATTGTAAAACAATTTAAAGACTCTCCTATAAAGTATCAGGCAATGCTATGGATGGCTAGAACTTATATTCAAATGGAAAACTATGAAAGAGCACAGTTTACGTTAGATTATATTAAAGAAAATGGTTTAAAAAAACTAACAAAAAAAAATAAACTATCACTACATAAAACAAATGAAAATAAAAGAGTTAAACGTAATTTTTATGCAGTATATGCAGATTGGTATATAAGACAAGGAAATTACCAACCTGCAATTCAGTTAATGGAAAACGCAATCTCTTTAGCAAAAAAGAAAAAACAAAAACGCAGATATGTATATATATTAGGACAATTAAATCAAAAATTAGACAAACTTGCTTTTGCTAACCATAAATATAAATGGGTTTTAAAGATGAACCCACCTTATGATATGGCCTTTAATGCAAAAATGAATATTGCTCAATGTTTCAACCCTAATGATGCTAATGAATCAAAAAAAGTGAAAAAGCTATTTTTAAAAATGACTAAAGATGTAAAAAATAAAGAATATCTTGACCAAATATATTATGCTTTAGCTCAAATAGCTTTTAAAGAGTCTGACAGTACTAATGGAATTGATTATTTAAAACTATCCATAGAAAATAGCAAAGAAAATAAAGCTCAAAAAGCTACTTCTTGTTTGCAATTAGCCGAAATTTATTTTAACAAGCGAAGCTACGAAGATGCTCAAACATATTATGATTCAACAATGATATTCCTTCCTACAGACCATCCAGATTATGAAAAAATAGCAAATAAACATAGTGTTTTATCAGACTTAGTTATTAATCTAAAAACTGTTTACACTGAAGATAGCATTCAAAAAATAGCAAAAATGGATGAAAGCCAAAGAAATAAAGTAATAAGTAAAATCATAGAAAATATTATTATTGAAGAAAATAGAAAAAAACAAGAAGAGTTGGCTCAACAACAAAAAAAACTACAAGCCCTAGCTAATCAACAAAGCCTTAATTCTCAAAATGCAGGACAATGGTACTTCTATAACACCAATGCTGTTGGTGCTGGGTATAATGAATTTGTTGCAAAATGGGGAGAACGCAAACTAGAAGACAATTGGAGAATTAGCAATAAAGGTCTTACAACTGATTTCTCAGATAATAATGAAACAGACACCGCACAAACAAATACATTGTCAGACAAAAAAAATCCAGAAATATATATTAGTAAACTTCCTTTAACTGAAGAAAAAATAGAAATTTCAAATCAAAAAATTATAAATGCCTTATATGCTTTAGGTACAATTTATAAAGAGGGTTTAGAAGATAATAAAAAGTCTATAGCATCTTATGAAGAATTGATTGATAGATTCCCTGAAAATAAATATAAACTTAATGTTTACTACCTTCTTTATAGACTGTACAAAGAAGAAAAAAATGTTAGAAAAAGTGATTATTATAAAAATATAATACTTGATAAATATCCAGACACAGATTATGCAAATATAATTAGAAATCCAGATTATGATGCTAGTAAAAATAGTGTTGACAAAACCATTTTAAATATTTATGATGAAACATATTCTAATTACAAAAATGGAAATTTTGATAATGTTATAGATAACTCTAAAAACATTATTTCTAAATACCCTAACAGTAAATATATTAGTCATTTTAAATATCTGTTGTTTGCATCTCAATTTGCAAAAAATAAAGACACTGTCTCCTTGAAAGCAGAATTAAACCAATTGATAAATCTCCCAATTACCGATAATAACATAAGAAAAGCATCTAATGAATTATTAACTCTATTAGAGAATAAAGCTGAAATAACTAAATATGAAAAACAAAACAAAAAAGAAAATGAAGACACAATAACAGGACGTATATATTTTATTAGTGATAAAAGCATTCATTTTGCTATTATGGTATTTAACGCAATAGATATTAATGTTGAAAATGTAAAAAATAGTCTTTCTGATTTTAATAGCACGTATTTTAGTTTGGATAATTTATCAATAAGTAATATTTTTCTTGATGACAAAAGACAAATGTTCACAGTTATAAACTTTAATAATAAAGAAAGTGCTCTTAAATATTTTAATGCTTTAAAACAAAAATGGGACTTTTTACAAAATATTGAAACAAATGACTACCATATTTTCGTAATAAGCTCTGATAACTATAAAACCTTTTATAAAAGAAAAAATATAGAAGAACATTTTTTCTTTTTTGAAAAAAATTATTTAAAATAGTTAATGTTAAAAAAAAAGTTTGTATTATTACAGTCTAAAAAAATTTAAACCATGTTTAATAAAAATAATTTAAAAGTTGAAAAGAATGAACCCTATTCTAATTCTATCAACATAATTGGACCTGGAACTATTATCAAAGGTGAAATAAAATGTAACGGAGATATTAGAATTGATGGGTCTTTGATTGGAGCAGTTATATCAAAAGGTAAAATTGTTGTTGGAAACACTGGAACTGTTGAAGGTGAAATTAATTGCCAAAATGCAGACATTTCTGGTAATGTTAGTGCTAAAATTGTGGTTGCAGAACTTCTTGCTCTTAAAGCAACAGCAAAAATTACTGGAGATATCATTACCAGTAATATTTCTATAGAACCAGGTGCAGTGTTTACTGGAAACTGTGATATGAATCAGAATGTTAAAACTATTGATAAAGATATCAATAATATGAATCCTCATATTATCAAAAAAGAGTCTGAAAAAAATATTAAAAATATTAATCAGAATGATGAGATCAAATTAAAAGAAGGAACTAAATAATACAAATTTATTATACAAAAGCCCTCATTCCTAAATAAATTGCCACAATATTTATACATTGTGGCAATTTATTTTTATTTATTTATAATCTAACAGCTAATGAATATAAAAACAATTATTGAACCATTTAAAATAAAAATGGTTGAGCCTATACACATGAATACTCTATCTGAAAGAGTTGAACTATTGAAAAAAGCTCATTATAATCCATTTATGCTACAATCTCAAGATGTTATTATCGACTTATTGACAGATAGTGGAACTTCTGCTATGAGTTCTGCACAATGGGGGGCCATGATGGAAGGTGATGAATCTTATGCAGGATCAAAGAGTTGGCAAAAAATGGAACATGTAATTTATAATTTAACAGGATATAAATACATAATTCCAACACATCAAGGACGTGCGGCAGAAAGAATAATTTATGGCTATTTAGGAGGAAAAGGAAAATGTTTTATTAGCAATACTCATTTTGACACAACTAGAGCAAATATAGAATATTCAGGTGCAGAAGCTATTGACATAGTTATCCCAGAAGGAAAAATGCCGTTTTTTGAGCATCCATTTAAAGGAAATATGGATGTTGTAGAATTAGAAAGATTAATACAAGAAAAAGGAGCTGAAAATATTGGAGCTGTAATTCTAACTGTTACAAACAATAGCGGAGGAGGGCAGCCTGTAAGCATGAAAAATACAAAAGAAGTTAGCCTAATTTGTAAAAAATATAATGTGTGCTTTCTTATTGATGCTTGCCGAATAGCCGAAAATTCTTATTTTATAAAACACAGAGAAGCAGAATATAAAAATAAAACATACATAGAAATAGCACAAGAAATGTTTTCGTATTCTGATGGATGCACAATGAGTGCAAAAAAAGACGCATTAGTAAATATGGGTGGTTTTCTTGCTGTAAATAATAAAATAATAGCAGACGAATGCATGAACTTATTGATTATTACTGAGGGATATGTAACTTATGGCGGACTATCAGGTAGAGATATGGAGGCCATTGCAGTTGGATTAGAAGAAATCTTTCATAATGATTACCTTACTTATAGAATTAAAAGTACAGAATATCTTGGTAAAAAATTAAACGAAATGGGAGTACCCGTTGTTCTTCCTATAGGTGGTCATGCTGTTTATGTTGATGCTAAAACTTTATATCCACAAATTTCTGTTGACCAATATCCTGGACATTCTTTAGTTTGTGAATTATATTTAAAAGGAGGCATTAGGTCCGTAGAAATCGGTTCTCTTATGTTTGGAAAATATGATGAAGAAGGGAAGCTAATTCCTGCAAATATGGAATTAGTTAGATTAGCTATTCCAAGAAGAGTTTATACTCAAAGCCATATAGATTATGTTGTTGAAATTTTTGAAGAAATAATAAAAACAAAACATAATGTTAAGGGATATAAAATTAATTATGAACCAAAATTTTTAAGACATTTTACATCACATCTTGAACCTCTAAATTAAATAAGTAAAATCTATTAATATATCCTATTTGTTAGATGTTATTTTGTTCTTAAATTACAGGATAACATCATAAATAGTATAGAAATAAAATAAAAAAAATAAAAAAATTAAAGAAAAAATATTGTATATTTGTAGCATTAATTAAAAGAGAGAGCAAATACAATAATAAAATATTAAAAATCAATTTAAAAAAATGAGTGAGATTATTGAAGAAAAAATTAATACAAGTGTTGATGTAGAATTAATGGATTATACAGCAGATAGTATTCAGGTATTAGAAGGATTAGAAGCAGTTAGAAAAAGACCATCAATGTACATAGGTGATACTGGGCAAAGAGGTTTCCATCATTTAGTATATGAAGTTGTTGACAACTCTATTGATGAGGCTTTGGCTGGTTATTGCAAAAATATCAACGTTTCAATTAATGAAGATAACTCAATCACCGTTGAAGATGATGGGCGAGGTATTCCTATAGATATGCACGAAAAAGAAAAAAAATCCGCTTTAGAAGTCGTAATGACGGTATTACATGCTGGAGGTAAGTTTAATAAAGATAGCTACAAAGTATCTGGAGGATTACATGGAGTTGGTGTTTCTTGTGTAAATGCATTATCTAAAAATTTAAAAGTAAACGTTTTTAGAGATGGAAAAATTTGGCAACAAGAATATGAAAAAGGAAAACCCATGTATGATGTCAAAGTTGTTGGGGAAACAGATAAAAGGGGAACTTTAATTCATTTTATGCCTGATGATTCTATATTTACTACAACTGTTTACAGTTATGAAATATTATTAGCAAGGTTAAGAGAATTAGCTTATCTTAATAAAGGAATTTCTATAAATATTATAGATTATAGAAATAAAATAAATGATACAGAATACGTCTCTGATAAATTTTTATCTGTTGATGGATTAAAAGAATTTATAGTATATCTTGACAGTAATAGAGAAAAGATTATTGATTCTCCTATTTACATGGAAGGCGAAAAAGGAGGCATTCCTATTGAAATAGCTATGCAGTATAATTCTTCATTTGTAGAAAATGTGCATTCGTATGTTAATAATATTAGTACTATTGAGGGTGGAACACATTTAGCAGGTTTTAGACGTGCGTTAACTCGTACTTTAAAATCTTATGCAGATAAATCTGGAATGATATCTAAACTAAAATTTGAAATTAATGGAGATGATTTTAGAGAAGGTCTTACCGCTATAATTTCAATAAAAGTTCAAGAACCACAATTTGAAGGACAAACAAAAACTAAACTTGGAAACAATGAGGCTATAGGAGCAGTTGATCAAGCTGTTAGTGAAATGCTGTCAAATTATTTAGAAGAAAATCCTAAAGATGCAAGAACAATCGTTAATAAAGTTATCTTAGCTGCAACTGCAAGATACGCAGCAAGAAAAGCTAGAGAACTAGTACAAAGAAAAAATGTATTAACAGGTTCTGGTTTACCAGGAAAGCTAGCTGATTGCTCTGAAAATGATCCCGCTGCATGCGAAATATACCTTGTCGAGGGCGATTCTGCAGGAGGTACAGCAAAACAAGGGAGAGACCGTCGTTTCCAAGCAATCTTACCATTAAGAGGTAAAATATTGAATGTCGAAAAAGCAATGCAACATAAAATATTTGATAACGAGGAAATAAAAAATATTTACACTGCTTTTGGTGTATCTATTGGAACAGAAGAAGATTCTAAAGCTTTAAATATAATGAAACTCCGTTATCATAAAGTAATTATAATGACTGATGCGGATGTTGATGGAAGTCATATAGCAACCCTTATTTTAACATTCTTTTTTAGATACATGAGAGATTTAATAGAAAGAGGATATATATATATTGCAACACCTCCTCTTTATTTGATTAAAAAAGGAAAAAATGAAGTCTATTGCTGGAATGAAGAACAAAGAGCTAAAACAATTTTAGAACTATCAGGAGGAAAAGAAACTGGAGTTTCAATACAACGTTATAAAGGTCTTGGAGAAATGAACGCTGAACAATTGTGGGAAACAACAATGAATCCAGATAAAAGAACATTACGAAAAGTTACAATAGATAATGCTACTGAAGCTGATAGAATATTCTCTATGTTAATGGGCGATGATGTCCCACCAAGAAGAGATTTTATAGAAAAAAACGCAACTTATGCTAAAATAGACATGTAAATGCATTATTATTAAAAATATTATAATTCCAAATAGCTTGTTTAATAATGTTTTGAGTAATAAAAATAGTTTTTTTTTGAAAAATAATAAAATATTTTTGCAGATTAAAATATTTAGCTTATCTTTGCACCCGTATTTGAAATGATGGTTCGGTAGTTCAGCTGGTTAGAATACATGCCTGTCACGCATGGGGTCGCGGGTTCGAGTCCCGTCCGGACCGCTTTTAAAAAAAAGCTTGAAAATCGTAAGACTTTCAAGCTTTTTTTTTTGATAATATAGATATTAACAACGCCTAATCAATTATGTTGTAGTATTTTTTCCTAAAAATAAGTTTACACAAAAAAAATAAAACTAAGAAAACAACAACACATATTAAACCCAAATTAGTCATTAGAATTTTTTGATAATAACAAATTCAAATTAATAGCTCCGAAGGAGCGAAACGAAGTTCGCCGTTAGGCACACAATAGTAACCACCTGCGAAGCGGGTGGCAAGCATACATCTTCCCAAATCCAAGCCCTGAAGGGAAAGGGCGACACTAAAATCCCTTCTGACATCAGGGTGATAGAAGAACATGAGACGCCATTAATTGTTCTATTCTGTTTTTTCTAATGACTAATCTGGGTTAAAAAAATAGTGTTATAATTTTATATGGTACAATAACAACATTACGTTAACATAACATTATTACTACAATTCAAAAAAAAAAACTCTAATATTGATTTTATTAATATTGCTCTTTATCATTTGGAAAATCAGAACTTTTCACATCATCTATGTAACAAGAAACAGCCCCTTTAATCTCTTCATATAAATTGTGGTAACGTCTTAAAAATCTAGGCGAAAATTCTTGAGTAATACCTAGCATGTCGTGAGTAACTAATACTTGTCCATCTGCATTTTGCCCAGCACCTATACCTATTGTTGGAATTTTTATTTTTTCTGTTACTATTCTCCCTAATTTCGCAGGGATCTTTTCTAATACAATTGCAAAGCATCCTATTTTTTCTAAAAGTATAGCATCTTCTATTAGTTTATCTGCTTCGTTATCTTCAGTAGCCCTAACAACAAATGTCCCAAATTTATGTATTGATTGAGGCATTAATCCTAAATGCCCCATAACTGGAATACCTGCAGTGAGAATTCTTTCTACAGATTCCTTTATCTCCATTCCTCCCTCCATTTTTACAGCACCAGCACCTGACTCTTTCATTATTCTTATAGCAGAATTAAGAGCTTCTTTAGAATTGCCCTGATAAGTTCCAAAAGGTAAATCAACAACAACTAAAGCTCTTGTAACACCTCTAACAACAGAAGAAGCATGATATATCATTTCATTTAGCGTTATAGGAAGAGTTGTTTTATGACCAGCCATTACATTAGATGCGGAGTCTCCTACAAGTATTACATCAATTCCTGATTGATCAAGGATAAGTCCCATAGAATAATCATAAGCTGTAAGCATTGCGATTTTTTCTCCTTTTAATTTCATTTCTTGGAGAACATGTGTGGTAACTTTGGTAATCGTTTTATTTATCATTGTATATGATTTTTATATAATACAAATTTATTTGCGTAATTCAAAATTCTTTCCAAGATAAACCCTTCTTACAGTTTCGTCTTCAGAAAGTTCGCTTGATGTTCCCGATTTTAAAATAGAACCTTCAAACAATAAATATGCCCTATCTGTTATTGATAACGTTTCGTGAACATTATGATCTGTTATTAATATTCCTATATTTTTTTCTTTTAATTTTGATACAATAGCTTGAATATCTTCTACAGCAATAGGGTCGACTCCAGCAAAAGGTTCATCTAACAAAATGAATTTCGGATCAACAGCTAGTGAACGAGCAATTTCTGTACGCCTTCTTTCTCCACCAGAAAGAGTTATTCCTAAGCTTTTTCTTATATGTTGCAATCCAAACTCATTTAATAATGTTTCTAACTTCTCTTTTTGAGCTTCATTTGATAGTTTTGTCATTTCTAAAACCGCTAGAATATTATCTTCAACACTTAATGACCTAAATACAGATGCCTCTTGCGCTAAATAACCTATTCCTTTTTGAGCTCTTTTGTACATAGGCAAAAGTGTAATATCTTCATCATCAAGAAATATCTTGCCTGTATTAGGTTTTATCAATCCTACTATCATATAAAAAGATGTTGTTTTACCTGCTCCATTTGGACCAAGCAATCCTACTATTTCTCCTTGATTAACTTCTATTGAAACTCCTTTTACTACAGTTCTTTGCTTGTATTTTTTTACAATATTTTCTGCTTTTAAAATCATTTATTGAAAATTTAGCTATTTTAAGCCTTTGTTCTGGTTTCTTATAATTCTTTTAAGTTTTAATCTGGATTCATCTAAATATTGCCTTACATTCCCTTCTATTGTAGGGTCCAACTTAATTGCTTTTTCCCAGTCAGCAATAGCTTCTGCATATTTATTTAAATTATAATACGCATTAGCCCTATTGTAATATATTTCTGGTAGATTTTCATTTAATTCTTGAGCTTTATTAAAATCTTCTATTGCACTGGGAAAGTCCTCTCTATTGCTTTTTGAAAAGCCTCTGTGAATAAAAGCATAAACATTATTTGGATTTAACTCAATTGACCGATTGAAATCTTTTATTGCTAAATAATAATCCTTTATAAATAAATAAGCATATCCCCGACTAAAATAACCTGCAGGATTTAATTTGTTATCCTTTATATATTTATTTAAATCATTTACTGCTAAAGAATATTTTTCTTTTATTATATAAATCCCTGCTCTTTGAAAATAAGAATCACTAAAATTAGAATCTAATTCAATTGATTTTGTATAATATACCAAGGCATCATCTGGCTTTTTTAATAAACGTTTAATTTCTCCTTTATTAAAATAAAGAATTGCATCATTTGGCTTTAACTTTTCGGCTTCATCAAAATCTTTTTCAGCTTGAGTTAAATTATCTATTTTTTTATATACAATACCCCTATTTATATAACCATCTGCATCTTTTGAATTTAACTCAATTGATTTTGTGTAGTCTTTAATTGCCATATTATAATTGAACAGAGCATCATGACAATAAGCTCTATTAAAGAAAGCTTCATTAAATTTCGGATTAATATCAATTGCATTTGTATAATCCATTATTGCTGCCTCATATTGTAAAAGCATAGCCTTAACATTTCCTCTTCTTTTGTATGCTTCTGCATTATTTTTATTATTTTCAATATACTTATTGTAAATATCTAAAGCCTTATCCCATTGAGACGTATTTTCTGCTTTTTCTGCTTCTGCAAATTCTTTTATTGTTTGGCAATAAATTATTGTTGACGCAAATAAAAATAGGAATAAGATTATTATTGTTTTTTTCATATTTGTTAACGTTATTTTATAGCACAAATGTACATTATTTTTGAACACTTCCCTAAAAATTATAAAATAATATAAGGGTTCTTTATAAAATAGTCATATTAGATTAATGTTTAATCTCTAATTAACAATTACAAAACCATTGTCATAAAGTTCTCATCAAATCGTTTCTAGGCTCCGTCAAATCGTTTCTAGGCTCCGTCACATCGTTTCTAGGCAAGGTGAAAACGTTTCTAGGCAAGGTGAAAACGTCTCTAGGCGAGGTGAAAACGTCTCTAGGCGAGGTGAAAACGTCTCTAGGCAAGGTGAAAACGTCTCTAGGCAAAGTGAAAACGTCTCTAGGCGAGGTGAAAACGTCTCTAGGCAAGGTGAAAACGTCTCTAGGCGAGGTGAAAACGTCTCTAGGCAAGGTGAAAACGTCTCTAGGCGAGGTGAAAACGTCTCTAGGCAAAGTGAAAACGTCTCTAGGCGAGGTGAAAACATCTCTAGGCAAGGTGAAAACGTCTCTAATTTAAAATTTTGGATTTATAATCTAAAAAACTAATTGATTTTACTTTTCAACTCCGCTATTTCTTTTTGCATAAATTCATTAAGATTTTTTAATAATTCTATTTGATTTTGCAGTTCTTTTATTGCTTCTATAAGGAGAGGCGTTAGTTTGCTATAATCTAAAGATTTATAACCTTTAGAGTCAGTTCTAACTATTTCTGGTAATACTTTTTCTACCTCTTGCGCAACAACTCCAACCTCCTTCTGCCCATCAGAAACAAGATAATTATAATAGTAACCATTTATTTGAGATAATTTTAAAAGAGCATTATCAATTTTAACCAAATTCTTTTTTAACCTAATATCTGACCACGTATTCCAATGATGAGCAATTCCACCTACAAGACTATCACTACTTCTATCTCCTATTTGAAATCTTTCTTCACAAGCATCCATTACTCCAATACCAACAAAACCTCCCGATGTAATTAACATTCTTTGGCTTTTATTTGTTTTAAAAACTAATCTTTCCCCATCAGTTGTTCCTATAAAATGAGTGGTTCCAGGTTTTGTTCCTGCATTTCCTGTTGTTGACCAAAACTGATT
>Ga0209417_1005258_pt1 | contig 14459 bp, 14 predicted proteins | sample RifGroF2_FD_184002 | JGI IMG/M metagenome (GOLD analysis project Ga0209417, IMG submission 184002) | Groundwater microbial communities from Rifle, Colorado, USA - Groundwater F2 (SPAdes) (version 2) | ecosystem: Environmental > Aquatic > Deep subsurface > Groundwater | place: Rifle, Colorado... | reverse complement strand
GCGCCTATTACGAACTGGTCTCGGACGACTACAAGCTCTATGTCTACGAGCCCTAAGAAAGGGGAGGCTATGCGACGGACAACTGAGGAGAACGCACTTTCACGAGACGAAGTTAAGTTTGTAGCTAACCAGCTGGTTAGACTCTGGCCTATCCTAGGGATGCTAACAAGTTTCGAGCAAGACTTCATTAAGGATACAGCAAAGAGATACGCTCAGTATTCCTTCGCTTTACATCTTAGTGGAGTACAGTTCGAAAAGCTTCGTGAGATTTCTGCGAAGTACTTTATCTAAAGGAGAGATAGATGCGCCGACTAGCAGAAATTATCGGCCCGGCTCCGAGTGAGGAACCGGTTCTCTTTCGAGAACGTCTCCGCCTCGAGCGAATCCGAGTTATCACTGGGCTGAGTAAGCTCAGAGAGAGCCCGAGGAAAGAAGTTAAAGTCAAGCTCTCGAAAGCTGAGCAAGGGAAGCTAGCACTCTGGGAGAGACTGAAGAAGGAAGGAATTCCGGAGAGCCTGATTGCACAACTGATGCAGGGAAAGAAGGAGACGCTTGATGCCTGAACCTGAAACACCCATTACCTCTGTCAAAACCATCTCCCCTAAGCTCGTCACCGTCCGAGACAGAAAGCGGAAGTTCTTCTCGAAGAACGCACTTGATGACCTTGAGGCTAGCATTAAGAAGCTCGGTCAGCTACAGCCGGGAGTCTGTATGATCGGAGAGAACGAGGAGCTTCTCCTCTGTGCCGGCGAGCGGCGTCTTCGCGCCTGTGAGATGCTTGGGATTCCCTTTAGCTACATTCTCCGCGAAGAGATTAATGATCCGGTTCGCCTGAGAGAGATCGAGCTTGAGGAGAACCTCCGTCGAGAAAGTCTCACTTGGCACGAAGAGTGTTCCGCGATAGAGGACTTGCATAAAATCTGGTGCGGCCGAGATGCGAATCACACAAAGGAGAAAACAGCGGAGCTCCTTGGTATCTCGAGAGCAGGTGTTTCCAGCAAGCTCGAGATAGCAACCTTCGCTAAGGAGCTCCCCAATATCCGAGACCTCAAGAGTGAAAGTGACGCTCGAAAGGCTATCGAGAAGATCAAAGAGAGCTACAGCCAAAAGATCGCCCTCGAAGCCGCAGTTAAAAAGCACAACCTTGGCTTCGAACAGAAAGACCCTCTCGTTCGGGAGCTCGCTGCTGTCTCTGCAGGAGAAAAGCTTACTGCTGCAGAGCCGATAGCAGATGATGATCCTGAGAGGGAGAGGAAAATCCAGGAGCGTGCCGAGCTCGTAGCCGAGTTCGATCGAGAGATGGAGAAGAAGAGAGTTAGCTTTTTCTACAATCGCTTTCTCTGTGGGAGAATGGAGGACGAGCTGGCTAAGGACAAAGGAGAACCCTTCTCAGTTATCTTCTTCGATCCTCCTTGGGGAGTAAGTTATGACGAAAACAAAACTCCCAACGAGAGCCAAGAGGACTACGAGGACAAGCCGAGCTACTTCGACGAGAATATAGATAAGTGGCTTAGTTTGCTCTACGAGAAAGCCGCTCAAGACTCCCACCTCTACCTCGTCTTCCCTATCACTCGCCACGGACAGGTCTACGATGCTCTAGAGCGTACCGGCTGGAGGGCCGATCGGATTCCTCTCATCTGGCACAAGAAAGGAGCCCATGTAACTCGGAATCCAAAGACCAAGCCAGGTAGGTGCTACGAGCCGATAGCATTTGCTATCAAGGGCAAGAGAGAAATCAAAGCCTGTCGCCTCGGAGCCGCTGACATCATCGAGACTCCGATGCCGACACAAGCTATGAAGAAGCTCCATCCTTCTGCTAAGCACCCTGCCCTCTGGGTCGAGCTTCTCCTCCGCTCAGCCCGCCCAGGTGAGAGAGTTCTCGACCCAATGAGTGGCAGTGGCTTCGTCGCTCTCGCCTGTGAGTTCCTTCGGAAGGAGCTCTCGCTTGACTGGCTTATGATAGAAGAAAAGGAGGTCTTCCGCAATCAAGGCCTCTTCGCTTGCCTCCAAGGTATGACAGCTGTGATGGAAGCACAGGTAGCGGAGAGCTCCTCTCCTCCTGTCGCCAGCGACTTCAAAACGCTTGATCCTGGCTCGCAAGCTTGGATGGCCTACTGGAAAGCTCACCCCGAAGACCAGGATCAGATGATCGCTTGGAGAAAGGAAAGTGGGAAATGACCTCTAGCTACCCACAACACCCGGCACTATCAACGTCAAAAATTGACGCCGTTAGTCCGATTGTCCGAGCTAAGGAGAGACTCATCGCCCTCGAGGAGACGAGGAAAGCGAGCAAGAGCCCAGCTATCGGAGCTTTCTGGAATGACCAGGAGATCAGGGAGCTGATCTTTCTAGCTGAGAAGAACTTTCTGACTGGCTATACTGAGGCTCTGCAAGACTACTCCTGGTGGAATGAAGGGAAGCAGTTCGTCGGCGGAGCTGGAACAAGTTGCTGTACACTAAAGGATGCACTACTGAAAGCGAGGAGAGGATGACCAGACTAACAACTAACATCGTCCCTCCCGAAGGGCCAATTGATGCAGATATCTGCTGGATTGGAGAGGCCCCGGGAGCAGAGGAAGACGGACAGAGAAGGCCTTTTGTGGGGAGTGCTGGAGGGCTGCTAGCTCAGTGCTGGAGAGAAGTGGGGATAATAAGAAAGGAGCAGCTGGTAACTAACTGCTTCAAGCAGAGGCCACCGAATAATAATGTCTCGTATTACTTCAGAGATAAGAGCTGTACGCAGCCCACTGAAGAAGGTATCGAACATATCGAGGCTCTGCGCTCCTGGCTCGAAAGCCTAAAGGCTCTCAATGGTGGGCCGAAGCTTCTCGTGGCTCTTGGCGCTGTAGCTCTCACGGTCCTCACAGGCGAGAAAGGGATCTCAAAGAAGAGAGGCTCGGTCTACCCTTGTACTCTCGTGCCTGGCTACAAGGTCTACCCGATGAACCATCCGAGCTTTGTGATGAGACTCATACAAGATCCAAGCGAAAGCTGGCGGATGGATGACTCAGGGAAGGGAGTAGACAAGAAGGCAACTGAGAATGCTCTGCCGACCTTCTTGATTGACCTGCAGAGAGTTCTCAAAGAAAGCGAGACAAGGGAGATCAGGCAGAGGGAGAGGAAGCTGCTCTCTGAGCTGAGCTACAGCGAAATCATTGCAAGGCTGGAGAGTATTCTACAGGAGAAGCCTAAGCTCTTGGCTGTTGACATTGAGACTTTGCCTTCTGAGACTGGCCCTATGGTCTGGAAGGTTGGTTTCTCGAGCGAACCCGACGAGGCTTTCTCGGTTCCTTTTATCGAGAATCTAAAGCTGAAGTGGCCACTGGAGGAGGAGGCTCGTATCTGGGAGCTGATTTCGAGAATTTTTCTCAAAGATGAGATAGCTAAAGTCTTCCAGAACTGCCCTTATGACCTAACTGTCCTCGGGAAGTTCTTTGGACTGAGAGTAAATCGAATTGCTCTCGAAGATACTATGTTCTGCCACCACGCGAGGTATCCTTTCTTGCGCAAGGGCCTGGACTACCTCTGCTCCATCTACACCACCGAGCGCTACTACAAGGACGAAGGCAAACTGCACGATGGCCGACGAGCTTCTGACAAAGCTGAAGGCGACTACAACTGCAAAGACTGCTGCGTTACCCGGGAGATCCTCCCCATTGTCCGCTATCATGCAGACCGTGAGGGCTACCTCGAGGGCTATCGCAGGAGTATGAGCCAGATGCCAGCGCTGCTCTATATGATGCTGAAGGGAGTGAGAGCAGATCGGGAGAAGAAAGAGAGGCTCTCGGAGGAATTCTGGAAGCGAGCTAACATGGCTGAGCTTAAGATCAAGGATCTCAGCGAGATGAAAAACCTGAACCTCGACAGCTCGGATCAGATCCAGAAGCTCCTCTATGGCTACCTTGGCTTGCCGATTCAGTTTAATAGAAAGAGCAAGAAGCCCACAGCCGACAGGGATGCTCTCGAGAAGCTAAGACGAAAGTTCCCCAAGATCGAGATCCTTCCTTTGATTCTCGAGTACCGCAAGTTCAAGATCCTTGCCAAGAACTTTGCTGACATGAAGCTCTCAGCGGATGGTCGCTTCTACACGAGCTACTCGTTCGTCTCTACTTGGCGACTGAACTCCTCTGAGAGCCACCTAGGCTCCGGAGCCAATCTCCAGAATATCCCCATGCGCTCAGAGGAAGGCAGGATTCTCCGTGAGCTCTTCCTCCCCGACGAGGGCTACCTCATGGGGAAGGCTGATGGCTCACAGGCTGAAGCTCGTGTTGTCGCCTGGGAGGCAGAGGACCTTGAAGAGATCGAGTTCTTCCTCTCAGGCCAGGACATCCACTGGAAGAAAACAAAAGCAATCTTCGGTTTCCCACAGGAGCTAGAGTATGGAGGAAAGTCAGCCGTCTTTTGTGATTCTATCACAGGAGAAGAGCATAGCCATTACACGTATAGACAACTTGGTAAGACAATTGTTCACGCCACTAACTACGGAATGGGACCAGGTCAGCTGCAGACGATACTTGCTCGGGAAGGATTTATTTTTGAGCTATCAGTCTGCCGACTCTTCATTAATCGCCACCATTCTTCTGCCCCTAGAGTAGAAGAGTGGAAGAGGGGTATCCGGGAGAAGATTAATACGAGTAGAACGTTGATAAGCTCGTATGGCAGAAAGCGCCAGTTCATGGGGAGGCTCAACGAGGACACCTATCGAGCTGCCTACGCCTTCAGCCCTCAGAACACCGTGGGCGAATGGCTGACTGACTCGATCCAGCTCACTCTCGATCGAGAGCTTCGCGCCCAGCCTCTCCTTAACGTCCACGACGAGATGGTCTTTCAGTTCAAGCCAGAGGACCAAGAGCAGGTTATCTCCTCCGTCCGAGCTATCATGGAACGACCTCTTCTCATCCACGGTCGAGAGCTTTCCATCCCGGCTGAAATCTCTGTTGGTCAGAACTGGGGCCAGATGGAGAAAGTCTAATGAGTCAGAACATCCCAGAGCGCCGATGCGAAAACTGGCTAGCTACCCTCGCAGCCTATGCTGAGGATACCGAGAGTCCTAGGCGTTTCTGGCTCTGGGCAGGGATTTTCACTATAACAGCAGCAGTTCAGCGCCAAGTCTGGCTTCCTTACGGGATGGAGCCGCTGTATGCGAACCTTTACGTCATGATCGTCGCTCCGCCTGGGCGCTGCAGGAAGAGCGTCCCAGTGAGCTTCGCCAAGAAGATCCTCACTGACCTACAGGTTCCTGTCTATGTTGACAGCCCGACGAAGAGAGCCCTGACTATGGCTCTTGAGAAGAGCGGAAAGGAGAATCACTTCACTCACAACACAGTCTATCACAACCAGTGCGCTTACGCTCTCATCAGCAAGGAGCTCTCAAGCTTCTTCGCCGTAGACCCAAAGGCAATGGTAGAGGTCCTTACAGATCTCTTTGACTCTCACGCTGAATGGAAGTATGAGACTTCCGGAAAGGGTAGTGATTCACTAAGAAATGTCTGCCTCAATTGTCTACTTGCTAGTACTCCTACTTGGATTGCGAATAATCTACCAGCTGACGCTATTGGTGGAGGATTTACTTCCCGTTTTGTCCTCGTGGCTGAAACAGAGAAGTACAAAAGCGTCCCGAGGCCAGCACCTCCAAACGAACAACTCTACAACGACCTGCGAGCAGATCTCGCGAAGATAAGCAAAATCGTCGGTGAGTTCTCCTGGGGACCTGGAGCCGGTGAGTATTTCGATGAGTGGTATGATGCGCTAGAGAAGAAAGTCCACGTGACTAAAGACAGACGCCTCCATGGCTACATCGAGCGTATGCACATTATAGCGATTAAAACCGCTATGGCTCTGAGGCTAGCCTACTCACACGAACTCGTTATAACTATCAGTGACATCGCCCAAGCTGCCGAGCTCATCGACGACGTGCTGAATACAGCTTCTACCGCTCTCGGCGCTCACGGCCGAAGCACGCAGAGCCTGTCCACCTTCGAGATCATGCAGCAGGTAAAGGCTCTTGGAAGAACCACTTTCAAGGACCTCCTCAAGACCAACTTCTTCAACACAACAAAGTATGAGCTCGAGCAGATTGTCGAGACTCTCAGCGCAATGGGACATATTAAGTCAAGCTATAACCCCAACACAGCTATCACAGAGATAACCTGGATAGCAGAGAAAGGAAAAAGACTGGTATGAGGGATTTAGATCAAGAGGAGCAACTGTCCCAGATACAGACTGAAGAATTGCTAGATAAGATGATGAAGAAGGAGCAGCAGGACACAAACGAGGTTTTCTCTTCCCCTGAGCCTTCCTCTCCCTGGCGCCTAGGAATCCGCCTCGGAGTTAACGGCCACTGGATCAAGTTACATAAAATGACCAAGAAGAACATCATTTTCCGAATCTGCGAACCCCCAAAAGAAGGAGAAGAAAGATGAAAAAGAGCGAGAAGAGCAAAAGCACTCAGCCCCAGAACCTCTCCCAGCCTGATCCTATCGACCTTCTTCTCTCCCCTCACGAGGAGGAGATCAAGGCCGCTGAGGCTTTCCTCAAGGCCAGTGACCAGCTCCAAGCCACCTTCGGCATGAACGCCTGTCCCTCGACTGTCACCCTCGGCTTACAAGGCGCTCAGCAGTGGGCTTACCTCCGCACCCGAGAGAACGTTCGTCGAACTCTCTCCCAGCGCATCGAGGAGGTCCTTCATGGTCTCTTCTGATTTGGTTAACTCTGAGACAGACGCTCCGATAGACTATCGGATGGAGGCTGAGCACTTAAGAGGAATTCTAAGGACGCTTACCTCTGAAGGTATAGCTGGCATCTGCAAGAAGCACAACATGTCTCTCTGCAAGTTCTGCAACGCCTGGGCTTGTGGAGACAGGAAGCTGACGAGCCTAGACTCTCCTCCTGACGGAGAGAGTCCAGTCTAACCCCCAATCTCTCTATCCCTCTGCCCTCTGGGGAACTTGGTCTTAGTCGTGTTAGTGGTGGTTCATCTGGCCATCAACAGCAGCCCCACTACCCGACAGCGGGAGACAGACAGGACGTACGAAGCAAAGACCAAGAGGCCACATATTGCCTCTTTAAGAGATTGAGAGATCAACCTCAGAAAGATTGCCAGAGGCGAATAGTTCCGGAGCCTATGAAGGAAGCAGAGGGGTTTCTTAGAAAGGAAAGGAGAAAGAAGAGAATGCGTACGACTGAAAACTTACAGGCCCTTATCGACAGAGGCTATGACTTAATCGAAGAAGGCGATTATCAAGATACGGGTGATTGGTTCTACAATGTTGGCGCTGAGATCCTTGAGCTTGCCCAAGAAGCCCTCGATCAAAGAAAAAGGGGCAGCCTCGAAAACCGCCCCACTGGTGACGTCAAAAATTGACGCCGATAGTTGAAAAATTTTCCCGCCCTTAATCCTCTTCCTCCCCCTTCCTCGGTATGCCCAGGCCCAGGGTGGCTTTAATAAGGCCTCCTGGGCCACCCCTTTCTGCTCCCAAGACCATCCTTTGCATCTGGAGACCGCCCGGGATCATGACAGTGGAAGAGCGCAGCGCTTGGCTCATGTGACGACGAGTCAGATTCAGGTCATCTCCGAATGGGATTTCCTCAGCAGCGTAGCGAATAGAGAGCAGCGTGTGATACACTGGTGCCCAGGCAGGAGGCATCTGGAGCTGTGAGGGCAAAGGCCCGAGAGCGACAGTTTGCGCTGCTGTCCTGCTTCCAAAGAGCGGCTCCATCAGCATATAAGCCATTGCACTTGACATGATGAAGCCGAAAGCCTTATCGAGCTTCTGGCCAGAAGTTCCAAGAGTGCCAGCTTTAGTCAACCCAGTTAGATAGTTCATCCACCAGCTCTGGAAGATTGTCCCTGTACGACCAAGAGCTCCAAACTTAGTTGCAGCTGATGGAGCGTCTATGGCTCCGTAGAGGAACTGAGTATCAGCGACGACATCTTTCATAAAGGCGTGAAGCGCGTCCTCAGTTCTACCTGCCCTAAGCAACCCTGTGATCTCATCAGCAACCCAGGGATAGCGGATAGAGATTCCGCTCTTCTCTATAAAACTCGGAAGATTAACTGAGGTGAGCTCTCCGCCGACCTTTTGCAGAGCCCACTCCCACTTGGAGGCCGCTGCTCCTGCTGTAGCATACCGGCTCATGTAGTCGGAGCTTCGAAAGAGGAGCATACCGGCTTCCCGGATAGTCTCCATCTTCGGGAGGCTGATATCGGTGTTACCGAGCATAACTCCAGTATCCAGGAAGTTCCTAATAGGTGCTGCTTCAGGCGCATACTCAGCTATGATCCCGATGTCCTGGCAGAGAGCACGGAACTTAGGATCAAGAGCTCGGGCGTAGCCCTTGGCGAGGAAGACAATGTCCTTAGCGCCTCCGAGATCTGTTGGGACAGTGGTCAAAGGTTGAAAGAGATTCCTTAAGGCGCTAAAGGGCTTGAAGCCAAGAGCTCCAAGATACGTCAGGTCGTTAACAAAGTTACCAACTCGGACTACTCTCGCTGCATCCCAGTTCTTAGTAAAAGGTAAAGCCTCGATAAAGCTAGCCACCTTTGCATCGGTTGCTGTAGGTAGACCCATAGCCTGAGCAATGAAGTGAGTAGTGTAGTCTCTGAGCTGCTCAGGCATGTTCTTAGCAGCCTCAGCGACTCCCTCTAGCTCATGCCGAAGGAACATCTCTTTCGCTTGCGAACGGGTACGAGCTTGGAGAAGGCTTTCTAAGTCTCCCCTGTCCTCTAGCATTGAGACTGCCGCTCGCTCTTTTTGATAAAAAGGCTCTGAAGGATTCAGCTTCCGGAAGATCCCTCCCATAAACTGACGTTCGGCTTCGAGCCGAGGAGCATAGCTCTCGAGATAGGGGAGCCACTTGCCTTTCTTGCCTGTGCCGACAGTGAACGCTTTGTCAAGCTCAGCGAGAGCGAGTTTCATCTGTTCGGTCTTGTTTGCCCCCTTGAACTTAGCCAGATCAAAGAAAGTCTCATCCCGCATACTAGCTTTGAACTCTCCCAGCATCTCGTCGAGGAAGCGAACCTTCTGACTATAGGTCCATTGGTTCTTAGTCGAGAAAGCCTGATCTATCTTCTCAAAGTGCTTTGTGAAGAGCTTCTGGAAGTTTTGCTTTCCAAGCTCACTCAGGCGAAGCTTCGAAGGCAGAGCTCCAGGAGCATCACTCAAGCTCCACATAGCCTGATCCTTGTAAAGATGATCCATATAGCGATAGAATGTATCTGTCAGAGCAGCGGCTCGAGGATTTTCCTTAGCGAGCTTCGCATGAGCCTCTTCAATAGCTGCCCGAGCCTCTGCAAGCTGCTCAGCCTCAGCGCCTTTTGCTTCATGAATTAGATTATCAGCAAAGTCTACATGCTGACGAGCTAGCTTTACGTCAGCGTCCTTGTAGAGATGACCGACAGCCTTCTTCAAGCCGTTGGCTTCTTTGAGCTCAGTAACTAAGCCAGCTTCATGTAGCATCTCATTAAAGCGAGAAATCTTCTCCACATTATACACTCTCGAGAGTGTCACTCCTTGATTCACGGGCTTATACACTTTTGTCATCGCTCCCCAGACGAGCTCGTTCCAGCCGAAGACGACTCGCTTAGGGAGAATGTAGGAAGGTAGCTTCATGAAAGGGACCAGATGATCTATCGCTCGAACCATCTTGGGGCCTTTGAGAAGGTCATCTGCTAGCCACGAGAGCGAGGTCTCTGGCAGGTCCTCCAGCTTCGTATACATAGCAAAGTCCCAGCCGTAGCGCTCTTTCATTGCTATCTGAATAGCGCCAAAGATCCTCTCATCGCTTCGCTTCCCCGGGAGCTCAGTCCGGACAGTATCCTTGAGGGTTTTCTCAGCCCAGTTTCTTCTGAGCTTCTCAGGAGAGAGCTTCTCGGTCCACTCGTCTGTGAGCCGAAAGCCCTTGCCAGGCTTGAACTCAGCAAGTCCTTTCCATCTGCCTGGCAGAAGTGGAGCTCCCTTCCCAGGAGCTGCTGTCCACAGCTCAGCCAAGTGCCCATGCATAGCTCGGCTATCGCCCTCAGCGGCTAGCTTTACCATGAGCTGCTCGGAGTAGTCTAGCTTAGTTCGAGTCTTCAGCCTCTGGGTCAAGGCAGAATCTAGGTCAAAGGGCTTCCAGGAAGGAGCAAAAGTATCCTCCACCGGTGTCTTCAGCAGCGGCTTTACTACCCTTGGCAGCGTAGTCTGTAAGCCCTTGCCAGCAGTCACCAGCTCATCACTGAAGCTAAATCCTTTACTTGCTGCTTTGAAAATCCCACCTGCACCATGCTTCACCACCGAACCTGCTGTCCCTAGCACACTCAGCCCTAGTCCTACTGCATCCCACATGAGAGCTGTGCTCTTCTGATCGTCGCTGAGCTGGTCGAATTCCTCTCTCGAACTCGGCAACATAAAGCGCCCGAAAGGAACTAGCTGAGTAGCGGTAGCTACCGAAGCGTAGAGACCTCCACTGTCAAAGAGCTTCCCTAGCAGAGGACTCCCAGCAAAGAGAGCAGCCTTCTTGCTTAACTCATTCCCCTTGTCACTGACAGAGAACAGCGCCAGCTCTTTCTCCCAGCCTTTGAGCTCAGCCTGCTTCTCTGGTCTCAGGTTCATCAAAGGCCTATAGTTCTCCGTCAGGACAATCGGCTTCGGCTTGTAGTCCATTATTTTTTCCCTTCTGCCATTTCAAGAGCAAGCTTGAGGAAGCTAATATGAGCGATCTTTACACCTGCTAGATCATAAACCATTCCAGTATCGTCGTCTACTACCCAGTAAGCCTCTGGTCCTCCAACGAAGCTATTTGCGTTCTCTGGATCAGGAATCTGCCTGACTACACCAGGAACAACAACAAGGTTCTCTTTTACTCTCTTCACTATCGGAGAAGACCAGCCAGAGAGCTCAGCTCCGTAAGTTCTCTCTTTCTCAGGATCTCCTGTCATTCCCAGACTTGCTCCAAAGAAGTCTGCCGCAGCTTCAATCTCAGCTCCAACGACAGCACTGTAAGGGCCAGTCGCTACTCGAACTAAGTTCCTCATCACCGTCTTGCCCCAGTCAGTCTCTACACCTGTAGGCTTCACAGCCACATAGACATTCGCTGAGGCAAAGCCGTTCTGGACAAAGTCTTGAATCTCCTTAGTGCTTGCTCCACTCTCAGCCAGCTGCACCGCTCCCCGAGCCAGCACTGAGCCTGGGTCAGAACCCTTAATGCTCGGATCTATCTGCATCGCAGCAAAGCTAGTTGTAAAGTCTGTTGCAAACTTTCTCTCCCAGTCCTTGAGCATCTTTCGATCGCTTGCAGGCTCTGGTACTGGATCATAGCCAGACTCGCCCGTCAGCACATTATAGTAGCTTTTAACTACTTGTTTTCTCCCATCGAGCTGGACCTCGATCTCATTCTGAGAGACAACTTTTCCATTTTGAGAAATTATCTGCGCCGCTGTTGGCTGTCCATAAACCTCATTCATCTTCTTCACTGCGAGATCATTCTCTGTCAGCAACATCGGAGCTCCATCGGTTCCTTTGACGGCATAGAGTCCCTCTCCGAGAGTATAAAACTTCTTATCTGGCACCTTCACTCCTGTGGCCGCTTCTTGCTCTGCGTTATTATACTCATCTATCGCCATCAGCTCACTAGCATAAGTCATCGGATCTTTCTGCGGATCAAGATCCTTAGTAAACTGCGGCTGAGGATTCCTCTTCCGGAAGGCCTGTCGGTTCTGCTCAGCCAGGCTCAACGGCCCATCTACGAGAAAGGGCTCCAGCGCATCCTGCATCAGAGGATCGAGACTCCTCAACCTTCTCCTCCCAACCTCGACCATGTGGCTCTGGAGAGCAGGATTCCCCTTCGCCTTAAAGTAGTTCTCCGAGAACTCACTTACAAAGCTCTTCTCCCGATCAAAGGCTTCCTTCCCGTACTGGAGAGCAAGCTGGCTGCTTTCTTTCTGAACACTGAGCTGATAATCTCTCTCGTCCTTCGCTCTAGTATACTCATCATTTTGCACCTGTCGAACGAAATTCGCTAGCGCTAGCTGATCCGCCTGTTCAGTGTCTCTCTTCCGGCTCCCTCCCTTATAAAGCACTGGCCTTCTATCATCTGCCAGTGTACCTTCTATACTCTCCGAGAGCTCCAGACTTCGAGAGCTATCCGAGAGGCTCTTACTCCTTCCTCCCTCATCTCTCGCCGCAAGGACCTTTGCTAGGGTCAGCTCCCCCAGCCTCATCCCGTGAGTTCCCATGTTAGAATCTCCAGCCACTTCTGACTGCGCTGTAGCTTCTCATTTTCTGCCTTGCATCTTCCTGAGCAAAAGCTGCGCTTCGAGCCGCCTGTTGGTAGCCCAGATTCGCCGTCTTGATCTCTTCCCACTGCTGTCTCTTTAGCTGTTTCGAGCTCAGCCCAAGGTCGCTCCAGGGATTTTCATTCTGCTCATTCAGATACATCTCACGGAGAAAGTCGCTTTCGCTCTTCGCGAGAGCATACTCTCTATCACCAGCAGTCTTCGAGTACTCAAACTGCTCCCTCGCCAGCGCACTACTGCTCTCCAGCGCCTTCGCATTGAGCTCATACGCTTTCGTATCTAGCCCAAGCTGTTCATAGAACATCGCTAGGCTACTCTCGCTCTCGTTCCTCTCCATCTCGGAAGCATACAGAGAGTTTGGATCATTCTTCTTTCGGCCAAAAAGATTCCTACTCGTTGAGTAACTCCCATAAGGCATTTTGTGTTCCTCCTTTACAGGCAAAGCCCTTGGATTTCGAAGTTATCGGCAATACAGTCTACTGCTGCTGTTTCTGTGGTAGCCTGAAAAAGCTTTAAATAAGCAATAAAGTTTGCTCCTGTTAGTGTTCTAGAAAGTGTTTTTATTAGCTGCCAATCTCCTGTTGTCTTATAGTAAAACTTAGTCGTTTCCAAAGACTCAAAGAAAATTCTTAGCGAAATAGCAGTCACTTGTGGGATATACACAAGATCAGCACCAGCAGGTTCACCAAAAACAGTAATCCTCGTTTGTCCCGACTCTGTAAAGTTCAAGCGAATTCCTGCGGCATTGCTTGCAAGCGTTCTAAGATCAGCACAATATGTATTAGCAGAATCCCAGGTGCCCAACGTCGTCGAAAAATCACAGCGAATATCACTACCCACATTTGCTTGCGCTCTAAAATTTCCCCCGAAAAGTCTTGACTCAACATCACTTCTATCCGCAAAGTAAGGAAGCATAACCCTAAGTCTATTATCGTCTAAACCAGCCCAACTGGTTCCTCCAAAGAATGCCTCGCCTGGAGTTGACACATTTGACCAAAGAGCTTCATTAAGTCCAGCCCAGCCATCTCCACTAAAGTTGTCCAAACACCCACAGCTTGCGTCTACGTCCTCTGCTACAGTAATACCTATTCCATAGTTATAGCTCAACCTGACTACATCAGTCCCAAAGAGGGTGTCATCCAATGAGATCGTTATCTTATCCCCTGCAACTCTATAATCTAAAATCCCTTCCTTTAACGACGTCGGTATCTGCCAGCCCTTTGCTCCCCCCTCCTTCGTCCCTCTCGCAACAGCCTCAATAGTTCTCAGCTCACAGCTACCCTCATTAAGTACCTCAATATATCTCCCTCCCTTTCCTTGCACAGTCTCGTTCTTCCAGTTCAAATGCTCTCCTGGCGGCCTCAGATGCATTAGCTGATAATCTTCTTCCTTATACGGCTTCTCAAAAGCGCCTTCCTTCACTCTGCTCTCCCTCAAAAACCTCACTGGCTCCCGAAAGAGATCGAATATCCCTCTCTCCAGTCCCAAATATGGCCTCCTAGCGCTCTTCATTACATCCCCTATCGGCGTCAAAAATTGACGTCACGAGCCCGGCAACAGACTTCTCTCATCACACATAACCTGGAAGCCGTAGAGCTCAAGCTCAAGGTCAGTTGTATTCGCTCGGATCTTGAACCGGAAGTAGATCCCATTAGTCACTGTCGAAAGGTCCAGTCCAGACGCTACTCCATTCTTATAGAGCGTAATCTCAACCGTTCCACTTGCGCTGGTTTCAGCCAAGAGCGAGAACTGTCTGAAGGTCCTGTCGATGAAGGGAATAACTTGTTCCCCTGAGACAGAGCCCGGAATATCTCTCGTTACTACATAGTGCTCTATAGTAACATCTGCGTGCGCTCTTGTCGCTAGTGTCCGTCTCAAGCTTGCAGACGAAGCCGCCAGCGGTGCCGCCATATGTGTAGAACCTGTTATCTGTCCCTATGAGAGAAATCCCAGTAGTTAGATCAAGAGCTCTCTCCCACGGAGGATACCACTCGTAGGTGACATAGTTGAAAATAAGCTCAGCACTCGGGAGAAGAAGGTGATACTCTCCGTTAGTGTAATCCGGAAAGGCTTGCAGGTCATCCAACGAAGCTGCTGCAATACACTCAGTGAACTCCGGATTAAAGTATCTTCCAACCGCCTCCGAGATTCTCACCGGCTTCTTCCCATCGAGATAATACACTCC
>Ga0209417_1005257_pt1 | contig 14462 bp, 12 predicted proteins | sample RifGroF2_FD_184002 | JGI IMG/M metagenome (GOLD analysis project Ga0209417, IMG submission 184002) | Groundwater microbial communities from Rifle, Colorado, USA - Groundwater F2 (SPAdes) (version 2) | ecosystem: Environmental > Aquatic > Deep subsurface > Groundwater | place: Rifle, Colorado... | reverse complement strand
AATGTTCAATTTTTAAATACCGTGATCGGCAAAATGAGTCAGGTTGTTGTCGACAAAGATGAAATCCAGAAAAAGAACATTAAAACAATCGCGCCTGGCATCGATAGGGCGTTTTTAGTCGAGGAATTCAATAAAATACTTGTTACAAAATGCCATTTTTCAGATTTTAAACCCGGCATCGAAGTTTTCAATGAAAAAGAAGATTTACTGCCGTTCGAAGAAGCAAAACTTTATGGCCACAACGCTATTCACGCTCTTTTAGCTTATTTAGGAGCACAAAAAGGCTATAAGAAAATGGCCGAGTTGAAAAATGATAAAGCAATAATGCAGATTGCAAAAGACGCATTCATAAATGAGTCAGGCTCTGCACTAATTAAAAAATATGCTCATCTAAACGATCAATTATTTACGCAGGATGGTTTCAGAGCCTATGCCGAAGATTTACTTGAGCGTATGACAAATCCTTATCTTGATGATACTGTTGAACGCGCAGCTCGTGATCCGCAGCGAAAACTTTCCGCAAATGACCGAATCTTCGGCACAATGCAATTAGCTCTTGAGTATGGTATCGAACCTGTCAATATGGCTAGTGGTGCGGCTGCCGGGATTGTTTATTTGGCAAATCTGGAAAACAATAATGATCCCAAAGCGGTGCTTGCCAAATTAATAGACAGCGACAAATATCCCCGTTTATTCGATCTTGCCGAGAAAATGTTATCGAAGAGAATTTGAAGCTATATATCCTTGTCATTCTGAACGGAGCAATGCGCAGTGAAGAATCTCGTTTTATATTCCAATGCTGATATTTTTATTTTCCTGTCATCGAATTATTAGAGATTGCCTTAAGAATTTAGCCCCAATTTTAATACGCCTGCGACATTTTTGTCCTTCTTTTTAGGTTGACAAATTTTACCCTACCTGTTATTGTATACAATAACATTGATGCAATAAATAATAACAATAAAATGGAGTATACAATGACTGTATCTAAATTGGCAGTAGAAGGCGGCTCAAAGGCAATAGATAAGCTGGGGCCGTTCCCAACTAAAATCGGCAAAGATGAACTTCTCGAAGTTCTGGATTTATGGCAGATGTCTCCTGAAAACACATCTAAAATCAAAGCCATCATCGAAAGCGAAAAGGGTCTCAAGGGGCCGCATCTTTTCAGATATTACAATCCGCGTCCAAGTAAAGTTGCAGCCGCTGAAGCCGCAATGAAAGAATTGATCGGCACAAAGTATTGTATGGCCGCCAATTCCTGCACATCGGCGCTCGTATCAGCTTACCGTTCATTAGGAATTGGTATGGGCGATGAAGTGATCGTTCCCGCGTATACGTTCTTCGCTACTTCGGCAACCGTTGTAGCTTCTAACGCTATACCAGTCATCGTAGATGTTGATGAAACCCTTTGTCTGGATGCCAATGCTGTTGAAAAAGCAATAACCAAAAAAACGAAAGCGATCGTTCCTGTTCACATGAGAGGTGCTCCAGCTCAAATGGATGCTCTTATGGATGTTGCCAATAAACACGGCATTCCTGTTATTGAAGACGTTGCACAAGCGGCGGGCGGTTCATTCAAAGGCAAAATGCTCGGCAGTATCGGCAAAATCGGATGCTTCAGTTTTGATTATTATAAAATTATCGTCAGCGGTGAAGGCGGCTTCTATACAACTAATGATGAAAGACTTTATACAAGAGCATTAAACTGGCACGATTGTGCAGCTTGCTGGCGTCCTGACAGATTCGGCCCGGAAAAAGAAAACGAAGATTTATTCTGCGGCGAAAATTATCGTATGAGCGAATTGGAAGGCGCTGTTGCGTTAGCGCAAATCAAACGTGCAAAAACTATTGTTGCAGGTCATAGAAACGCCAATAACAAGATTAAGAGCGGAATTGATAAATTCAGCGGCCTTACCTTCAGAAGAATTAGTGATGAAGCAGGCGATACCGGCATTTGTCTGGTTATGTTCCTGCCGAACGCTGATGTAACAAAGAAAGTTCTGCCCGCTCTCAAAGCGGAAGGCGTTCCTTGCGGCGGAATTTATGATTCAAAAGTTCGCGATTGGCATACATATAATTACTGGGAACATATCTTGCAGTATAAATCAGTTTCTACTGACAAACTGCCGTGGAGCGGAGTCTCTCAAAACGAATTGCCGAAATATTCAAAGGATATGTGTCCTAAAACGCTCGATCTGCTGTCAAAGGCGATTCTCATTGATGTTGATTACAACTTCACCGATGAAGATTGCGGCAAAATCTCGTCGGCGATTAACAAAGTTCTCAATGTTTATCTTAAGTAATAGGAGTTATCGATGGCAAAATTAAGCGTATGTGCAGAATGTTTCTTTACGAATCTGCCTTTTGAAAAGCGAATGGAAAAGATAGCCTCGATTGGCTACAAGCATATTGAATTCTGGCATCCCGAAGGTACTTTTGATGGCAAAGGCGTGGATTTTTCGCAGGCGAAAAACGCAAAATCCCTGAAAAAGGCCGCAAAAGATAATGGTATAACGATCAATGATTTTGCGTTCAGCGCGTGGGATGGTTCAATCGGCGGAAATGCTACCAATGATAAAGACCATACCAAGTATCTTGAGCAGACAAAGAAAATGCTGGACTTCGCAAATGAGATCGGCTGCAAGAAGGGCATAATACTTTCTGGTATGGCGCAGAAAAAACTTTCCAAAGAAAAAATGATTGCCAATCTGACAAAAGCCTATACTAAGGCCGTGAAATTAGCAGAAGCAGCGAAAATCACTCTTGTGCTTGAGCCGCTGAATACCCTTGTTGACCACGCTGGTTTCTTTCTTGATGGCACAGAAGAATCAGTGAAAATCATTCGCAAAATTAACAGCCCGAATCTGAAACTGCTTTACGATGTTTATCATATGCAGATTATGCAGGGCAATATTATTGATTTTCTGTCGAAGAATATTGATATAGTTGGGCATTTCCATTCAGCCGGTGTGCCGGGCAGAGCGGAACTTTTTGATACGGAAATTAATTATCCGGCCATCATCAAAGCTATCGACAAACTTGGTTATAAAGGATGTTTCGGATTGGAGTATTTCCCGAAACTTGATCACACAAAATCATTAAAACAAACACTAAAATATTTAGCTTAAGGATAAATTGCTATGGCAGGGAAATTCAAATTCACATTCGGACCGTGGAATATTCATCAGGGCGCAGATCCATTCGGCCCACTTGTAAGAAAAGAAGTTGCTTTCGGCAAAAAGCTGAAAATGTATAAAAAACTTGGTTTTGACGGCGTTCAGTTTCACGATGATGATGCTGTTCCCGATATGAACGTGCTTTCCAATGAGCAAATCATTAAAAAGGCAGCCGCTCTTTCAAAGCAGTTAAAAAGCGAAGGCCTGATTGCTGAATTTGTCGCTCCAAGACTTTGGGAAGATGCACGCACCATCGACGGCGGCTATACGAACAATGATCCAAAGAACAGAAAATACGCAATCGAAAGAAGCAAAAGAGCGATTGATATTGCTGATGCACTCGGCACAAATCTTATCGTTTTGTGGTTAGCTCGCGAAGGCACATACATTCGCGAATCGAAAGACAGCAAAGTCGCTGTTGATAGATTGGTTGAAGCAATAAATGCGATGCTTGATTACAATCCAAACATTCGCATTGCGATTGAAGCAAAGCCAAACGAACCAATCATACATATATCCCAACAATCGGCCACGCGATCGGTCTTGGTATGCTCACACACGATGCTTCAAGAGTTGGCTGCGTAATTGAATCTGCTCACGCGATTCTTGCAGGCCTTGATCCATCAGATGAAATGGGTTATGCACTTGCTCATAAGAAACTTTGGTCAGTGCATTTGAATGACCAGAACGGCCTGAAATTCGATCAGGATAAATCTTTCGGTTCTGTTGATTTGAGAAGGGCGTTCAATCAGGTTCGCATTCTCGACAAACACGACTACGGCCAGGATGGCCAGTGGGTCGGTCTTGATGTCAAGGTTATGAGAACTCAAAAAGATAATGTTGCCACAAAGCATTTAAGCAACAGCAGAGAAATATTCCTCAAATTATTAAAACTTTCAAGAAGTCTAAGCGATGCAAAAGTCGCGAAACTGACTGCTGAAAGAAATTATGAAGAACTTGATCTTCTGATAATGAATCATCTCTTGGGATAAACTTATGAAGGCATTAAAAGCTGGTATCATTGGCACAGGCTATATTGGGCCTGCACATATTGAATCGTTGCGAAGGCTCGGCAATGTTGAAGTTGCGGCAGTTGCAGAAGCTAATCAGGATTTGGCTGATAAAAAAGCAAGCCAACTTGGCATTCCGAAAGCCTTTGGTAATTACAAAGATATGCTCAATGATAAAAGCATTGATGTGATTCATAATTGTACGCCTAATTTTATGCACCTGCAGGTTCATTCCGAGCGGTTTTTCGCAGGCAAACATTGCGTCAGCGAAAAACCGCTCGGAATGAACAGCACAGAATCAGGCGAACTCGTAAAACTTGCCAAAGAGAAAAAACTGGTCAACGCCGTAAATTTTAATTACCGCTATTACCCGCTTGTTCAGCAGGCAAGAATGATGGTGAAGAACGGTCAGCTCGGTAGGGTGTTCGCGGTTCAAGGCTGCTATATGCAGGATTGGCTGCTTTATGATACAGATTGGAGCTGGCGTTTAGACCCGAAGATGGCAGGCGACAGCCGAGTAATGGGCGATATCGGTTCGCATTGGTTCGATTTGATTCAATTTGTAACAGGCAAAAAAATCGTAAAAGTTTTCGCTGATTTGATTACGCTTCACGAATACCGCAAGAAACCAAAGATGCAGATTGAAACCTTCTCGGGCAAAGAATTAAAGCCCGAAGATTATGAAAAGGTCAAGATCAACACCGAAGATTATGGCCACGTTCTGCTGCAATTTGACGATGGTTCAAAAGGTATGACCTGTATTACGCACGTTTCCGCCGGCAGAAAAAATCATATCGTATTTGAACTCAACGGCACGGAACAAAGCATCTGGTGGGATCACGAACGGCCGAATGAATTGATGATAGGCCGCAGAAATCAGCCTAACCAGCTTCAAATGAAAGATGCAGTGCTTATGGATAAAGATGTTAAAGACTACGCGCATTATCCCGCGGGTCATAACGAAGGTTATCCAAGCGCAGTCAAGAATTTCTGCCGAAATGTTTACAGATATATCGCAGGCGAATCAAAAGAAATTGATTTCGCGACGTTTGAAGATGGCCACATTGCCGACTGCATAGTCGAAGCAGTCATTGAAAGCAACAAAACCCAGAAATGGATTGAAATATAAATTCAAGTCAAGTTTCTATCGCGAAAATAAAAAAAGGTTGCCGCATTAAATGGCAACCTTTTTCATTGATTCGTTTGTTTAGCTCTGCCATCATTTCAATCCTCGCAGAGGACTATGGCAGGGTTTGTCTTAATAATTAAACTGCTTCAAATAAGCCGCGATTTTTTCTCTTTCAGGCTGTCTGAATTTCTGGAACGGCTCTTCTATGAAGTCGCTGCATATTCCCATCAAATTCAATGAGCATTTCACGCCTTTAAGGAAACTTGAGCTGTATCTGCCTGTGCTGTAAATCGTCGTGCTGATCCAAATTACTTTGCTGTGCAGTTCTCTTGTCTTTTCGATATTGCCCGCAGCAGCGGCATTATATAGATCAACAAACAATTTCGGGAAAACATTTGCACCGCCCGATACTCCGCCGTGTCCGCCGAGTAATATTGTCTCGGCCAAAAGTTCTTCCGGCCCGACAAGGAATGAAAAATCTTTTTTGTTGCCAAGCAATGACATTAATTTATGGAAATAAACCATATTCCCCGAACTGTCTTTAATACCCGCAATACCTGGTATTTCCGCGGCCTGAACAACTGTTTGCGGAGCGAAATTTATCTTCGTACAGCTTGGCATATTATATAAGAATAATGGCAGAGGCAATTGTGGTACGAGGTCTTCGAGGTATTCGAGCATTTCGGGCTGGTCTGCCGGGAAATAATATGGCGGTGCAAGAACAACAGCGCTGACGCCGTTTTTCTTCGAGTGTTCCGCGATCTTAATAGACTCGATATGCGAAGTATCGGTGATACCGACAAGAACGGGCACTCTCCCGGCCACTTGTTTGCAAACACGTTCGATAAGGTCATAACGAACCTTATAGCTTAACGAAGGTGCTTCACCTGTTGTGCCTAAAATAAATAATCCATGAACTCCGCCGCCAAGGATGTGTTCGATAAGTTTTTCCAAACCCGGTAAATCGAGATTGTCCCTGTCAAGCAGGGGCGTAACCATCGGCGGAATGATACCTTTAAGCGGTTTGGGTAACACTGCATTTTTCATTGTTTTTTGTTCCTTTACAATTATTTTTATTTTTAAATAATAAGCTTACTAAGAAGCCGACTAAGAGAATTGCCGTTGTTCCAAAAACTGGAATTAAATAACCATGAAGATTGCCTACTTTATTCGGATAAAAAGTTATTAAGCAGATTACAATAATGCCTGCGATAACTCCAAAAATTGCTCCTATATTTGAAGCACGTTTACTCAACAAACCTAGCAGGAATAATCCAAGCATACCGCCGCCGCAAATCCCCGCCAAAGTCCACCACGCGTCCAATGCGCTTGTTACCTTGCATAAAAGCAGCGCAACTCCCGTTCCAAGCAATCCCCACGTTAATGTTGATACGTAAAGAAATCCCATTGATTCCTTATCGCTTGCTTTTTTGCGGAAATATCTTTTGTAAAAATCTTCGAGCAGTAATGTTGCTGACGCGTTAAGACACGATGCCGTTGTGCTCATACCTGCGGCGAAAACTGCGGCGATAAGTAGGCCTGTTATGCCCGCCGGTAATTTAGCACCGATGAAGTATGGGAAAACTTTGTCGCCGATATCAGCGTTGGTCAATTTTCCGCGGACATCTTCTAATTTTGTATTGTATTCAGGCGATTCTTTCGCGATTCCTTCATTTTTTAATTTTTGCGCCGCGACAATCGTTTTGATCTCGCCCAATTCTTGCGGGTGAGTTTGATAATAAGTGAATAATCCTGTGCCTATAAAGAAAAACAGCATTGAGATCGGTACGTAAAGCAAACCGCCGAGCCAAACGCTTTTCTTTGCCTCTTTATCTGATTTTGCGACGATATATCGCTGAACAAAGTTTTGGTCGATGCCGAAGTTCTGGAGATTTCCAACTATGCCGTAAATCAGAACAATCCAGAAAGTTGCTTCAGTCAGTGAGCTGCCAAAACTGCCAAGGCTGAATTTGTGATTTTCGATCGCGATGTTCATCATTTCTTTTGGCCCGCCGACAGTTCCGAACATCACTGCCGCCGCGCAAACAAAAGTTCCAACCGTCAGCACAATCGCCTGAAATGCGTCAGTCCAGATAACCGCAAGTATCCCGCCGACAAACGCATAGCCAATAACTGTTAAGGATGTTACGAGAATTATAATTTTGATATTCCAGCCGAATAACACATTCATTGGAAGTGCCATTAAGTATGTTACTGCGCCGATTCGTGCCAGTTGAGTCAGCAGAAAGCAAATACTCGTATAGACACGAGCCCATTGCCCAAACCTGTGCTCGAGATTTGAATAGCCCGATACTTCTCCGCTCATTCTATAATATGGCATAAAATATTTTACCGCTATCCACGTTGCTATTGGTAAAGAAAGACTGAACACGAAAGGATTCCAGTTGCTTGCGTATGCCTTACCAGGCAGTGCCAAAAAACTGATACTGCTTAAATATGTTGCAAAAATTGACAACCCTACCGCCCAGCCAGGTACTGATCTGCCTGCTGCCGTAAAACCCTCTGCCGTTCTGCTCTTGCGATAAAAATACAGGCCGATGCACATTGTGCCGAGAAAATATATGATAAGAACAAACCAATCCAACGTCGTAAAATGAGTTTGCATACTACAATATTCTCCGTAATTTAGGTTAATTCCATTATTTCAAAACAGTTTAGTACAGCTAAAACCTTTTAGCTTTTAATTATATTATCCACTTCTTTAGCTTTTTACAAGTCCCAAATTTAATTGAAAATATATATTAGCTAAATATTTATGGGTTAAGAAGTTAAGTAATAAAAAACAAGGATAATTTAAATATGAAAAAAGGTTTGATATAATGTTTTTGTATGATAAAATCTAGTTAAACGTTTTAGCTGAATTGAGCTGTACAGATTAGGGTATAATTTCCGCCTATGCCAAAAAAGAACAATAACAATATGACTATCATAGAGTTTTCCAAGAATATTGGGCTCTCTACCGCTACGATCTCAAGCGTATTGAATAATCAATTCAAAGAAAGAGGAATTTCAGACCAGACAGTTCAGTTGGTCAGGGTGCAGGCCAGAAAATATGGATACAGACCCAATTTGGCCGCAAGAAAACTTAGAGCCAGAAATGGGAAATTACGTTCTTTTGAAATCGCAGTCGTTACTTCTCTTGAAGTGCCGATGCAGTTTACTTTAGGTCTTATGCAGGCTGTCGAAAAAATTTCTTCGCAGGATAAATACAAAGATTACAGCTTTTCAACGCAAGTTGTTATGTATCACGCAGGCAAAATTTTTGAGTTGGCGGGAATGCTGGATGAAAGCCGTTTTAACGGGGCGATCATTTTAAACACCACGCCTGAAGACGATAAATTTTTTATGGAAAATGATATTTCCTATCCCATCGTTTTTCTCGGCAGGTATTTACCTAAATATAATTGCGTTACTGTTGACGTGAATATGGCAGGGAAAATGGCAGCCGATGTTTTGCTCGACAATTGCCGCTGCAAAAATCCTGTCGTTTTAATTCCTGATATTCTTACACAAGCTACAAGCGGCCGTTTGGAAGGTTTTAAAAGAAGATGCGCGGAAAAAAATATTGAATGCAATGAGATTGTCGCTAAAGGATTTCTCGAAGCTGCCGGCTTTAAAGCGATAACAGAATATATCAGCAATGGAGGAAAGATTGACGGTTTGTATTCTGTGTTTGAAACATTGGCGATTGGCGCATATCACGCCATCAAAAAATCAGGCCTTAAGATTCCGCAGGATGTAGCCGTGATCGAAACCGGTGAAACTTCAGTTTGCGAATATATGGATCCGCCAATGAGTTCATTTGGCCAATCCGAAATAAATATGAATGAAACAGCAGTTGAAATGCTCCTCGATCAGCTTCTGGGAAACAACGAGAGAGTGGTTAATCGGATTCTTCCTTCAATTCCCGTATTGCGGGAAAGTACAAATCGATAAGCCAAAAAATAAAGCCTGGTGAGAATTTTCATTATTCCCGCCAGGCTTTTTTCTTAAATCAAATATTAAAGTCTCGCTGCTATAATTAATGCCAAGCCTATGATATAAAGCAGGAACATCAAAGCCAGCATCGGATTAGTGCCTTTTGGCGCCGCCTTAAATTCCTTCCAGATAAACACTCCCCAAAAAGCAGCAACCAGTGTCGCGCCCTGACCAAGACCGTAAGCAATAGCCGAACCAGCTTGGCCGGAAGCGATGATACTAAACGACATACCGGTATTCCAGATTATACCACCAAGGATACCGATTAAATGCAGTTTCATACTTCCTTTAAAATATTCAGAAAAATTAACTGAACTGCCTGTAAATGGTTTTGTGTTCCAGATGAAGTTTGAAGCCAGTACACCAATCGAGAAGAAAACAACCGCGCTGTATGGTGTGAATTTTCCTGGTTCAATGGTTACAAAGTCGCTCGACATCGATTGTGAAACAAACCAGAAGAACCAGCCCATCAAAACACCGGCCAGTATAGAAAGAATAATCCCCTTTGTAGCTGTTTTTTGGCCAGCGACTGAAAGCTTCTTATATGCAAGTCCGTCGATAATGATTGCCGCAGCTACGCTCGCAACACCGATAAAGAGCATCGCTGCGTTGCCGACCGGCTTTGTCAAATAATTATTCACAACGCCAATAACCAATGCCAAACCTACGCCGATAGGGAATGCAACCGCAAGACCCGCGACATCGATTGCGCGAACAAGGAGAATATTTGAAATATTAAAAACAATTCCGCCGATAAGAGCCATCATAATCGTCTTTGGTGCTGCCTGTGCGACGTTGCTCAAAAAGTTGGCGCCCTTTGTGCCGGTCGATCCCATTGTAAATGCAAATATCAGCGAAATAACCAAAACGCCAATAGCATAATCCCAATAGAACAATTGGAATTTCCAGTCTTTGCTTGCGAGCTTTTGCGTGTTCGCCCACGATCCCCAGCAAAGCATCGTAATGATGCACATAAATACCGCTGTCGGGTAAGATTCGATAACAACCATTTTTCATTCCTTTAAAAGAGGTTAAGAATATTTGCTACAAAGTAAATTTGTTTGCTATAAATTTATCGACTTCCTGTTTTGTCGGCATTGATGCCTGTGCGCCAAATCTCGTTACACTTATCGCCGCCACAGCGTTTGCGAAAATCGCAGCGTCTTTCAATGTATCGCCTTTCGCTAGTCCATAAGCCAAAGCGCCTGTGAATGCGTCGCCCGCCGCCGTACTATCGATAGCTTTAACATTAATGCGTTCAATAGTTTCTTTGCCGTTTTTATTCGCGATCAAAGCGCCTTTGTCGCCAAGCGTAATAATTACATTCTTTACGCCTTTAGCTAAAAGCCAATCCGCCGCCTTAGATGCCGATTCCACATCGACAACTTTTATTCCCGTGATTGTCTGCGCTTCTGTTTCATTTGGTTTGATTACATCCACCATACTCAAAAGTTTATCGCTCAATGACCGAGCCGGTGCGGGATCGAGAATGAAGGGCACTTTGTTTTTAACCGCCGTCTCAGCTGCCTTCTCAACGGTTTCAATCGGGATCTCAAGCTGACAAACCACAACGCCTGCCGATGCGATATCGTCCGCCGCTTTGTCAACATCAGCCGCCAGTACCTTTCCATTTGCGCCCGGCACTACAATAATAATATTCTTGCCGTTATCGTCTATTGCGATGATCGCTACACCCGATGGTACGCCTTCGAGTTGAGCAATATGTTTTGGATTGATGCCGACAGATTTGAAATTCTCCAGAGATTTTTCCGCGAAAACATCTTTGCCAAGTCTTGCGACAAAAATTACATTCGCTCCGAGTTTTGCCGCCGCGACCGCCTGATTAGCGCCTTTTCCGCCGGGTGTCATAAAGAAATCAGTGCCTGTCAGTGTTTCACCGACTACTGGAATTTTGTGGGATTTTGCGACAAGGTCAATATTACTGCTGCCTATAACTACAATTGATTTTGAAGCCATAAAAATTCCTTTTTAATAGATATGTCAATAAAGAGCCATGCTCAAACATAATAACAAGACTTGTTAAAAAGGCAAGCAAACACCAACCATATTATGGAACCCCCTATAGATGTCATTGCGAGGAAGCCTGTCCCCGCGAAGGCGGGGAAAGCAATCTCAATTCCTCGAATTATTACAGGTTGCTTTATTTTCTCTTTGCCCAAACAAAATTATTGATTTTACTAATTTTATCGTTAGTATAATTGGACTTTTGAAGCCGACATATTCAATGGGGAATAGTGTAACGGTAGCACGAGTGGCTCTGAACCATTTAGTCAAGGTTCGAATCCTTGTTCCCCAGTTGGTCTCATAATAACCCGCAAACCAGTATTGCCCATCAATTTGCATATCCAGCTTTTAGTTTGTATATATTCAATGGAGTGAATTTTAGGAAGAAGGCCAGGGTTGGTGCAAATACAAAAGAAGATTGGGGGTTTTTATGGGTTGGAAAAGCAAATTATTTTTGCTGACCATCGTTTACTTTGGAGGATTCTTTTCCGCGGTATATTTTGTCGCTTCTGGCAATGATAATTACCGGGAAAATGATAAAGCCGCGAAGATTGTGAATACTATAAATACTTATAGTAAAAAGTTTTACAATAAGGCATCCGAGAAGTATTCTCAGTTAGATAAGCAGGATTTCACCGATGCGTATAGCAGGGGGGTTGAGGCCATAAATACTATGCAGAATAAATTCGCCTCCGCACAAACAGATGCACAATAAATAAAGAAAAAATTAATTTGACTTGCATAAAATAGAGATTAATATCTCTACTGCCGATAAATCTGCCTATAAGGCTGGCACAGAAAGTTATAGCGAGTGTTTGATCATTAACATTAGCGATACTTGTCAGGCTTGAGAGCATAGCTTGCCTTTTGTGCAGACCGGAAAAAAGATACCGGGCCTGTGCTCGTGTGCCTTTAGTGAATGTGGGCGTAAGTATCCTGGTTCATTTCTTGGGGATTCACAGCGGCTGACCTCCTTAGGCAGCCTTTTTCTATTGACATATCAAAATTTCCTTTTAACCTTTTAATTATGTTACCTTTACTGGGGATGAGTACACTTTATAGTTGTGGAAAATTAATCAAGGAAATGATATGAAAAAATTCAATGTATTTTTAATGTTTATCGCTCTAAGTGCTGTTTTTGTCGGCGGTTGTGCCACTGGTAAAAGCACTGCAAGAATGGATTATAATTTTTCAGATGTCTACAAGATCGCAGTTGTAGATGTTACCGGCCCGCTCGGCAACGAAGGCGCGAAAAACCAGGTCGCAGATATTGTTGCGATGCAGCTCCTCCAAAGAGGGTATGCTCCAATCGAACGCGCACAAGTTGTTACAATTCTTAATGAACAGAAATTCCAGAAAGACCCAAACTTCGCTCCCGATCAGCAGGCTGTTCAGGCCGGCAAGATTATGGATGTTCCAACCGTTATAATAGTAAACGTTACCGAGTTTGGTGATAGCATCAGTATGTCGATAAAAATGCTCGATGTCAAAGACGGCAGTATTCTCTGGGTAGGCAGCGGCAGGTGTTGGCGGCGGCGTTTTATTAGGCGGAGACAGCAACAGCGGAAAAGTTGTCGGCGGAGTAGTTGGCGGCGTCGCAGGCGGTGTGCTTGGAAATATGCTCACACCTGAACAGGCAAAAGCAACCGAAGATATTGTCGAAAAAATATGTAAAAAAATGCCGTCAAGAGTCATTGCCAAAAAAGGCCTCTTCAAATAATATTGTCATACTCAGCGCAGCGAAGTATCTCACCTCTGAAATTTCAAATCTCAAATTCGTCTGTCCGATTAGTCTGACGTGTCCGAATATTCAGATACCCTTTGTCATCCTGAGTGTAGCAAAGCGTAACGAAGGATCTCGTCTTTGAAATTTTAAATCTGAAATCTCGTCTCTCCGCCCCCTTGTCATTCTGAACGTAGCTGGGACTTCAGCCCAGCGGAATAAAAAAAATAATTCGTGTATTTTCGTGTTAATTCGTGGTTAAAATATATATAAAAATCTTAGTTCGTAGGGTGGGCTTCAGCCCACGCGGAATGAAAATCATCGCGCAGCGATTCCTAAATTTTTAACTTTTCACTTTTAGTTTTTCACTTAAAGCGTCGAAGCGGAGCGGAGATCATCGTCTAAAAATATACTTCGTGGTCTTCGTGAACTTCGTGGTAAAAAAACCGCGCAAGTCCCAAAACTCAACTTTTCAAAATTCACGCACGTTTTTTAAACTCCGCGCATTTTTTTTTAAGATTGATGCAAGTGTGATGGTTTTAAATTTTCCTCTAAAAATTGACCCCTCACCATTTTTCTGAAAACAAGACATTTTCAAAAAACGCGCAAGCGCTCTTCCCGAAAAATCATAAAAAACCATGAAAAAACCGAAATTTTTCCGATTTTTACCCGAAAAAGTCTCAAAAAATATGAAAAATACCCCGATTTTACCCCTGTTTTTAGACCCGCTTGCGCGATTTTGAAAATTTATTGCGCGTTTTTTTTGAAATCTGCACAAGTAGAAACAATTAAAAATTCAAAATTAAGAATTAAAAATTATCTCTGCTGTTACTGCATCAGGATTGATTCTACATTCGACAATCTCTCCCTTTTCCAAAGCCTTTTCCGCTTTGACCCTTACTTCATAGTATCGTTCGCATTTGCCGGTGTTTTTGACTTCGTTTTCGATGAGAACCTGGGCGGTTTGGCCGATGAATTGTTTGCGGAAATTGCTCGCTAAATGCTTTTCCAGTTGGTGAAGCATTTTTGTTCTTTTGGTGATAACTTCTTTTTCTATTTGGTCTTGCAGTTTGGCCGCCGCCGTTCCGGTGCGTTTGCTGAAAGGGAAAATATGTATCTTTGAAAAGCCGGCCAGCTTGGCAACCGAAAGGCTTTGTGCGAAATCCTGACCTGTCTCGCCTGGAAAGCCCACGATTATATCTGTGGTAATAGCAGGGCGGTCAAGCTGTAAGTTGATGTTCTCAATAGAATTAAGGAAATCTTTAATTGTATATTGCCTGTTCATCTTTTTGAGGATTTTGTCAGAGCCGGATTGCAGTGATAAATGCAGATGCGGCATAATGTTAGAATGATTTTTCATCACTTCCAGAAGTCTTGGCGTAACATCGCCGGGTTCAAGA
>Ga0209417_1005252_pt1 | contig 14472 bp, 17 predicted proteins | sample RifGroF2_FD_184002 | JGI IMG/M metagenome (GOLD analysis project Ga0209417, IMG submission 184002) | Groundwater microbial communities from Rifle, Colorado, USA - Groundwater F2 (SPAdes) (version 2) | ecosystem: Environmental > Aquatic > Deep subsurface > Groundwater | place: Rifle, Colorado... | reverse complement strand
TTCTCGACTGCAGCCACCCGTAGGTGTATGGTCCGTGTCTCAGTACCATCGGTGGGGGTCAGCCTCTCAGCTCCCCTAGACGTCATAGCCTTGGTAGTCGATTACACTACCAACTAGCTGATATCGCACAGGCCTTTCCTTTAGCGTTAAAACTTTACTCACAGAAATTAATCTTAGAGACCATCGTGTATTAGTCCGTCTTTCGACGAATTATTCACGACTAAAGGGGAAGTTCCTATGTATTACTACCTCGTTCGCCACTAACTTTCTACGACCTTTGACTTGATATAATCTCATCTCGGATTTTAGAAAGTCCGTTCGACTTGCATGCCTTATCCACGCCGCCAGCGTTCATCCTGAGCTAGGATCAAACTCTAACTAAAAGTTAATTAGAACGAAACAAAACAAAAAACAGCAATGTATTTTTGTAATAAAGATTCTCATTATTGTGAAATCTTTTTTGTTCCTAGCTCGTAAATTATTTTACAAATACAACTTCAAAAAAAACATTTGAGGACTTGCTCCCGGCTCCTAGCCGGGGTTCTCAATTTCTATTCATATTTTCAAAGAATCTCTTAAACAAAAACGTCCTATCCACTAAAGGAAAGACGTGGAGAAAGTATATACTAATAAAAAACGAGTGTCAAGGATAGAAAATGCCTTATTTTATAACATTTTCTATGCTAAAATATACCTATGTCAACCAAGATAATATATTTCGTCCGACACGGAGAAACACTAAATAATGTACTACAAATAAAACAAGGTCCAGATGGCCCATTGTCAGTCCGAGGTCGAGAGCAAGCACTCGCTACAGCCAAAAGATTTCCAAAAGGTTGGAGAGGCAAACCCGAGCTCATAGTATCGAGTCCTTATGAACGTACAAAAGAAACAGCAGAAATTATCGCAAAAGAACTCCACTTAAAAGTCAGATACTCCGATCTATTAGCAGAAAGGAAAAATCCATCGGGCATAGTCGGACGAGAAGCCGGAGATCGCGAAGTCAGAAAAGTTTTAGATAAAATTGACAAGAGTTATCACGAAGATGATTTACGAATTGGAGATGAAGAAAATTTTACAGACCTAAAAAAACGAGCAAAAAAATTATTGGGCTATATCAGTCGCAGAAATGCAAAGAGAATAATCATGGTGACTCATAGCCGATTTTTGAAAATGATTATCTCCTATATGCTACATGGAAATAAACTCACTGCTTCGCAATACAACACTCTTTCTTTTTTTAATAAGATAGACAATGCAGGGATGGCCATCTGCACTTACAAACACCATTGGCTAAAAAAGAACGAGTGGAAACTCATAGTCTGGAATGACTTAGACTAAAAAACGACAAAGAAATTTTGCAGAGGGAAGGTTCCAGCCGAAGGCTGGAGTAATCCCAAAAAATTTCTTTGTCGTTTTTTATAAACTTTTTACTTTATTTCATCATCGCCTCTCCATCCGTAGCAGACATAAATTTAAACATATTACCTCCGCATGCACTGCATTGCCCCTTTGCGGAATATCGCCCCTTATCATTCTTGGTGACGACCGGATTATTCATCACTTGCATCGTTGGCTTGTTGTCTATTCTACACTTCATACACAAAGCTTTTAATTCTTGCATAAATATTTTTCTGACCTACGCCTTAAATAAGGCTAATTAATAATAGCACCCTTATATTATAGCATTATTTCCATTCAAAATCACGACCATAGTGTCCCCAGACGGAAGTCTCCGCAAATTTTACTTTATCCAATTTCAAATATTCGCGAATTCCCCGAGGGCTCAAATCATAACCAGTGATTGGTTCTTCCACGCCATCTACTAACGCGACAGCCATCACCGGTTCACTCTTTCCTATCGCATAAGCAAGTTTGGTTGAAACTTCTTTAGCCCCGCGCTTTTGTAAAATCTCCACCGCAATCTTTCGCGCCATGTAGGCTCCGCTTCGATCCACCTTTGTATAATCCTTACCAGAAAAAGATCCGCCACCGATAGGAATTTCCGGACCATAATTGTCTATCACGAGCTTCCTGCCCGAGAGTCCTGTGTCTGCATCAAACCCTCCAAAAAACCATTCTCCTGCCGGATTTATCAAGTACTCGTCTGCTTTAATAAAACTTTTTACCAATTTTAAAAGCTCTTCGTTTTTGGTATTTTGAAAACTCGCCACCACAGTCTTCACTTTGTCATTATCTATCGTCACTTGTGTCTTACCATCACATGGATACACTTCGTAAATTTTTTTACACAAATCACGCGCGAGCACGTATTCCTTCGGTAAGAATTCTATTGTCTCACTCGTAGCATAACCTTTCATTATCCCTTGGTCTCCCGCTCCGCCGACATCTACACCCCGCGCAATTTCCGGACTCTGCGCCACGATTTTAGAAATGATTTTATAATTTTCACCGACGATTTCTTTCACCAATTTCTCAATATCCACTTTCGCATACGAAGTCACTTCTCCATTTATAGTAATGAGCTTGTGCCCACCCATCACTTCTATCGCTACTCTGCTTTCCTTATCACCTTCCAAGTAAGCATCCAATATACTATCTGCGATGAAGTCGCAAATTTTATCTGGGTGCCCCGGGCTACAAAATTCCGCCGTTTTTTTACTCATATAATTTCTCCCATTTAATTTTAATAATTTTACCAATTTTTAACATTTCATCTTTTGTAAAAATATCGCTTTTGACAAGATTACATATTCCACAAGCTAAAACCATATTTCCGTTTTCATAATTTCCTTTTGGATCTATCCTATCAATAGTTAACCTGCCTCTCAGCTTCCCTTTTGCAAATTTTTTAACTAAATTTTCAGGGATATCACAATATAAACAATTTTTCTCTTGCTCAGAATACCATTCAATAAAATCTTTTTGAGAAATCAAAACTTTATCTTTTCCCCTCTTGATTAAATTCCTATATACTCCTTTTGGAGAAGAAGAGTATTTCTGTCTTATAATTTTTCTTCTCTCTGGATTTTTCTTTGTCCAATTTCTTCCAAGTTCTCTATATTTTTCTGGATTCTTTAATTTATCAAGGGCTATCCTTTCATAAACACATTTTTTACAGACTGTACTTTTACCATCTTTATTAATTCTTGGATTTTTAAATATCCTTGATGCCTTAAAAAATTCATTAAGTGGTTTCTCTTTTTTACATTTTGAGCATTTCTTTTTCATAGTTTAATTATTAGAATAATATCTCTTAAACAAGAAAACCCGCCAATGCGGGAATAATATTAGTTAAATTATCTTTCCCATAATGGGCTGGATTTGGCACCTACTTTATAAGGGTTGCCGGTGGGTCTTAAAGCCAGTGCTCTCGCCACACTCTTGATACTTATTTAATTGTAAATACATTATAGCATACTTTTACCTTAAAATGAATTCTTCTTGGTCCACAATTTATGCACTGTAAAAAATACACCTGTAGCAAAGATAGCCCCCAGGGTATCTGCCAGCATATCTTTTTGCGCATCCCAGACATCTCCCTGGCTACCGAGATATGCCATAGCATCAGCTACATTTGTCGCTTTAGCCGCATATATCCATTCCACGAGTTCATAAGACATTGCAATCGTAGCTATCAAAAAAACAGGATAAGTAAAAAGTAAAAATTTATTTCCTACCAATTTTTTTACGTATAGCCATTCCGCTACAGCAAAAGCATAAAATCCGACAGAAAAATGCGCAATCCTATCAAAGTGATTTCGAGAAAAGTTAAAAAAATTAGTTACCCAATCAAAAGGTACGAGAGCAAAAGTATAATGCCCACCGATAGTATGTAAATAAATAAGTACAAACATCAGGGCATAAGCGGTTTTTGAAAATCTTATTTTAAATAAATACAATCCGACAATGACAGCGACGATAATCCAGACAGTTAGATTTTCGGCAAACCATGTCTTTCGGTCAATCGGATTTATAGCGAGAACAGTAAACAACACAGTATATATACCGAGGAGCCAAAACAAAAATTTCGATGATTTGTTTTCCATAATATAAATTATATCATCTTTATCAAAAAATTCTCTAATACGAAAATACGACATTCTGACATTCTTGAGAATGTTGGAATGTTGATTGTATGATTTTTATTTTAGCTTGTCGTCTTCTTTTAAGACTTCCTCGATTACAGTATGAAGATTTTTTATTGGAGTATTTTTACTCATAAATATTCCACCCAAATTTTCTACTTCTTCTTGTATGTGATCATATGTCAATACTATTATAGGAATATTATTACCTTCCCCGCGAATAGTCTTTAAAACATTAGAACCAGTGATACCACCCATGTTGTTGTCTGTCACGATGATATCAAACTGTCCTTTATTAAATTTATCGAGAAGCTCTTCTCCACTTTCCACTGCAGTCACTTTACCTCCCCAACGCTTAAGCCACATCGAAGTGACCTCTTGAAGGTGTATATCATCTTCAGCATATAAAACCTTAAAAGTTATCCTCTCTTTCCCTTCTGTGGGATTATCTAATTTTGGTATATCTTCCATAATTTTTTATATTAACATAATTCTAAAATTCTCTCTATCATAAAACAAAATACAACATTCTCACATTCTTGAGAATGTCGGAATGTCAGTTAGTTGATTGTGGGACTATAGAACTATGGGGGTTAGATTTTATCTCTTTGGCCCCATTGCCAGCGGGGTTTCTCCCCTTTCCAATATCCAAAAATTAATATTATGGCTAGCATTATAAGAAAACCAAGTAGAGCTGCACCAGGCGCATCATCAGCCTGCCCGATACTAATACCAAGAAAAACAAAACTTACGGCGATAATGATTACGAGCCATCCTTGCCAGCGCACAGGCACCCAACCCCAACCATAAAGCTTGCGCTTGAACCACAAATTCTTTGGATTTTCCTTCAAATATGCAATGTATTCTTTGATCATGAGTTCATTATAACCTTTTTATAACTTTATATTAAGTAACATTAAGCAAAAACCGTTCTTATTAAGCATTATTTTAGACCTGTGGATAACTTTGACTTTTACCAACACTTAGTGATATACTGAGTTTACCTGCCCGAGGTTAATTCGGGAAAACTGTCCACAAAAACCTGACCTAGTCAGGTTTTTGTTTTGCAATTTTTGCTATATGCTTCTTAATATTTTGTGCATTTATAACCAAATCAGCTGACTCTCTTAATTTTGTAGTAATATATCCCGCTTTTATTATGATAATCTTTTTTCCTTTCTTTTTTAAAAAATTATTTAAATAAACAAAATCCGCATCACCAGAAAAAATACAGAAAGTATCATAATGATCTATCATTTTTACTGCATCAACAGAAATCTCCACATCAAAATTGCATTTACGTATTTCTAGATATTGTTTACCACTTTCATCTGTTAAAATATTTTTTGCTGTTGCTTGTTCTTCTATTTCAATATAGTGCTTTATCTTCTGTATATCTTTCGTCATAACATCTCTTTTCCCAAATATTTTCCTGGTTGCATAAGTAAAACCAATAGATTTCGTATTTTTAGGATCTTCACCATAATACGTTCTGACTCTTTGGCTAAAAATATCAGCAAATATTTTTAATTTTTCAAGATCTATCGCTAATTTTTCTCCCTCATTGAGTAACTTATTATTCCAATCTTGATTATCGTGTTCAAACCATTTATTTACATTTGAAAAATCTATAAAAGAAAATATCCTTCCATAATCTTCTGTGATTTCCAGTTCATCTTTTATAAATTGAGTTTTAAGTGATTCTAAATCCATAAATTATTTATCTATCTCTTTCATAAATTTATTATACCCCTTTTATGATTTTAAATTAAGCAAGACATTCTTACTTTATACGACATTCTCACATTCTTGAGAATGTTGGAATGTTGATTGGTGGGAGGTGGGGTTTTGTATACGTATTCGAATACGTATTGGATTTATTTTTTATTCTTTATAACTTCAGATTAAGCAAAAACTAAATTCGGACGTCGAACGTCCGTAGACAGACATTCTCACATTCTTGAGAATGTTGGAATGTCATGTAAGTAAGAACGGTTCTTGATTAAAATGATAAACTAATTATTTAGCTAATGATATCTATATATATTTAATCAGCTAATTTTTTAGCTTATTAAATACAAACCTTTAATTATCTACAATTTCTAGAAGCTTGGGAAAAATATAAAGAGTCGGTCTTTGTCCAGAACCTTGTTGTAGGATTTTAAGTACTTCACCTTGAACCAAATCATTTAATATTCTTCCTGTACTTCCCTGTGGTATTTTTGAGATTTTTTTAAACTGCAAGGTATTAAATATCGGCATATGAAAAATACAATCGAGAGCATTTATGGAATATTTAGAATTTGTTAAATCACGAACCCTAATTTTTTTTATTTCGTATAATAATTGAATTTTCTTTGCTTTTTCTATATTTATTTTTGATTGTTCAATTACTGCTTTCAAAAAATATTTTATCCATTCTTCCCATTCATTCTTATCAGAGATATTTTGTAATTTATGATAATACTCTTCCCGATGTGACTCAAAATATTCACTTAAATATAACATCGGCGTTGATAGAACTTTTTTGAAATTTAAAAAAAGGGGAAGAATAATTCTACCCATACGGCCATTTCCATCACCAAAAGGATGGATAATCTCAAACTGAGCATGCACGATAGCAAGTTGTACAATTACATCTTTTTCTTTTGTATTTATATATTGCTCAAAATTTTTTAAATATAAATCTATATCTTGCCAAGAAGGAGGAACATATCTTGCTCCTTCTGGGTTACCAGGTGAACCTATATAAACATCTTTTTTCCTAAAATAACCAGCATCCTGCTCTTCTCCACGTACTCCATGTAAAAGAATTTGATGCATATCTTTCATAAGCCTTAGTGTAAAACCTATTTCTTCTAATCCTTGCGTGGCTTTGTTCATAGCTCTACGATAATTTAAAACTTCTTTGATGTCTTGAGTGCGTTTAGTTTCTTGTGGATCAGCTTCATATTCGAGAACTTCTTGCATTGTTGCTTGAGTACCTTCTATTTTTGATGATAAAACTGCTTCTTTTGTTGTCAGTGGAGACAACAATACAGCAGGATTTGGGATACTTTGTAACAAACCATCAAAACGAGCCACTGCGTCGTGAGCCGGACCAATTAGGTCTACAAAAGACATCCAATTTAAATTATCTAATGGTAAAGTATTTGGCTTAAAGGGTTTTTTCATAAATATAAAATATTATATCATATTACACCCTATTTCATAAGCTAAAAATTTAGCTTATGAAATTTGTAATCAATACACACTGTTCCCCATTTTATCATGTAAGTAATGTATTACGTAAAAGAAAATATTTAATTTTATTAAACAATATAAATTACTATAATTTTTAGACAAACTACCCATATATAGCTTTACATTTTAGGATTACTATTTACATTTTTTATATTCTACTTTGTGTGCTTATTTACCTATTTTTTTAAAAAAATAAAGGAATAGAATATAGTTGCCAGATTAGTCGAACTGGTATAAAAAATTCTAAAAAATTATATGGCAAAAACATCCAAAAAAGCGGGAAAGGCTGCGTCAAAAGTTTTGAGAAGCAATAGTACTGGAAAAAATTCCAAAACTGCTGCGGGATCAGCTCTTCGTCAGCGTCGTGATCGAAGATAGGTCAAACTGAGCAAAAGTTACTGAGTATCTAGATTTTGAGGAGAAAGAGAAAAAATTGAGTTATTGTTATTCACCAATAAAGACAGAAAGGTATGCCTTGCTTATAAAAAATACCACATATGTGGTATTTTTTATTTCTATTTTCCTGATTTTCTTCTATTACATTCTTTACATAACAACTGACAATTTTCAGCAATAGTTCTTCCTCCGTCGTGCCACGGATCAATATGATCTGCTTCCATTTCTCCTATTTCCCATTTTTTGTTTTTATTTTCACCTTTACAATCTGGACAAATTCCGTTTTGTCGTTCGTATGCTTCTCTCTTCATGTTTGGTGTAAATGCTCGAATAGAAAGATATTTCTCTTTTCGAGTAAGTATATACGGATAAATACCCGATTTCTTTGTTACATCTTCATCTTGCATTAATTCTTTGATTTCTTTTTCTAATTTTTTTGAATCAAACTTTTTATTCTTAAATTCATTATAAAGTTCACCCCAATTTACCCCAGACATCTCCTTCCGATAATTTGGGAAAATTTCTCTTACCCAATGAATTACATCTTGAAAGTATTGCCACAATTCATCAGCATTTTTATTATGTTGATGTTTTGCCATATATTCTTCTATTTGTTCGTTGCTTATCCAAGAAATTGCAGTTTCTAAATACTCCTGTCGAATAGGAGAACCAGTCATTAATTGCCCTCCATCATTCGCGAGTAAATACGCCGCGCAATTTGATTTACTAAATTTCAATTTTGCATCAGATAGCCATGACCCTGTATAAACAGCATTTCTGAGTTCTTGATCAGTTAATTTTTCACCCGCAATATTAATAATTTTAAACCAATCAAGCTTTTCCTTATCCTTTCCTTCACAGTGATAAATCATAAGGTCGTAATCCATGATTTGTGCTTGTTCTTCTTTTGTAAGATTATGAAACATGGCAGTTCGTCCATTAAATTCAATAGAAAAATCTCCATTTACAAATTGTGCAATACTGATTGTTCTTTGTTGTCCATCAAGCACTTCAAAATTACCATCTTCTTTTTTAACCCAATACATCACATTAAGTGGAAACCCATTTTTGACAGTATTGATTACTTCATCTCTTTGTTTTCCACTATACACAAACTCTCTTTGATACTTAGGACGAATATCCAATTTACCACCAAAAGCAGACACACCCTCTTCATGACTATCCTTGTAGTCTTTTACAACTTCTGAAATTTTTATTTTATGTAAATCTATTTTCATGTTATTTTTTAAATTTAATTAATATTTTCTCCATTCCTTTAATATTGGTTTTTTGTAATATATTTGTTGTTCGTATTTATCTCTTTCTATATTAATCTTTGATTCAAACTTTTTACCCGCTGAATTTTTATAAGAAAAGATAACTTCAATAATATCATTTGGTTTTGGTAATTTGTCATCAAAAAAAGACAGGGAGTATAGAAAATTTGAATTATTATTTGAAACATCTGAAATATTTAATGGTCCAATAAAATTTATTAATTTTGTTGGTTTATCTTTAAAATAAAATTGTTCTTCTATCTCTTCGGCAAAATCGTTGCCGACATTTCTAATTATTAAATCATTATTAAACATTGTTTCAATAATTAATTTTGGCTCCTTTAAAGTTTCAAAGCTTTTTTCTGCATAGAAAACAGCAAAAATTCCAATAATTATACTAATAGAAGTTAAAATAATTGTAATCCAAATATCCATATATTATTTTTGTGGTTTTTTATTTTTAATTAAAATTCTCATATAGACAACTTTTAATTCACCATTCACATTAACAACTGGACCTCTATTTAGATCATTATAATTTTTAACGTCTTCTATTGTATAAGTTTTTGTTCTTATGCCTTCAGAATTTTGTCTATCTGCTATCCAAATTATTTCAAACTGGTCTGGATTATATTTATCAAGAAAAGTAATTGGTACACCCATAACCCCCTTATAATCCATTGGAATATCTGAAACCTTATTCACATTTATTGCTTCATAGTTATCATAATTAGAATACTCCCCAGATGAATATTTTTTATATAAAATTAATTCTTCATGTCTTTTACCAGTATCAAGATTTGTATACCAATTAACTGCTGGAACTTTAACATATCCGTCATCTGGATTATATCCTTTTCCCTTAACGAATTGCTTGTTAGCCTCAAGGTTATTATTATAAGGTGTTTTATATACCATTGACATGTTGAAGCCGTAACCAGACCATAATTTATTTTCTTTTATTAATCTAAAGGTTTCTTTATATGTAATAGCATTCATATTTCCCAATATCAAAAACTTTTTATCGTACTCAATCAATTGAGCAACATATTCTCGAAAAAGAGAAAAAGGTGGATTTGTTACCACAATGTCTGCCTGTTTTAATAATTCAATACTCTCTGGACTTCTAAAATCTCCATCACCCTCAAGTGGTGCCCATTCATTATTTTTATTAGCTTTTAATTGTTCAGCAATATCTCGTAAATCAAAAGCGCCATCATTATCAATATCACCTACTTCATTGATAATAAATTTATTAGCGTTATTTTTTGGTCTACCTTTAATCTGTTTCAATGTCTTATCATCTCCAAATAGGCCTAATTGAGTATTAGCAATCGGTGATGGTTTATAACTTGTAGCAATAAGTCTTTTTAATTTTAGAGCATTAAAATTTGAAGCAAAATATTTAAAAAAATTACTTTCAAAAGGATCATCACAATTACAATATACAACCTTACCCTTAAATTGATCTTTGTAATGTTTTAGCTCTTTTTCAATATCAATAAGCTGAGTATAAAATTCATCTTTCTTCGCGGTGTTTGCTTTGTGTAAGTTTTTATTTGAAGATGTTGCCATAAATTTATTTCTTCTTCGGTTTCCAATCACTGATGATCAATTTGTTTCCTGAAAGCTTCACCACCACCTTCTGCTTTTCGCGCCATTTGAGTTTTCGGACAAAATCTTTCGGCAAAGTGACAGCTAGAGATGATTGCCCTACTTTTGTTATCTTTCTTATGTTGCTACTACCTGATTTAGTTATTCCCATATATACTTATTTATCCCGCCCACTCACAAACGGCGGGGTTCGATTACGTATTCGTATACGTATATCCTACTCCTTCTCACTTCCAAACTCAAATATTAATTTTGCTTAAGTTCCTCTACCCTAAAAGTAACTTTGTAGTCAGAAAAAGGGACAGGATTGCTGGCTAATGGAAATGGTGCGCTAGAAACCAAAGACACTTTCCAAGTATCAAATCCAAAAGGTGCATCGCTATCTGACATATTTATGGTCTCTTGGTCGGTGTCGGATTTCAGGCTGACATTTGCGACAATTTTCCCAGCTTGGATACAGATAGCATCTGCGGGGCAACGGCTATCTTCCACAATTTTATTCAAAGTGATGCGTACACCATTTATATATTTCGTCTCACCTACTGCTATGACGCCAGTGGTGGCTACTTCGGGTGCGGTCTCTTCTATCATATCCACTTCCAAAATATTTCCCGTAGTAAAAGCTCCTTTCACTTTTACATTTTTATCTAATAAAGTTCCTAGCACGTTGCTTATCCTAGAAAATTTCAAAGGCATAGCATAAGTGACTTCGCCCTCTCCCTCTGGGGCTGGAACTACCAAAAAATATTCTTCGCCTTGCTGTGTGAGCTTCCCAGAGAATGATTCTCTATTTTGACAAGCTTCAAATTCACAATTTGGGCCGGACCTGCCGACACCCGACCCATCCGGGCAGATGAGCGCATCCATAGTGCAAGCGTACTGCCCTCCTACCTCCTTTGGTCCTTCAGCTTTTGGAATAAATACGAAATAAGCCAAGGCGCCTATTGCTAATAATATTAAGATTATTATGTAAAATTTTTTCATATCTAGATATTATAACAGAAAGGAAATGCCCCGCAAAACAGAAGTTTTGCGGGGCATTTTTTGCTAATTTTTATTAACTCTTAATAATTCCACAACGAGCGCCACCATTTTATCTTTATGTTTTGGATCACTTTCAGCAATCAAAAGTGTTATCGCGGTCAATCCAGACGGGTTGATATTCTGCGCACCCCTTACACCGTTTCTGCGCAAAAACCAAATAAAAGCAAAAGCTCCAGATCTTTTATTCCCATCGACAAATGGATGATTTTTTACCATAAAATATAATAAGTGCGCGGCCTTTTCTTCCAATGTTCCGTACACATCATTGCCAGCAAAAGATTGCATAATATTGCCGACAATACCTCCTATATACCCACTCTCTCTTTCTGTAGCAAAAATATCTGTCGCTTCGTATTTTTTGATTAATTCTTTTTTCAATTCAAAAATAGCCTGCAATAATTCGTCACCAGCAAGTTTGATTTTCTTTTTTGTTGTGCCACTTTTTACCAGAATATCTCTATCGTATGCATCCAATTTTGCCCAAGTCGTAGAGTATTCTTTTACTAAATCAAGAATGGCTTTCGGATCTAAAACTACGTGAGTAGGCAACAACGCCTGAATATCAGAAATATTTTTTACAAATTGATCATAATTTTTAAGAATAACTTTTTTGTTTAGAGTGTATCCTTTTGTTATGTGTTCGCGAAGAGTTTTGGTGGCCCAAATGCGAAAATTAGTTCCAGTTATAGAGCTTATCCTATAACCTGTGGCAATAATAACATCTAAATTATAGAACTTAATACTTCTTTTTACTTCTCTATTTCCTTCGATTTGAACTTGTAAGGATTCCTTACAAGTTGTTTTCGCATCTAATTCTTTATCTTTAAAAATATTGTTAAGATGCAAAGTAATGTTTTGAGGTGTAACGTCAAAAAGTCGAGCAATTTGCGCCTGAGTAGCCCATACGGTTTCTTTTTCAAAATCTCCTTTAAGCTCAATAGCTCCAGATTTTGCTTGATAAATTACAAGATTATTTTTTATTTTCTTCTTCACTCATATATAATAACACAATTTGGAGATTGCAAAATGCCCCGCAAAACTTCTGTTTTGCGGGGCATTTTTTCTTAGTTTTTTCTTGAATTTACCAATCTATAGCATCTATTGCTTCATCAGCCAAGTCTCTAGCTTCATCAGCTAACTCTTCGGCGTTATCATAATCCTCATCATCAAATTCATCTTCTGCATCATCTAGTGTATCTTCTGCATCATCGAGCAAATCTTCAGCTTCATCTACATCCGCGCCATCATCATCTGCATCTTCTATCTCATCTCTAGCATCTTCTATAGCATCACGAGCGTCGTCTATAGCATCGCGAGCATTGTCTTCATCTCCATCACCTTCCGCTTCATCATAAGCATCTTCTGCATTTTCATAAGCATCATCTGCTTTGTCATATGCTTCGTCGTAATCTTTATCAACATAAAAGGCGATGACAGCATCCAAGATATCATCTTTCGCTTCTTCTAGACTATCCTCTGCTTTACTCGTATTTTCATTTGAATCATCTATCTCATCTTCTGCATCTTCTATCATAATGAGCGCTTCTTCTATCCTCATCTCTGCTCTCTCTTTTTCAGAGTCCTGCCATACAAATTGAGAACCGAGAACTTCCCCACCTGTATATACACCAGTTAGTTCAGAATATTTTGCTCGTGAAGTATAGTCAAAAGTTCCATAAGCTGGTAGGCCATAGTTTGCTTGCCATAGCATAACTGACTGCATAGTTCGTGGACCAAATACACCGTCTGGATAGCTAAGACCATAGCCTACACCAGTCAAATATTGCTGAAGACAACGTACATCTTCACCCCTTGAGCCTTGCATCAAATCGCGAGAAAAGCCACAAGAAGAGGCGTCTGCATTGAAAGCAAATAAAGCTACAACTCCAAAAAATAACACCTTAAATATATATGTTTTCATAGTTTTTATTCGTTAAGATTTATAATACCCCTATACTATTCCAATTTTATTTTTTTGCAAACCCTTCAAATGCTTTAAGAGTTTCTATCGGAACTACATAAACTACGGTATTACTCTGGTCAGAAGACATATCATTTATAGACTGAAGAGTCCTCAAGTGTAGGGCACCTGGAGTTCTGGCCATCATCTCCGCGGCTTTAGCTATGTTTTGTGAAGCGGCGAGTTCTCCCTCGGAATTGATAATGACTGCTCTCTTCTCTCTCTCTGCTTCAGCTTGCTTACCTATCGTACGCTCCATGTCTGCAGGCAGACTGACATCTTTCAATTCTACATTTTGAACTTTCAAACCCCAAGCATCTGTCTCTTTATCCACAATCTCTTTTATTCTATCAGCTATCTTGTCTCGACTAGAGAGTAATTCATCTAGAGTGACTTCTCCGACAATATTTCGCATCGTAGTCTGAGCGTATTGAGATATAGCATGTCGGAAATCTTCTACTTCGATGATAGCTCTCTCTGCATCGCTCACTTTATAATAAATAACTGCATTCACTCTCACTACGACATTGTCTCTAGTGATTGCATTTTGGTCTGGCACATCTACAGCCTTCACTCTGATATCTACCTTTTGAGAACTTTGAATAATAGGCCAGACTATCCTCCAACCTGGCTCCATAATAGAAGTAAACTTGCCGAAAGTGAATTTGACTCCTCTCTGATATTGATTTATTTGACGAACACTTATAATAACTAAAATAATAAGCCCATAAATTACGTATGTCATAAATTTTTTATTAAAACTTTTGTTAATTCCTTAATGAATTAGGACACTTGAGTTAAAGTGTTTTAATGAAAAAGGCTAAAAAAATAAAAAAAGCTGAACGAGATGAAATCTTCATTTTGCTTCAAAAAAGATACTCAATTAGAA
>Ga0209417_1005250_pt1 | contig 14476 bp, 14 predicted proteins | sample RifGroF2_FD_184002 | JGI IMG/M metagenome (GOLD analysis project Ga0209417, IMG submission 184002) | Groundwater microbial communities from Rifle, Colorado, USA - Groundwater F2 (SPAdes) (version 2) | ecosystem: Environmental > Aquatic > Deep subsurface > Groundwater | place: Rifle, Colorado... | reverse complement strand
CAAAAATATATTTTCAAGACTATCCAGATGATCAAACTTTAATTAAAGTTTGATCATCTGGATAGTCTTGAAAATATATTTTTGACATGTTTATTTCCTTTCAATATTAATCAATAAATTCAAAATCATTTTCTTCTAAGCAAATAGCATCATAAAATTCATATTTACTTCTACACATTTCTTTATATTCATAACTCATTAATGCTGTACTTTCTCCATCTAAATTAATCCACCATATTCCATTATTTGCTCTATATTCAGTTATACCAGTCATTCCTGCATAACTTTGTCCATCAAATATTACATGGTCTTTTATTTTTACTTTTCGTTTAATTAATTCCATGATATTCACTTCCTTAAATGTGTCGTTTTATCATAATTTTAATGTTCACAAATTAAATTAAATTTTTATTTAAACCTTTTCTTCATTTCACTACCTACTAATTCACCAACAATATCTTTCAACCCATTCTTAATTTCTGTGTTAGATTTAATATCAAATTGTTCCTTAACTTCTTTGTATTGTTTAGTTTTAACATACTTCTTACTTAAATCATCAACTAAACTATTTTTAACTTCTTCTTTAAAATCTGTATCCATAATATCTAACATCATTCTTTTTACTTCATCTTGTAGTTTTTCTTTAAAGGATCTACCATAATGTTCATATCTATTATTCATAACTTCATTAATTAATTGTTTTGCTGCTTCATAAATTATTGCAGATTCTATGTCACTAACATTATCATTATAGTCTAATTCTACTGTGAAATTTAATTTCATATCATTAATCTCCTTTATTATTATCCTTTTCTTTCTGTTTTTTCTTAACTTTTTTAATTTCTAAGGCTAATTTACTATCCCTTTCACCTTCGCCTTTTTCTTTTTTATCTTTATTTAATTTCTTGTCGCACCATTTTAAAACTCCGCAACAACCAACATAACCTTTTACACTTTTATCTTTACATGTTGATCGAGGAAATTCCATATACATGTTATAACCTTCTTTTGCCGTCCAATTCATTTTAACAATTTCTGTGATTAGATTTGGACAATTATTTTGATTTGTTGTAGAGTTATTTTCTGTAATATTATCATCATTTTCTTCTATTTCTTCTATATTATCTTCTTCTGTACTATGTATGATTTATTCCTTCTTTCTATTTAATATTTTATATTGCTATTCCATCACATAATTTTTAGTATAGTGATATATACTCTTATGTGTATTTAATACTTCTGGTTTACATTTCATGATAGTAACATTTCCCATTGTTGAATCTATATATGAAAAACTAAAAGTTATAATGTTTTTATATTTATCATAAGCACTTTTATCTGTAGTATGATAAAACCAATCAGATAAATGGACTTCATCAAATATACTACATTTTAAGAAATCATTATCCCAATCTTTATAGAATAATAATTCTTCCATAAAATCTTCTAAATTGTTTATTTTTGAAGCTATATTTGCTAATCTTTCATCTACTTGAAATACTTTATCGTATATTTCAAATTTACCTAAACTTTCACCTGAACCTAGTGTATTAATGGATATATGTATAATATAGATTTGTTCTTCTTTTTTTATAAATTTTCTGTTTATTGAATCATATATAAAACCATTTTCTTTTGCTTCTTGCATTAATTGTACTTCTCTTAATCTTATATTTATTAATTCTTTATTATAATCCATAATTTAGTCTCCTTTAATATTAATTTCTTAAATATTTTTCTATCTTTGTCTTTCTAGTTTTTTCTTTTAATTCTAATAATTTAATGATTATCTTTTGCCACCAATATAATTTAATATTGTTATTTTTCTTATCAAACACACTGGATAATTTAATAAAACCATTATTAATTAATAATTCTTTTTTAGTTTCTTTATTGGTCTTATTCATAATTAACCTTCTCCCATTCTACCTAAATATTTTCCATATTCCCATAAATCAGTAGGTGAATATCTATTTTGTAAATCAAATACCCAATTTTTATATTTAATACTATAATCATTTATCTCTTTAGCATTAATCCAAATAGTATGCCATTTTGTGAATAGTTTTAATGGAGCGTTTACTAATCTTAATGTTTGAATTAGATTATTACTACTTTCTATGCTTATTACATTAATGAGATTGCTATTAATAATGTTGATAATTCTATTATCTTTGTATAAAGTAGGATCAAAATCTAATTCAAATATGAGATGATTACCAATTTTAAATAGTGTGTAGAGGAAGTCTGATTCTTCGAGAATTCGTACTTCTATTTTACCAAATCTAAGAGATTGTTTTTCTGTACTTGTCATGTTGCTAATATAGATATTAAGGAGCAGTGTGCCATTTCCTGTACACTCAAATATACAAGCCGTTTGATTTTTCATATTTTTACCTGTGAATAGGGTATATGATTGACCTACTTCTAATTTTTGCATATGTGGAATACCTTCTTTCTGAGTTTGTAGTATGGTTATTTTACTATTACTCAGGCAACAAATCAAGAAATTCTCTTACTGATAAAACACATAATTCAGATTTATCTTTATCCCAATATGTATACATAACCCCATTCCTAGTTTCAGTATATTCTTTTGCTTCTAGAGATTTTAACATATCTAAATATTCCATACATACTGCTAATGTTGATGAATTATATATCCAACCATCACCTAATACATCTTTGGTAGTATTGTTTTCACGACAAAATTTATTAATTTGGATTTCACAAAATTGTTTTTTAGTTATCATTAATTTTTAATCTCCTTTTATTTAAATAACGAAATCGAGGTTAGGAACACATTTAATAATTTTCCTATCTAATTACAATAGGCTACCAGTCTTTAAACTAGGTTCTGTCCCGGAACATCTACTACTCATACTTAATATTAAAATACTAAGTAATTTGTAGATACTTTAAACTTTTATATTTATGTATTTTAAAATTAGAATTATCATTAAGTATATTTATTGCTCCATTAACATCTCTATGCATTATATATCCACAATTACATACATAATTTCTACCTTTTGGAGTATTTAATTGCCCACAGATAGGACATTTCTTAGAGGTATAATATTCTTTTACTTTAACTAACTGAATGCCATATCTTGATAGTTTATTTATAAGTTCTTGTGTTAATTGTCCATAATTCCATTCATTTAATTTTTGATGTACAAATTTGCCACCTCTTTTCTCTTTTTTAGTATTTCTTGTACAATTATCTAAATCACCATAATAAACTTTATTAATATTATTTTCTAAACAATAATCTAAATATAATTTAGTAATTTTGTGAGTTAAATTTATAATTTTATTTTTAGTTTTAAATACTATTTTTCTAATTGCTCTACTATACTTCTTGTATTGCCTACTACCTTTAACACATTTACTCCTTCGGCTTTTTAATTTTCCTAAATGTTTATTTCTCAATTGTTTAATTTCTCGTAATTTTCTGCCTGTAATTATAATTGCATTTTCATTATTATCAATCGATGTAATACTATGTATTTCTCCTAAATCTATACTTGCTTCATTATTGGATTGAATTAAAACATTATCATTTTCTTGTTTAGTTTTTATCAAAAGATATAAACTATTACGATAAATCAATTCAATCTCTACTATATTATCAGGAATATTTTTCATATGACATTTCATAGGTTTTTGTTTATGATTATTTGATAATAAAGGTTTTGCTAAAGTTAAATAATTTTTATCCTTATATACTCTTATGTTTTGACTAGTCCATCCTGTATTATAAAATTCCTTTTCTTTATAAGGTAATTTTACTTTATTACTATTTTCATGCTTTGCTTTTATAGACTTAAACATAGCATCTCTTGCAGTTATATACTTAAATATAACCATATTAATACTATTTGCTAATATATGTGGTACTGTCTTCTTCATCATAAATTGCAATTCAGAACGAGTAAGAGATTTATTATTTTCTTCTCTGCTCTTTTGATCTGCTATAACACAATTATTCCATATTATTGCTGAATATTTATTACATTGCATTAGATAATTATAATCTGACTTATTACAATTGACTGGTACAATTATTGTTTTGTAAATTAGTATAAAATTTCACTTCCTTTTTATTTATTATTTTGGGAAGAGATTATTGTGTTTGGAATTTTAGTATGGATATTTTCTCTTCCCTTGGTTATTATTATAATTGCTTTTGGTTTGTTTGTCAATATTTATTTTTATATTTTGTTAAAAACTTTTCATTTTAATTATATCTTCTTCATCCTTTATTTAATATTTCTTTTAGATATGTTTTTCTATTAAAATCTGCTTTCTTTTTTATTGCTCTATTTACTGTTTCTATTTCTCCAAAATGAAATACCTTTTGTTTTGCTCTTGTTTGTGCAACATATATTAGATTACTATTTAGCATATATGTATGTGCTTTAGGAGTAATCATAATAACAATTTTTGCTTGACCTCCTTGTGATTTTATTGTGCCAATACTATAAGCTAATTTAACATTTATTAGATCATTTTTATCATATATCACAATTTCATCAAATTGAATAATAACTTTATTGTATTCTATATTAATAATAGTTCCAATCTCACCATTTGCTACAAATGTTTTATCGTCTTCATTTATATATTCTTCATTATATCTTATTGCTTTATAATTATTTGCTGTTTGCATAACCATATCATTTTCATAAAATTTTATATCGCCTATTTGGATATATTTTTTTTTGTTTTTTACATTATCATTAGAAACAGGTTGTAAATATTTATTTAATACTAATGTCCCATAATCACCAATATTATATGTAGATAAAACCATTATATCTTCTTTAACACAACCTTTATGTAAAAGTTTATTATACATTTTTACTACTCTATTAATTATTTTATTTTGTGGTGTATGAAGAAATATATAACTTTTATCCTTACCAAATATTTGTGGTTCTAAAGAATCAGTTAAAAATATTTCACAATTTCTAGTTTTTGTTGCTACGGTTAAAATACCACCTTCTCCATATCTAAATATTTGTGTTAAAGATATAAGAGGTATAATACTTGAACCAATTAAATCATAAAAAACATTTCCAGCACTAATAGATGGAATTTGAGCACTATCTCCGATCATTAATAATTTTGTTTTATTAAAATCAATTGCTTCAAGTAGATGTTTCATTAAAAATACATCACACATTCCAAATTCATCAACTATAACTACATTATAAGGTAGTTTACATTTTTCATTATAACCCCATTCTGGAGGCATATATGCTAATCCTCTATGAATTGTTGATGCTGGATTATTTGCATATTCTGCTAATACTTTTGCTGCTCTGCCTGTAGGAGCAAATAAACAAAAAGATTTTTTATTATCTTTTAACATTTTTATTACTGAATTAGTTGTTTGTGATTTTCCGCTTCCCGAAAATCCATTCAAAATACATATATTTGATTTACATAACATATTTAAGACTTCAAATTGCTGATCTGTAAGACTAATATCATCTGATATATTTCTATATATTGTAGTGTCTATATCCCATTGATTTATTATTTTTAATCCATCTAATATTCTATCTGCAATATATTTTTCAGTATCATAAGTAGTTTTTAATGCAACAGTCATATCTTTTTTATCAATATAAATATTTTCATCATTCTTTATAATATCAATAAAATGTTCAATACATTTCTTTGCAATTGTTTCAGATTGTTTTTTTAAAGTTTTAATATCAATTTTTGTGTTTCCATTACTCTCGTTCTCTTCTAATAAATACATAATAGCAGATTTTTGTCTTTGACTTGATGTTTGTAAATCAAATGTAAAATCAATAGGTGGATTTTCTCCTTGTTGTTTCATTTTTATACATTCTTTATTAAATTGAAGAAGTATTTTATCTGCTGTTTTAAATCCAATGCGTGAGATACCACACAAACATTTATAAGGATCGTTTTGTAATTTTTCTTTAATTAAATCTATTGAACCATATTTATCATATAATATTTTTAATACTTTAAATTCAATGAATCCTTTAAATTCTGTAACTAATTCTGCTAAAGCAAAATTTTCAATAATTTTTTTCTTAATAACATTTAAACGATATTTCCCAATATTATATAATTTGTTTAAATCAATATCATCTAATTTATCATTAAGAACTCTTTCAATTATATCTGGATATTCTCGCATAATTTCATCAACTTGATTATGACTATCCAAAATACTTTGTAAAAATAATCTAGTTGATAATTCTGACTTTGGTATATCTCTTTTTATATTAATAAATTTGTATTGAACACCATTTTTTCCATTTTGTTCTTCTGCTTTTATTGTATATTCAATACCATTTTCAAGATCTGGAAGATCTCCAACTAGACTTACATTTTTATAATTATTTTCTTTGATATCAGGGAATTTTTCATAATCAACTTTTAAACCATATATTTTATAATCTTCAACATTATAAGGATTAGATATTACTGTTCCTTGAAATTCAACTAATATTTTAACTGCCAATTCTTCACCTGCTTTTATTTATTTAATATACTTCATAACTATCTAATATTTGTTCGTCTTCATTACTTCTTTCCCATTTACCACCTACGTTTTTCATTTTTTTCTGTATTTTAAAATTAGTAACTTTTATAACATCATACAGTTTAAAAGGTGATTCAACAAAATATTTACTATTTTTAACTTTAGTTTTTAATTCTTCACCTGTTTTTAAATTTCTTAATGTGATATATGGTTTTGTACGATCTTTATAACATTTATATTCAATAACAACATAAAAATTTTCATCAGCATTTTCATATTTAACTGTTGTATATTCAAGATATTCAAATTCAAATTTTACCTGTTCTTTTATTGATAATGTTTTGTCTTCTATTAACTCTGAAACTTCCTTAATATATGAAATAATGTCAATACCTTTATATATTTTATTAGTTATCTTTTGAGTATATTTTAATAATATATCTATATTTAATCCTATCTTCTCTGCTTTTTCTTTTTTAATTTGTTTTGATTCTCCTATATTTTCGTACAAATCTAATATCTCTAGTAATTTTTTATTTTTACCAAATTTAATAAATAGATTTAAACCTGTTAAAATTCTTAATTGTCTAGAATTAGTAGATGTTTTTTCTTTTATATCTTTAATTAGATCGACATAATTTGTATATGTATTTTCTTGTGCAAGTTGATAAAGTTCATCAGCAATTTGTGTACTAAGAAATTTTATTGATAAAATACCTTTATAAATAGTGTTTTCATTTCTATCAAAAGAATATAATGCTTGAGACTTTCCAAATTCAATAGGTTTAATTTTAATTTTTGTTATTTTATTTATATATTCTACTATTTTTACTGTCTTATCCATATTATTTTGATTAATATTTAAACCAACAGTCAAAAATTCTAGTGGATAATAATATCTTAAATAGGCACATACATAACCAATATAACTGTATGCCTGAGCATGATTTATCGAAAAAAGATAAGAACTAGCATCACTGATTACTTGTAAAAAATCTATAATAATTTTTTCAGCTTCTTCTTTTGGTGTATTATACTTTTCGTACATTGTCGTGATAAAACCTTCTTTTATTTTAGGCAAATATTGTTCTGTTCCAACCTTTTTAGAAAATCCTCTGCGTACAACATCTGCTTCTCCTAATGTAAATCCACAAAATTTATTTAAAAAATCAATAATTTGTTCTTGGAATACTAAAAAATTATTTGTTGATTTTAATAATTCATTTAATGCTTCATGTCCATTATCATTAAATTCTCCATTAGATAATGCATTTCTATAACTATCTCCAGCAGGTCTTATTGCTCCATTACCTACTGAAAATAAATCTATATATTTAAAATTTGGGTTATTTTCTTTTATTTTATTAATTGTTTCCTTGCTAAATAATTGCTTATAATATGAATGTGCATAATCACCTTCCCATTGAAATACTAACAATCCACTATCATGTATACTATTCCAAACTTTTTCATCTTGATCATTAATATTATCTGGTGTTAATCTTTCTATTCCTGCTAATTTACATGTTTCATTTATTAATTCGATACTATCCAATCCTAATAAATCCAATTTAACAAAATTTAAACTATCTAACTCTTTCATATTTAATTGTGTAATAGGATATTTATTTGTCGTTGTTGAAAATGTACTAATAACACCTTCTATTGGAAATGGTGAAACTAATGTTCCGCATGGATGAAACGAAACTGATGTAACTACTCCTTTTAATAAATCAACATATTTAAATAATTCAGGATATTCTTTTCTTAAGTTATTTTCTTCTCCACTATCAAATCTATTACATATTTGATTTATTATTTCTAAATCTATTTTTAATCCTCTTCCAACATCTCTAATAGCACCTTTATCAGCTATTGTATTAAATGTTATAATATCAGCACAATATAATCCTTTTTTATTATAAATATATTCTTTTACCTTTCCTCTAGATGAAGGAGGGTAATCTGTGTCTACGTCTGAAAGAGAAATTCTTTCAGGATTCATAAATCTTTCAAAACTTAAATTATGCTTAATACTATCCATATAAGTTATTTTTAATAAATAAGCTATGTATGAACCTGAAACAGAACCCCTAGAATAACCATATTCAATATCATTATCTCTACACCATGATTTTATATCATCTTCTAATAACAGATAATCAATAGCACCATTTTTTATATAAGTTTCAAATTCATATTTAATTCTTTCTTTTTTAATTTTGTCAATTTTTACACCTGATTGTTTAACATGTTGTTTTATTTTTTCTAATAATACTTTATTACTATCTTCATAAAGTTTAGGATATTTATGATTTCTATCAACATTAAATTCTTCTACCATATCAAATAATAAATTAGTATTTTCAATTGCTTGTAAATAATATTTCTCATCAATTGCATTTTGATTTTTATAAGATTCAACTAATTCATCATAAGATTTAAAAGATAAATCCCAATCACTTTCATTTTCAAAATAAGTATTCTTAGATTCTTGTAAAATCCTCCTACCATCTGCATATATATCATTTAAATAATGTGTATCTGTTCCTGCTATCAATTTTATATCATGAGTATTCGATATTTTTACTAATATTTTATTATACTCTGATTGTTGTAAAACTTGATGGTGTTGTATCTCTAAAAAACATCTATTATTGTTTTCGCTTAAAAATTCAATAAAATCATTTTTTAATTCTAATAATCCATTATTTAATATACTACCTAAACAAGCAGTTGTAATGATAATATTATCACTAGTATTTTTTAATTCTTGATACGAAATTCTAGGTTGATAATAAAATCTTTCAATATCATCTAATACTTTAACTTCTGCTCTATTAAATGATTTACTAATTAATTCATTTAATTCAAGAAAACCATTATAATTTTTGGCGATAAGTATACAATGGTAATTATCTCTTTGTTTATTATTTAAATCTTCTGTAATATATGCTTCTATACCATGTATATATTTCATACCGTTTTTCTCTATATATTCTTTTTTATGCAACCACTCAAAAATATTTCCATGTTCAGATATACATAAACCTTTCATATTTAATTCTTTTGCCCTATTAACATAATCCTTAAAACTATTTACACTATCCATAGTAGTTGTAGGGTTACTTAACATTGTGTGACAATGAAACATTATATAATTATCATTTATCATAATATCACCTGATTAATTTGTATATTAACTGCATCTTCTATAGATGTACCATTATATATTCTATTCATAATACTTTTATAATTAAGATTATTATCATGGCAGTAATCACTTAAATATAAGTTATTATAAATAATTCTTTTTTGTTTGTTTTTTATTTTATCATTGCGTAAAATTTTATATTTAATAATATCTAATTCATTAGGTATATTATCTAATATTATTTTATCTAATTCTCTAGATGAATCTGCATTAAATTTTATATATCTTTTATCACTATTACTTTTATATGCTGTTAAATTAAAATCTTCTTTTAATTTATTTATTGCAAAATCTATATCTTTTTGAGTATATTGAGCAACACATAAATCCCATTTTTCATCTCTATGACCATCATCTAAAACCCATATTGATAAAGAATATTCATTCATAATATTTAACAAATATGTATAAGTTTTTCCTCTATAATCTTTTAAACATTCATGTATTCTAGTACATATTCTATATTGAGGTTGACATTTATATTGTTTTTCTGTACCAAAATTATAATATTTAGATTTTATATATGTTGGTTTTATATTACAAAAATCCTTCATAATATCATATTTATAATATAAATAATCTTTTTGATTTTCAGCATGATTTTCAATAAACATAGGCTGATCTTCTCTTTTATCAATATGTCCATCTCCAAGCATAGAACCAATAATTAAATCTTTTTGCAAATCTGTTAATTTTTTATTATATCTTCTATAATCACCAGTTAATCTATGTTTCTCCGTACACCATTTTTTTATTACTCTAATACTACAATTTGCTTCATTTGCCATTTCCTCATGATTTAATCCTTCAATAAAAAATTTTTGATAACACCAATTATAATCTTGATAAATTGCTTTAAATCTAGGGTCTGTTTTTACATAACTAAAATCTTTTATATTATTTTCTTTACATATTTTTATAATTAAATCTAAGTAAATATTTAAATATTTACTTAACTCTTCTTGACCAGAAAAATTATTACTATTATTTTTAATCCATTCTATAAATTCTTCACCATATACCCATTGATTCAAATTATTTTTATATATAAATTTTCCTACTGGATTTTCCAAATATCTTTCCTCCAATTCTATAAAATACCTTCCAACCAAGATAAATCATCAACAATACTCTTATCTTCTTCTATTCTCCTACCATCGTTAATCTCTAATTCCTCTAAATATCTCCTATAAGGCTCATGAATTTTACTACTATAACCACTTAATACAGCATGATAATAACTACTTTCCCTAGTTACATCTTGCCAAAATATATTCTTATCTTTTGTCTTTTCAAATTCTTTTTCCTTTTTTATAATTTCTACAATTATATTTGTAATATATTGTTTGTGATTATTAATTATTTCATCATTTAATTCTACTTCTACAAAACAATCATTAATTTTAAATTTTTCCTGTACTTCTTTAGGTAAACATTCTATAGTATTTGTTTCTATCATTTGAAATAAGAAATTTTCTATATCATCTTCAGAATATTTAAAATGTTTTAACCATGTTTTGGTATTAGATTTTAATTTTTCACCAATACTATTTCTTTCTATTTGTCTTACTTTTATTTCTCCATTCTTTTGAGTATATGTTACATTTACATATTTCATAAAATTAAATCTAATAATAATATCTTCATATGGCATATTTGTTTTTTGATGAATTCCTTCTGCATATAAAAGTAATTGTCCTGAATTTTCTATTAATTTTTTACCAGAATATAATGAACTAGTTTTCCAATCTGAGATAAATACCTTTTTTCTTCCATCTCTTTCTTCAACATTAAGTAAATCTATATATCCCTGGAAGTATTGATTTCTTATTTTAATTAATAAAAATGGTTCTATAATTGGTTTGTCAGTTACTTTTTTATGATTTAAAAAGAAATGTCTCATACATGCTTCATATTTTTTTGCTATTTTTTCATTCTTATCCTTATCTGTCCTATCGTACATTAAACCCATAGTATTAAATTCAAATAATTTTTCTTCATATTCATCCAACATACCTTGATTATCTAATTCGTTACGATACAATTTTTCAACAATTGAATGTGCATAATTTCCACTTACTGCATAAATTGAATCTTTTTTATCTTCTGGTATTTTTAATATGTATTTAAGCATATATTCATATGGACAATTTATATATGTATTAATCTTTGACCAACTCCACAAAACACTACAATTAAGTTGTTTCTTAATTTGTTCTAATTCTTCACCTTTTTTTCTAGGCATTATTTTCTCCTTTCCTTAACATAAATTATTTTGTAATGGATGTATTTTCCATTTAAATCCGCCCGCTGTTTTACGTTTATTATAAACACATAATGAAATTTTTGATTGTGATACATTTATTTTTCGTGTAGCTTCACACATAGATTCATATGTCGCAATATAATTATTGTCTAAATCGTATTGGTCAACCTTTATTCCTTTTAGTTTTCCAACTTTATGCATTATTTCTCTTGAATCATAATTACATAATTTTAAATTTGTTCCTATTTTAAGATAATTCCGTATAGATGTTTCGCTTATTTTTAATAACTTACATATATCTAAAAGTTTAAACCCATCATTATATAATTTACAGGCTTCGAGCATATAATTTTTCATAGAATAATTATACACATCTTGCCAATCTATTTTAGACATATCAAAATAACTATTTAGACTATTAATAAATTTTTCTTTCAACCATTCAAAATTACTATATCTACAGTCTACAATAATGTATTTTTTAATACCATTTTCTAATGCTAAATTATATTTTAATTTATCGTTTTCTTGTTCTTTTTCTAAAGATTTTCCCCTTTTAATTTCTTCATAATGTTGCAAACCATGTGTTTCAATAATTATATTTTGATTATTTAAATAAAAATCATATCTTTTATTTTTTGACCAATTAAATGTTTTTTGTGTCATATATTCCATTTGCAACTGACTTAATATTCCTCTAGCAAATTTTTCGGGAATAGAAATATTATCTGAACAATTATCACATGAAAATCCGTTTATTGTTAATTGTCGTACCGGAATTTCTTTTTCTGTTCCACATTTATCACATATTAAATTTACTATTTTACTACTATACATAGGATATAATTTTATATCTTCTTTATCTTTAAAGTATTTTATCAAATCTGGTCTTTGAATTTCTATACTATTACCTTCCCATACAACATTAGCTGTATTTGTGCAAAAATAACATGTTGGATATTTTTTAAAATCACATAAAGGTTTTTTAAATTCACCATGAATACTACATATAAAAATCATTGGTTCAATTGCATTTTTATAAGTTTGTTTAAAATTAACCTGAATATTTTCAGGAACACCGTTTAATTTACACCAATTTTGAATATTAATTAAAGTAAATGGATTTGATGGATGAAAAAATCTTGGCGATGTTCCAGATTTTAAATTAGATAATCTAGCTCTAACAATATACCCTTCTTGATTAATACATGTTACCGGACTTGAATATTCTATAATATCAGATTCATTATATAATTTTAAACCATAATTTTTCAACATAATTTTTAATGTGTCTTGATCCATTTTTATTAATAATTCCTCTCTTATTTATTTAGTTATACAATTTTCTATGTTTGGACATGAATTTAAAAATTTTCCAGTGTTTATCTGCTGGTGATTCTTTATCTTCTAATAAATCCCATTCATCAATAATATAACTACATTTTCTAATGTGTTTAAATTTTTTACATTCATTTAACACATAATCTAATTTTATATCTTTGTCATAACAAATAACTATTTCGACATTTAATCCTATTAATATTTTTATTTGTTCATCGCTTAAACAATGTGAACCTATAGCAACTGCATTTTTTATTCCTCTTGAATGTAATTTTAATACAGATTTTTCACTCTCAACCACATAAACAAGATTAGAATTCATTATATTTTTATAATTTTGCTGTAGTCCATAAATATGTAAACTTTTAGGGAATGTCTTTAATGGTAAATATTTTGGAATATCTAACATATCACACTGTTCATTACTTAGTGTTGATCTCCCCATTATACCAACAATATCATTTTCTGTGCCACACCAATAATGCCAAGGAATTACTATTCTATTTTTTTTGAAGCTGTAACCAATACTAAAGACTTCACAAGTAAAAAGTAATATTCCTTCTCTAATCCAATTAATATGAGGTAAAGGAGCATATTCTTCAATAATTGTGTTATCAAATATTTCAATATCATTTATATCAATTTTATTTCTTTTTCGTTTTATTTTCTTGAATATTTCCAAAGGGTCTATTTTATTATCTTCATTTTCTTGTTTATTCTTATTTTTTACTTTATTATAATCGTATTTTAATCCTAAAATTTTGTGTAAATATTTAATACTATCTACAAATGATAACTTCATATTAAAGCCAATTAAAGTAATTAAATTTGCATGTTTACCTATATTTCTTGTATGATTAATACATTTTAAATTTTCATCATTATATATATTTATTGCAGTTTTATTATCTCCGTCTTTATTTGCACAAGTATAATATCCTTTATTATGATATTTAATATGATGACAACCTATTTGTTCAAGAATATATTCTATTTTATTATTTTCATATATGTATTTTTTTAATTCAGTAATTGTCATATATCAATATATCACCTACCTTACATGGGATTATTTTTAATTATTTATTCAAAATGATATTTGTCTAAATCTATATTTATA
>Ga0209417_1005244_pt1 | contig 14489 bp, 12 predicted proteins | sample RifGroF2_FD_184002 | JGI IMG/M metagenome (GOLD analysis project Ga0209417, IMG submission 184002) | Groundwater microbial communities from Rifle, Colorado, USA - Groundwater F2 (SPAdes) (version 2) | ecosystem: Environmental > Aquatic > Deep subsurface > Groundwater | place: Rifle, Colorado... | reverse complement strand
CATCCGTGCCGCAGACGAAAGTCCTGAACAGGCGGAAGATACCGCCGTGCCAGGTACGGATACCGCTTCTGACCCAATACCTGATACCAGTGGTACGGATACTGCTTCTGACCCGATACCTGATACAAGCGGCACGGATGCTACTTCTAATCCAGTACCTGATACCAGCGGCACGGATACTGCTTCTAATCCAGTACCTGATACCAGTGGTGGAGGTGGAAGTTCAGGTGGTCGCGATTACGGTGATTTACTGCTTCCAGAATACTATAAAATGTTGTCTGGCATGAAAATAGAAAATGACTATGTGTCAAATGGAGCATTTCTCGTTACAACTACCAGTGCAAGGTTTGAATACAATAACTTGGAACTGAAGATTTATCAGGGCTTGGGAGCTGATAAGCGACTTTTGGCAACAATGAAGTTCAACCAGTCTGCCTCTTTCGCAAAAGTTGAATCTACTAACGACAAAGTCCTTTTCTGGTCGGAACATTTTAATATCGGCATATACGGCGATTCAACCTGCTTTATTCGGGCTAAACAGAACTGCAATCTTACGCTTAAGCATAGTTTTACGCCTGCTTTCCACGAGGTATCTGATGAAAGAGCTGTTTTATCCGATATTCTTGGGGGATTAATTATATCGCCGCAATTAAATGGCAGCGGTTTTTCAATCAAAGAACAGGGCAAGGATTTACAAATAAACCTTGCCAGTGCACAAGTTATGATTTTCAGAACATTCTCGACCATTTCCGATAAAGCCTCACTTTTGAGCAATACTCAAAATCCACAAGCTATTAAGGAAGTCGCTCAAGGGAAAAGAACGGTTGCCAATGCAGCCTGGTGGGGATTTGATTCTGAAGATTCGACAAATGCGATTCAGGAAGCAATAAACTCGAAGGCATTAAAAGTAATAATACCATATATGGGCAACGACTGGATTGTTAAGCAGATACTATTGCAAAGCAACAAGGAAATTTATATTGAGTCTGGCGTTAATATTGTCGCTAAAAAGGGGGAGTTTAGAAAAACGGGAGACTGTCTTTTTATCGCTGTAAATAAAAGTAATATTAAAATATCCGGTTACAATGCAACTTTGAAGATGCAAAAGCAGGACTATCTTGAAAGTGGTTACAGCAAGGGCGAATGGAGAATGGGGATATCTTTATTGAGCTGTAATGGTGTGGAAATAGAAGGGTTAATAATCAGAGATACTGGTGGAGATGGTCTATATGTAAGTGGATCTGAAAGAGCAGGTGTCTGTAAGAATATTGAAGTAAAAGACTGTATATTTGACAATAATTACAGGCAGGGAATAAGTATTATAAGTGTTGAAGGTTTGAATATTGATAATTGTATTTTTAGAAATACGTCTGGTACCCCGCCGTGTGCAGGAGTTGATATAGAACCAAACAGGAAGGAAAACATCGCCTCCAATATAGTGATAACCAACTGTAAATCTGAAAACAACGATGGCGCCGGATTTGTCGTTTCCCTTATGAATTTGGATAAAACTTCAAAAGCAATTTCTATCCTGATTTATAATAGTTATGTTATCGGTTGTAAATGGGGGATGTTAGTTGGCTCGACTAATTCATCCGGGCCTGCGGGAATAGTGGAGTTTCGAGATTGTACGGCAGAAAATACTATATCAGATGGTATTCGTGTTGAAGTTGATACAAGAGCCTTTGGAATAAATTTTAGGAATTGTAAGCTAAGAAATGTTGCTAATTCTTTAGAGTCCCCGGTTACAATCAGGGTAAAAAGGTATAATGAAACCAGTTCAAATCCGATGCCAATTATTTTAGAAGATATTAGCGTCTATGATGGTAAGAATAGGCAGGCATTTAAATTTAGAGCGTGGCCTTATGAGCTTAGCAGTCTGGGGTTGAATGTAAATGGAGCTATTAATGTTCACAACAAACTTGCAGAAAAAACTGATTTAGGGCTGGATAAGAATAATGTTAAAATCGGTGTCCAGTATTTGAGTGAACAATAGATGGGATTGTCGTTAAGAAAAAACTTTGCATGGGCATTTGTCGGCAATGCCATCAATGCCTTTTGTATGTGGTTATTGCTGGTTATTTTGGCGAAGATTTCAACAGTGGAGACGGTTGGTGTTTTTTCTTTAGCCCAGGCGATATGTGTGCCAATAAGTATGCTGTTAAGCTGCAAGCTGCAAATCATTCAGGTTACCGATGCGAAGAATGATTATGATTTTGGACACTACTTTGGTCTGAAAATAATTATGGCTATCCTGGCTGTGATTGTTTCCTGGGTTGTTGGAATTTGGTTTTATTCTGCGGAAACAACAGCTATTGTTGCTGTATTGAGCATAAATTATGCAATTATTTCTATAAGAGAAGTTTTTCTTGGACTAATGCAGAAGTCAGAACGAATGGATAAGGTTAGTATTTCCAATATTTTGCTTGGGGTGTTTAGTTCTGTTTTTTTTGCGGTATTTTTTATTGTTACGAAAAGCCTGATTTGGGGTATATGGGGGTTGGTATTATCGCGGATATTAACCATAGTGATATATGATATGCCGGTTTCAAAGCCGTTGTTTTTTTCATCGTTAGAAGAACGGGTCGGTAAATTATTTCGGCCGAGTTTTGATAAAAAGATATTGCATCTGGCGTGGCTTGCAATTCCTTTGGGTATTGTGGCGTGGTTCACCTCTCTTTTAACCAGTGTCCCCAGAATTCTTCTGGAGAAACATTGTGGAATGGCAGAGGTTGGCTATTTTGGCGCAATCTCTTCTTTGCTTGTGATTGGTACTATGTTCACCGCTGCGCTTGGACAGGCTGCAAGTCCCAGACTTGCAATGTATTTTTTTTCAGACAAAAAAGCATATACCAGACTTCTTGGTAAATTATTAGCGATAGGCTGTTTGATAGGTATTATTGGAATAGTAATAAGCTTATTGTGGGGCAAAACTATATTGACACTGCTGTTCACTCCGGAGTATGCTGAATATAAAAATATTTTTGTCGGGGTTATGTTTGCAGGGGCTATTTTGGTTTTATTCTCTTTTATGAATATTGGATTGACCGCAATGAGAAGCTTTAAGGTGCAGCTTATTATTTACGGGCTGGCGCTTTTGGTTTGCCTTGCAATTTCTTTTATCTTTATTCCTAAATACGGTATGGCGGCGGCTATATGGGCTGTTATATTGTCATATTTGGTTGGATTTGTTGGATGTGGTTTAGTTATTTATATGAATATTAAAAAGAGAGGAATCTCTAAGTATGTTTAATGATATGCAAAATATAGAGAAAAAATGCCCTGTAGTTACGATGGATGATGGGTGCCAGATTTTGGATGGTCTTGATATTGTGGGTCGTAGTCCTAATATTGTGTATATTTTTGGTTTGCTTTCGGCTGTTACTGTTTCTGGCGTGTCCTACTTATTTAATAAAGGCGATACGGAACCAAGTGCATTTCTACCTATGGTATTTTCTATTTTTTTTATTGCAATAATTTTTTTGGTTAGAAAATTTGCATCTGCAAAACCGTTTAATTATTTGTCTCCCGAGGTGTTCTTTATTGCTGTGTATGGTGTATTTCATTTTTCATATATTATTTTTTATGCTATTAAAATGGTACCATCAGATCCTGAAGTTTTTTGGGGACCAACCCATGTTTTGCGGGCAGTATTTTATTGTATTTGCTGTTTATGTGCCTTTTTGTTGAGTTATGAAATATCAGGGGGTAGGCCAAATTTATCTCAATATTCAATTCTGGAAAGCCCCTCTCCAATAATTATACTTATTGCTAAAATTTTAATCGTTATTTGTATAATTTTCTTTTGGGGAGTGATTTTTTCTGCAGGATTCTTTCAGATATTGTCTGATTATCAAGCTTTGACACGAATAGGGACGACTACGGCATTTGGACGACTTTTTTTTGTTTCTCAAAATATAGCATTGATAGCTATCGCAATGTATTCTGCGGCCAGTGGATTAATATATCAAAAATTTATGGCAGGAAAAGTGTTTCCATTTATTGCTCTTGGTTTCATAATAGGAATTTTGATATTAGGTGATAGAGGAGGCTTTATTTTCTTTGTTCCTATCCCAATGTTGGCGTTTCATTGTTTTCAAAGGAAGATTAAAATTTGGTGGCTAATTTTATTTGCTCTTTTGCTTCTTTTTACTTCTACGTTTATTGGGTTAACCAGAGATGTCGTGGGCGGAAATGTTGGTAAAATGAAGGAGGAATATGAATACAAAGCACAGAGTCAAGTATATAACCCAATCACAAGAAGTTTGTTGGAATTTGGTGCCAGCATAAAAACAGTTGTAATCGCGATGGAATTAATTCCATCGCAGCATCCTTATTGGTATGGTACTGAATATCTGCAGTCACTTCCAGGAGTTATTCCTAATTTTATACCAGGCTGGGTACGTACAGCTCAAGGAATAGATGTTTGGATTACAGAAACTGCATTCGGCAATTTGCAGTTTACGCATGGGCGAGGAGGCTCGATCGCTATGGAAGCTTATACCCAGTTTGGTTTTCTGGGTGGAGTAATCTTTTTTGTTTTTCTTGGGTTTTTTTACCGAAGGATATATGAGAGGTTTCTCAATAAACCTAATTTTGCGAGAACCGTTATGTTTTTTGTATTTGTGTGTACATTGGTTTTCTGGATAAGAAATACAATATTTGTTGCCACAAGGACGATTGTATGGATGTTATTAGTTCTGTGGATTTTACAACTATTTAAAAAACAACCTATTGATAATCAGTATGAACTTCACCAATAAAAGTATGCAATTTTTTTAGAGGATAGGAATCAAGTAATGGGCAATAAAAACAGTCGGCCTATAGTTTTTTTTAACTCTGTAGTTAAGTTTGGCGGGTCGATAAAAAGCACGGTTGTATTAATTGAAGAACTCAGGAGAAAAGGTGTCAATGTTTTTGTGCTTGACGGTGGCGGATATTGCGCTGAATACATTGAAACGCTGCAGCGGCTTAACATTCCTCATCACGTTGTGCTTCCCAACGCCAAAAGACTTATTATCGGCAGCAGTGGAATTATGCGATTGTGGAGAATGATGCTGGCTTCAGTGGAACTGGTTAAAATTATTATAAGATTGCGGAAAAAGCTTTTACAGCTTAATCCTTCAGCAATCTGGGTTAATTCCGAAAAATCGATGTTCTGCGTTGGCAGGGCGGTTGGAAATAGATTTCCTACGGTCATATTTATTCGCGGCAAGCATCACCCGCTCAAATGGTTTTGTATTAGAGATTGGAAGAATCTTGGCGCAGTTGTTGGCAATAATGCAGAATCACTTGAGTTTTTTAAACAATTTGAATATACCAGAGGGAAGCTGTCCGTTGCTTATAACGGTATTGATTATGATAGTCTTCAAAAAGAATATAATTTAAGTGAGGTTTTGCCGGCAGAAAAAACAGAGGCATTGAAAATTGTTATGCCTGCTATGCTGATTCCGCTTAAAGCTCATAATGTTGCTATTGAAGGGTTGGCAAAATTGCGTCAAAAAGGGCATCGTGCCGTATTATGGATTTGCGGCGATACTCCAAATGAATTGCCTAAGGATTACGAAGATGGGCTGCACAAATTATGCAGGGAGTTGAAAGTAGAAAATGACGTGTATTTTCTGGGTTGGCGGTCTGATGTTGTTGCAATTATGCAGCGTTCAGATTTATTGATACTGACAAGTACGACGGAAGGCTTGCCGCGATCTATTTTGGAGGCAATGGCAACGGGGCTGCCGGTAATAGCCACTAAAGTCGGCGGTGTTCCGGAAATAATCCGTGATGGTGTAGATGGTATATTGGTTGATAGCGGAGATTCTGATGCCATTGCGGAAGCTCTGGAGCGATTCCTGAACCCGTCCGTTCGCAGTGCGATGGGGCAGGCAGCCAGAAAAAACGTCCGTGAGAATTTTACTATACAAAAGCAGGCTGAAGATTTTCTTGCCTGTGTTGAAAAAAGTATCAATGCACGAGTGAATTGAAAATTGTAAAATGAGATGTTTAATAAATAATGTGGAGTAATTATGTTAAAAGGTAAGAAAGTGCTTGTTACAGGCGCAGGTGGGTTTATTGGTTCGCACCTTGTTGAAGCCTTGCTGGAAAAAGGGGCTAATGTTCGGGCTTTTGTCAAGTATAACGGCAGGGGAGACTGGGGAATGCTTTCCGATATACCGGCAGAATCTCAAAAAAGCATTGAAGTGGTTATGGGTAATATCTGCGACCCGTTCTTTGTTCGCAGGGCAGTAGAAGGGTGTGATTATGTATTTCATCTGGCAGCGTTGATTGGTATTCCGTATAGCTATGTGGCTTCCGCGGATTATGTGCAGGCTAATGTTGTTGGTACTTTGAATGTTCTTGAGGCCTGTCGCAGCGCGGGAGTTGCCCGCATGATCCATACGTCAACCAGTGAAACGTATGGAACAGCCCAATATGTTCCTATAGACGAAAAACATCCGATGCAGGGTCAGTCTCCTTATTCTGCAAGCAAAATCGGCGCTGATAAAATGGCAGAATCATATCATAAAAGTTTTGAAGTGCCTGTCGTTACCGTGAGGCCGTTTAACACTTTTGGCCCGCGTCAATCTGCACGTGCTTTTATTCCTACAGTTATTGCCCAGGCTTTGACGAAGAATGAACTTGCGTTAGGTTCTCTTGAGCCGATTCGTGATATGACTTTCGTCAAGGATACTGCAGAGGGATTTATTGCTGTTGGGCTTTGTGATAAGGTTATAGGACAAGTTGTTAATCTTGGGGTGGGCAGGGGCGAAACCATTGGAAATATGGTAAAAACTATATTGAAAATACTTGGTAAAGAAAATATGTCCGTCAGACAAGATGTATCCAGGACACGTCCGGCCAAGAGCGAAGTAATGAGATTGATTAGCGATAATACGATTGCTCGTGAAGTTTGCGGCTGGCAGCCAAAATATTCTTTAGAGCAGGGATTAAAAGAAACGATTGAATGGATGGAAAAAAATATAAGCAGATATCGTCCTGAAATTTATAATGTTTAATGTCAATGGGATGTTTTATTATGAATATTGAAGATATACGCGTGGTTATATTGGCTGGAGGCAAAGGAACAAGGCTTAAGCCTTATACAACTGTATTTCCAAAGCCGCTAATGCCTATTGGCGATATGCCTATTTTAGAGGTCGTTCTAAGGCAGCTTAAATTTTATGGTTTCAGGAAAATAACTATTTCAGTAAACCATTTGGCAGATCTTATAAAGACATTTTTTGGAGATGGCAGAAAGCTTGGTCTTGATATTGCATATTGCATGGAAGATACTCCTCTCGGCACGGCAGGTTCTATTTCATTAGTTGATGATATAACCGAAAATTTTCTCGTGATGAATGGAGACCTGCTGACAACAATTGATTATTCGGCAATGATAAAAAGCCATATAGGTTCGGGCGCTATGGCAATGATAGGAGTTTTTCCGCGTGAAGTCAAAATTGATTTCGGTGTACTTGAACTTGGCAGTAGAGGCGAGCTTGTTCAATATAGAGAAAAGCCCAAGTATGAATTTCTTGTCAGTATGGGGGTTAATGCTTTTCATGGTTCTGTCTTAGACTATATACCAAAAGGCAAATATCTTGATATACCAACATTGATGATGAATTTAAAAGATGCCGGAAAACCAGTTTTGACATTCCGCAGTGAATGTGAATGGCTCGATATTGGCCGACCTGATGATTATGAAAAGGCGACAGAGGAATTTGAACATTCTATGAAAAAGTATTTACCGGATTGTAAATAACGTTCCAAATAAATCCCTTGAAAGTTTTGAAAGGACAGTTATGTCGGAGCCATTAGTAACGGTTGGCCTATCCTTTTATAATTGTGAAAAAACACTATTAGATGCGATAAAATCTATTTTCGCCCAGACTTTTCAGGATTGGGAACTTATTCTGCTTGATGGCGGTTCGAGCGATCGGAGTCTTGATGTTGCTAAAACTATAAATGACCCGCGAGTAAGAGTGATTGGCGATGGCAGTTATCATACACATCCTGCTGCTCTTAATCGGATAATTGATTTAGCCCGTGGAAAATACATTGCCAATATGGACGGCGACGATCTTTGCTCACCTACGCGTCTTGAAAAACAGCTCGAATTATTTAAAAGAGATGAAAGTATTGATGTTGTGGGGACTGGGCTTATTTACTTAGGTGAAAGCGATATTCCGCTGGGATATACAATTCCGCCTGTTTCCCATTCTGAAATCTGTAAAGAGCCGCATCGAACTTTTAGAATAGCCCATGGCTCAATTATGGCTAAGCGTTCCTGGCATATTAATAACAAATACGATGAGTCTGCGGTAAAAGCGGAAGATTTTAATCTGTGGTTAAGAAGTTATGAACATAGTAAGTTTGCCAATGTGCCAGAACCTTTATATTATTATCGTTGCGAGACATCGTCGACGTTTAAAAAGAGATTCAGATGCCGTCTGACCTGTACGAAATTTTTATTTAGTCATTATTACCATAAAGGGTATTTGCTAAAAGCTATGTATTATGCTTCATTGCAAATCATAAAATTTATTATTGGGAATTTTATTTGTTTGTTTTTGTCGAAGCGAAAATATATTGAAAGACGATACACCCCAATATCAAGTGAAGACAAAATCAGATATGCCGATGAATTAGATAAAATCAAGAAATATGTTTCTTGACGAATTTGCTTAAAGGGAGAAATATGCCAACAAAACCCAAAATGATAATTGCTGTTAGTCAAGTAAGCACAATGGCTACGCTTGCAAAAGATCAAGCGAAGTTTTTTGTCGAACACGGATTTGATGTTTGTATTCTCGGTAAGGCGGATGGGACGGAGCAATCGGTAATTGATGAGGGCGCAAAATTTTTCAATATGGATTTCAGGCGTTCTTTATCGCTGTTTGCTGATTTCAAAACACTCGTTAAGCTGATTAAATTTTTTAAAAGAGAAAAGCCGGATGCGATACAACTTATGACGTTAAAGCCATCTTTTTTGGGAACTATGGCGGGCAGATTAACAGGTGTTCCGGTTATCATAAGGCATAAATGGGGCTATCTTAGAGAGTGCAATTATAAAGGTATAAAAAGATTCTTGCTCTTTTCTGCTGATAAGTTTTCAAATATGCTGGCGCATAGAGTTGTGGCAATATGCCATAAACTGCTGGAAGCAGAAGTTAAAGTCGGTGCTATCAACCCTAAAAAAGCAATAGTATTTGGTTCTGGCAGTGATAATGGCGTTGACCTAAATAGGTTTAAGAAGACACCGGAATTGGTGGAAAAAGGCAAACAAATTCGTGAGAAATTGCAAATTTGGCCCACTGCCCCTGTTCTTGGGACAGTTATGAGAATTAACATTGAAAAGGGAATTACAGAATTAATTTTAGCTTTCAGACAGCTTTCAGAAAAGTATCCAAATCTGAGGCTGATAATTGTAGGTGAGTTTGACATAAGAAACTTACCAGATCGGGATATAATTGATGAAATCAAGAACAATCACCAAATTCATCATGTTGGATTCCAGAAAAATATTGAGGATTATTTTGCAGCAATGGATATCTTTGTAATGCCAAGCTACCGCGAAGGATTTTGTAAATCAAATATTGAAGCAAGCAGTATGGAATTGCCGGTGGTTTCGACAGATATCATAGGTTGCAGCGAATCTGTTAAAGACGGTGTAAGCGGAATACTTGTTCCGTCAAGAACGGTTCAGCCTTTGGCAGATGCGATTGAAAAATTATTGGTGGATAAGGAACTTGCAAAAAAACTTGGAGCACAAGGCAGACAAAGAGCGGAAAATGAATTTGACCAAAAATTTGTCTGGCATAATCAATTGAGGGATATTTGCCAGCTTTTAAAGGACAAAGGTATTCAGCCGCCTGTTGAGCCGGAAACAATAATCGGCAGTAAATGTTTGCGATGCAGTAGGGGCTAAATTTATGAAAAAGGTTTATGAAAAAAAATGCTCTAAGCTTGAATATATTCTAATGGTTGTTAGGAATATATTCTCCATTGTTTTTGTAAAGCAAAGTTGTATTCTTTTTGCGTTTTATTTAATTAATTATATACATGGTCGCAGAATGGCAAAAATAGGAAAGAATTGTCATATTAGCCCAACGGTGCTAATGCGATACCCAGAGAGAATAATAATTGGAAATGAATGTCTATTAAATCATAATAATATTCTGCAAGCGGGTAAGCAAAGTGCTGTTATTAAATTGGGTGATTATGTAATGTGTGGCCCTAATGTTTCTATGTTTGCATATAATCATGGCATGGAAAATTCAGATATTCCTATGATAAAACAGCCTTATATGGAAAATGATATAATAATAGAAGATGATGTTTGGATTGGTGCTGGCTCGATTATTTTAGCAGGTGCCAAAATTAATAAGGGTGTGGTGGTTGCAGCGGGATCCATAGTAACAGGTGAATTACCAACAAATTCTATTTGTGGTGGAGTGCCAGCCAAGGTTATTAAAATGAGAGGCTAATTTATGGCTAATAAAGTTCTAATTCTTGAAGTTCATGCTAAAGCATCATTGCCTGTAATAGAGTCTTGTAAGGCTATGGGCTTGAATGTTATAGCTGGTTCATACAGGAAACACTGCTGTGGGATGTACAGCAAGGCTGTTGATAGGAAAGTTATTTATCCCCAGTATGATAAAAATCCAGATAAATTTATTGTCTTTATGCTGGATTTTCTAAAAAACAATACTATTGATATGATGTTTCCTGTCGGCGATGTAATGACTGATATCATCGCTAAAAATCAGGAACAAATCAGAAAATATACAAAAATTTTGCTGCCATCCTATGATATTTTTGTTCAAGGTAGGAATAAGGTTGGTACTTTAAAAGCTGCCGAGAAAGCAGGCTGTCCGATTCCATTAACTTGGTATCCTGATGATGAGCCTTTGGAGAAAATAATAGAGAAAATACCTAATTATCCTGTTTTGGTAAAGCCTGCTATATCTGCCGGCGCAAGAGGTATTACTTTCTGCTATGATAAAAACGATATATTAAATAATTTTGATAAAGTGCAAAAGATTTATGGACAGTCATTTGTTCAGGAATATGTGCCACAGGATGGAATGCAATATAAAGTCGATGCGGTAATGGATGAACAGCAGGAATTGTATGCAGGTGTAGTTTATTCAAAGCTTAGATACTATCCTGTCGATGGCGGTTCAAGTGTTCTTAATAAAACCGAACACAGACCAGACATTCTTGAACAGGCTGTAAATGTAATGAAAGAACTAAAATGGGTTGGCCTTTGTGATTTTGATTTTATAACCGATCCTCGTGATGGTATTGTTAAACTTATGGAGATTAACCCAAGATTTCCTGAAAGCTATAGAACTGTTGAGGCTGGTGGTGTTGATATGACTAAAATTATATATCAACTTGCCATAGGCCAAAAACCAGAACCTCAACTTCAATATAAAGAAAATCAATATAACCGTTTTCTTTTTGGCGATATTATGTGGTTCTTGAAAACAAAGGAAAATCGCTTTAAAGTAAAACCAAGTTTCTTTCGGTTCTGGGGGAAAGACATGTATTATCAGCTTATTAGAAAAAATGATCTTGGGCCGTTGTGGGGTTATATTAGAGAGAATCTGGCAATGGTTTATGATAAGAAACTTAGGACGCAAAGACTTCGTCTGAAAGGGAAACCGAAAGATGGCGAGCAGTAAAATAACAATTGTAGGTGCAGGGAATATTGGGGCAACAGCGGCGAGTGTAATTACTAATTTTAATCTTGCAGATATTGTGTTAATAGATGTTGTTGAAAATATTGCCAAGGGAAAAGCAATAGATATTTCTGAATCAGCATCGGTTGTTGGCCATAATTGCTCAATTATTGGGACTTCTGATTGGAAGTTCGCAGAAAATAGCAATGTTGTTATTATCGCCAGTGGCAAGCCGAGACATCCGGGTATGAGTAGAGCGGATCTCTTAGAGTCAAATGCTGCAATAGTCATTGATGTTGCAAGGAAAATTAAAAAATACACCCCAAATAGTTTTGTGATAGTGGTAACCAATCCACTTGATGCAATGGTGTACGCTGCGTTTAAAGCTGGTGAATTTGATAAAAGAAAGATAATGGGCATGTCTGGTCAATTAGATGGTACACGATACTGCAGTTTCATTGCTGATAAATTGCAAGTTGACCCTGCTTGTGTTCATGGGATTATTCTTGGAGTTCATGGGAATGATATGTTGCCGTTGCCGAGATTGACAACTATTGGTGGGATTCCACTGATTGAATTGATGCCAGAGAAAGATATCCAACAGATAATCGAGCGGACTAAATTTGCAGGTGCTGAAATAGTAAACTTACTTGGTTACAGTGGTTATTATGCTGCTGGTACAGCTATTGCTAATATGGCCAAATCATTACTTCGCAATAGTCGCAGTATTATATCTTGCAGTGTTTATTGTCAGGGGCAGTATGGCATCAATGATTGTTTTATGGGTGTACCAGTTGTTTTGGGTGGGAATGGTATTGAGAAAATTATTGAAATATCGTTATTGGAGTATGAAAAGCAGATATTATTTAATTCTGTCGAACATGTCAAAGAGCTTGCAATCAAGGTTGATAATTGGTTATGATTAACATTTTAACCATAGATATTGAAGATTACTGGTCGATTCTTCAGCGGGATTGGCTCAGTATTCCCGACGCTAAGCCTTCCGATGCTGTTCTAAAAAATACCAAATGGTATTTACGAACATTCAGCGATTATAATGTCAAGGCTACCTTTTTTATTCTCGGAGAAGTTGCTCAAAGTTTTCCGCAGCTTATAAAAGAAATAGCCGATGAGGGGCATGAAATAGCTGTTCATGGTTTTTATCATCGCCAAATTTTCAAGCTTTCCAGAGATGAATTCAAAAAAGAAATATCTGATGCCAAAAAACTGCTCGAAGATTTATCAGGTCAACAGGTAATAGGTCATCGCGCACCAGCCTTTTCAATAAACAAAGACACCCAATGGGCATTAGAAGTTCTGGCCGAACTTGGCTTTGTATATGATTCAAGCATTTCACCAATGGCGGGTAAGCGTTATGGCTGGCCGGGATTCAAAAAAGAAATTCACAGAATGTCTTTGGTTGATGGGCAAAGTATTATTGAAGTGCCGATGTCAACTATATCATTGGGAATAAGAGAGCTTGGCGTTGGCGGCGGATATATGAGGCACTTACCATATTTCTATACAAAATGGGCTATAGGACACATACAAAAAAACCGTCCGGCTATGATATATATGCACCCCTATGAAATTGACACAGATGCAGTCCCGCTGAAATTGGATACTCTTACCGGGCAAGGAAAAGTAGCAGCTTTGAAATTTCATAAATCACAGACAAGAAACAGGCAGACAGTAAAAGCCAAAGTAAATAAATTGCTTTCAGATTTCAAGTTTTCAACCATAAAAGAGATATTAAAAAGCGTTTGCTAAAGTGATTTATATCTTACAATCAAAATATGCAGTAAAATGTGCGGTATTGCACATACAAGGCATTTCAACCGGATTTATAAGTTCCTTGGGGCGGGAGTTTGTAGCGGCGTTATATGAAGCTATTGCAGAAGATAAAAATAGTTTCGGCTTTGTTGCAGTGGAAGATGATAAGGTGCTTGGCTTTGTTGCGTTTACGACCAATCTATCAAGGCTATATAAATATGTGGCTTTTAAAAAAGGTTTCAAATTTTCTTTTATCCTTGCAAGAAAAATGATGTCCATACAAAATATTAAAAAGGTATGGGCTAATCTGTTATATCCTAAGAAAATGAAAGAAATGGATTTGCCTGACGCAGAACTTTTATCAATTGCAGTTGCACCAGAGGGCAGAGGCAGGGGAATTGCACAACAGCTTGTTGATGCCGGTTTCGCAGAATGCCGAAAACGCGGCATTGATAAAGTTAAGGTGTTAGTGGCTGCGGATAATGAAGCTGCCAACAAATTATATAAAAAGTGCGGGTTTGAATTTAAGATACAAATTGACAGTCATCAAACCATTAGCAATATTTATATTGCTAAGATAAATCCTAAATCCGAATATCTAAACCCTAAACACAAAAGCGAATAATAAGGCCAAGCCGTAGGCTTTCGATAGAGCGTTGCCCGGTACGGCAATTCAAAATACTAAAAGATAAATCTAAAACAAAATCCGCGAAATCAGCGTCAAAAGAAGTTAGAAATAGTTTTCAGCTATTAGCAGTCAGTTGTAAGAAGTTAGAAATCTGAAGTTAGAAGTTAGAAACAAAAAAAACAGCGTTAATCTGCGTTAATGCTACTCTGCGTAGTACGCTACGAAGCACGGGTCCGTGTCAAAAGAAGTTAGAATAAAAAACTGAAAGCTGACATCTGACTTCTGATATCTTATTTCCGTGTCTTCGTGGTAAAAAACAGCGTTAAAAGGAAAGTTCTGAATGAGCAAAAAAAATATCATAAAATATTGGATTGATACATCGGATAGGGATTATAAGACGA
>Ga0209417_1005243_pt1 | contig 14492 bp, 16 predicted proteins | sample RifGroF2_FD_184002 | JGI IMG/M metagenome (GOLD analysis project Ga0209417, IMG submission 184002) | Groundwater microbial communities from Rifle, Colorado, USA - Groundwater F2 (SPAdes) (version 2) | ecosystem: Environmental > Aquatic > Deep subsurface > Groundwater | place: Rifle, Colorado... | reverse complement strand
CGAAACGGTCCGATAGTGGTCATCGTCCACCCAGTGTTTCTCGGACATATCTGTAACCTCCTTTCTTGCCTATGTCTTTCGTTGTCTCTTGAGTTGGAAACCCACGATGGGTTTCCATTTAGCCTTATGACCCAAGGCAACAACTGAAGGCACAGGACTTCAGATTGTGAAGAGAAACTTCCACTTTATTAATACCTCTTATGCTAGGTTTTGTCAATCTTACAGTATTTTTCCCCAAAAAGTCAAAAAACCTGCTGATTTGGGCAGGAAAAATCTGGGGTTTTATTTCTGTCCGGTTGCCTCTAGAATTTTATGCCAGTGTTTATGCCCAATATCGTTATCATAAAAGCTAAATACTTTCAATTTAAGATTTTTGAATCCCTGCTCTATTAGCATTTTTTTTAAATAGGCTCGCGATAAGTCAGATTTACTGTTTTTATCAGATTTATCAAAAATATGAATAAAAAACCATCCTTCGTCTTTTAAATTATTAAAAATTGTTTGGATGAGTTGTTTTCTATTTTTCAATTTATGCAAAACATAGTTTGAATAGACCAAATCAAATGGTTTGTTTTTTGATTCATATTTTTTTTCTAAATCAATACCAGTCTTTATGTCAACACCTTCACACTTCCACCCTATCTGTTTTAAACAGGCTACGTCAAAAAATTCTCCCGCCCCTAAATCTAAAGCCTTGCCTGGTTTTTTAAACTTTTCATCTATAAATTTTTTTAAATAAATATTCATGTTTAAATTGTATAACAAAAAATGCAATAAAAAAAGAAAACCGCCCTCCTAACACGGTGTTAAAAATCGGACTTTTAACATTCTCTATATTACCTGAGCGAGGACTACCCTCGCTCATTGGTTAATTCCCCTCCCTTGATAAGGGGAGGTTGGGAGGGGTTATTATTGCACAAATCTTGCCCTTGCAAAAAATGGATATTGTGCTATGCTCCTGGTATAGGAGTCCTGTCGCAACAGGGCTTTATTTTTTTAAAAAATAAGAAGCAAAGCGACTATATTTTTTAAAACCCCGTTAAATGATTTCAAATCAAGTAAAAAAGTTTTATTACATATACGTTCTTAAGTCTCAAAAAGACAAAAAACTATATGTCGGATATACAAATGATTTGAAATCTAGATTTGAGCAACATTGTAAAGGTCAAGTCAGTTCAACAAAAGAGAGAAGACCGTTTGAACTAATTTACTCCGAAGCTTGTTTAGATAAACATGATGCAATGCATCGTGAAAAATATCTAAAGACAGCATATGGAAAACAATTTTTGCGAAGTAGGCTCAAATCATATTTAATAGGGTAGTAAGTTTGTTTATAAATTAACGAAGGAAGTAAATATAAATTTACAACCCCAGTGAAATACTCAAGCATAGCTTGAGCTTCCTGCAAAGCAGGAATTTCACAGGGTAATGATTTTTATAGTCATTACATTCCTTAAAAATCATTATGTTAGACATAAAAACATTTAAATCAGCATTAGAACAATTGGAAGAAGAAAGGAAAATTCCAAAAGAAAAAATACTGGAAGCCATAGAGCAAGCAATGGCGGCCGCTTATAAGAAAGATTACGGCAAGAAAGGACAAATAGTCCGCGCTAAATTTGATATGGAAGATGGCAAGACGGATTTCTTTCAAGTTAAAATCGTCGTGGACGAAAGCATCGCCATCTTAGACGATGAGAAAAAGCACGAAGGAGAATATTCTATAAAAGAAGAAGGTGATGAACGCGTACACTTCAATGAAGAGCATCACATCCTCTTGGACGATGCTAAAAAAATAAAAAAGGGAGTGGAGTTAAACGACGAAATAATTTTCCCGCTGGAATCCAAGGATGACTATGGACGCATCGCTGCCCAGACCGCCAAGCAAGTCATCATTCAGAAAATTCGTGAAGCGGAACGCACCTCCATTATAGACGAATACGGTACCAAAGAAGGAGAAGTCATCTCCGGAGTAGTGCAGAAAGTGGAGCGAGGCAATGTCTACGTTGATTTCAACAGAGCCACCGGCATCCTACCAACCGAAGAACAAATCCCTGGAGAATATTGGGAGAGGAGTCAACGCATCCGCGCTTATCTCTACAGTGTGGAAGACACACCGAGAGGCATAAACCTGCGCCTATCTCGCACTCATCCGAAATTTATAGAAAAGCTTTTTGCTATGGAAGCTCCCGAGATAGAAAATGGTACGGTTGAAATCAAGTCCGTTGCTCGTGAAGCCGGAGCGCGTTCCAAGATTTCGGTATACTCAAACGATGAGCACATAGACGCCGTTGGTTCCTGCGTTGGACAAAAAGGCACCAGAGTAAACACCATAACCGGAGAACTATCGGGAGAAAAAATTGACATTATACCTTGGTCCGAAAATCCAACCCAATTCGTTTCCAATTCCCTTTCACCAGCGAAAGTCCTCTCTATTGAGATAGACGAAAAGGAACACAAAGCAACGGTAGAAGTAGCCGATGACCAGCTCTCGCTGGCGATAGGTAAGGGCGGACAAAATGTGCGCCTCGCAGCCAAGCTAACTGGTTGGAGAATAGATATAAAGGGTAATGGACTTCCAGCACAAGTAGAAAAAGAAACTGAAACTAAAGAAGAACTAAATAAATAGTGCAACCAAGGCCAAGGAAAGAGTCCCAAGCAATTTTACAAGTACGTGGAGGGATGGACCTGCTGTATCTTTGAATGGATCACCAACGGTGTCTCCTGTAACTGCCGCCTTATGCGCGTCACTACCCTTTCCGCCCAAGTTACCCATTTCAATATATTTCTTTGCATTATCCCAAGCTCCTCCGGCATTGTTCATGAAAGTAGCGAGCAAGATTCCAGCGATAGTGCCTATCATTATGAATCCGGCCAAGGCTTCTGCTTTCATAAATACCCCGACTAAAATTGGGAAAATTACTGCTAACAATCCAGGAAGAATCATTTCTTTCAAAGCTGCTTTCGTAGTGATATCAACACAAGCGGCATAATCCGGTTTACTTGCTCCTGTCATTAATCCTGGGTCAGCTTTAAATTGACGTCGAACTTCTTCAACTATCTTGCCGGCAGCCTTACCGACAGCCTTCATAGTTAAACCAGAAAAGAAAAAGATTAACATTGCTCCCATAAGAGAAGCGACGAAGACTTCTACCTTTGCCAAGTCAACAATTGTGATTCCTGCTTCTGTTAAGAATGCGGAGAACAAAAGAAATGCGGCTAAAGCAGCGCTACCCATCGCATATCCTTTCGTCAACGCTTTTGTGGTATTGCCTGCAGCATCAAGCTTGTCTGTTCTCCTTCTTACTTCTTCTGAAGCTCCAGACATTTCCACGATTCCACCAGCGTTGTCTGTAATTGGTCCAAATGTGTCCATAGCTAAAATGTAAGCGGCAGTAGACAACATTCCCATAGTTGCGACAGCTGTGCCGTAAATTCCTCCGTGTTCAAAACCTGTCATTGCTCCCAATTTAAATGCAGCAAGCAATGATGCTGAAATTGTTATAACGGTAGCAGCCGTACATTCAAAGCCAACAGAAAGTCCAGCGATGATATTCGTCGCATGTCCCGTCAAGGAAGCATTTGCAATATCTCGAACTGGTCTGTATTTATATTCTGTATAATATTGAGTGACGAAAACGAAGACGATACTTGCTACGATACCAACCAATCCTGCGAAAAAGAATAAAATGCTGTGCAACATATTCATGGTTACAAAATAGAAAGCAATAGTAACCAACACGCTTGTAACAAAATATCCTTTATTTAATGCTTTTAACGGCTCATCTTCTTCGTTTGCTTTTGCAAACAAGACTCCAATCACTGCAGCCAATAGTCCGAAACCTCGAATAACTAATGGGAAGATAATACCGTTAATTCCCAAGTAAGGGAAAAGAGCGACACCTAAAATCATTGCTCCGATATTTTCTGCGGCAGTTGATTCAAAAAGGTCCGCCCCTCTACCGGCGCAATCTCCGACATTGTCACCAACAAGGTCTGCTACAACTGCGGGATTCCTGGCGTCATCCTCGGGAATTCCTGCTTCAACTTTCCCGACTAGATCAGCGCCCACGTCAGCAGCTTTGGTGTAAATTCCACCCCCAAGCTGTGCGAATAAAGCAACCAAGCTAGCTCCGAAACCAAAACCAACAAGTAGCGCCGGTATTTGTACGGCGGTATAACCTAGAAATCCATAGATATAATAAAGACCGGTAATACCAATCAAGCTCATTGAAACAATGGTAATACCAGAAACTGCTCCGGCTCGGAGCGCGATCGTAAGCGCTTTACTAAGACTTGTTTGTGCCGCAGAAGCTGTTCGGACGTTTGAACGAACAGAAATCCACATACCGACAAGACCAGAAAAACCTGAAAGAAAAGCACCCAACAAGAAAGCGAGACTTACCTGAAGACCTTCTATCATTTTTCCACTCAAAGCATAAACAGCAAAAAGGACAATGGCTAAAACAACGGCCATTATTCCTATTGTTTTATACTGTCTTTTCAAAAATGCATTCGCGCCCTGCTTAATTGCTTCATAAATTTCTTGCATTTTTGCTGTACCCATATCGTTTTTCTTAATCCAAAAAACTAGGTAAACAGCAAAAAACAAAGAAAGAATAGAGATAATAAACGAAGTTAATAACATAAATTTTAAAAATAAACTAATAAAAAATTATAGATTTTCGACTTTCTATAATGCCAATAATCAACATATGACTGTAGATGACTATATCCAATATCAAGCCAAAAAGCAACCAAAATATGTAACTTTTGCACTTCTCCAACGTCATACAAATAGTGTATAATAGATAAGTGTCGAACTTATTTATCCAAGTTTTATTAATCGTTTTATTAATTATTAACTAAAGAAATACTCATATGAAAAAATATATCAGTTTGTTTGTCGTTTTATCTATGATGTTAGTTGTAAGCACGGGAGTAGCACGCGCAGAAAATGACAACAACGGAGCACGACTGGGAGAATTAAAATTAAAAGCGGAAGTCAAAGGTGACCGCGATGAGGTACGTGCCGAGATGCGTCTTCAGATAGAGACCACGAGGGAGGAAGCAAAACAAAAAATGGAAACCTTGAGGGAAAGAGTTAAAGAAGAAACAGATAAGGTAAAAGCGCGAGTTAAAGAAATGAGAATAGTCGGCCGAGAAAAAGCTCTAGAGAGATTTGATAATGCGGTAGAAAGAATTTCTGAATGGCAAATCAAAGTTGAAGCGAAAATAGCGGAATTGGAGGCAAAAGGAGTAGCTGTTGCGACAGCAAAGGACTTTCTGGCAACATCTGAAACAAAATTAACCGCAGCGGAAAATAAAATCGTGGAAATCAACGCCGTATTGGCAGTTTCTATAGATGAACTGACGGCAGAAAACAAAACAAAATTAAGAACATTGGCGGAGGAAACACAGACCTTGGTAGTGGAAGCTCACAAGGCCCTGAGAGATGCCATCAAATCATTGAAGGACGAAGTAAGAATAAAAATAGAAGCGAACGCAAAAGTAGAAGCAGAGACGGAGGATGATGAAGAATAGCCTTAACAACTTTATAAATTTTAAAATAAGAATTAATTTATGGAACCAGAAAAAAAATCAAACGGCGCAATGGTGGGATTGGTGATTATAATCATCCTCCTTATTGTCGGTGGAATATATGTATGGCAATCAAATAAAGATGCCCTAGAGGAAACCCCGACTCCCGCCCTCTCTGAAGAAGATTCTACTGAACTTAATGATCTAGAAGCAGACCTGGAAACGACCGACACCAGCGTCGGCGTTGATGTGGAGACTGTAAAATAAAAAATTTGAATTTTAAAAACACCCCTAAACCCCGTCACTCGCGAGTGACGGGGTTTTTGACAAAAAATACTTATAAATATAGTATATCCATATGCTTAAAATAACAGTTAAAAAATTACCAAATAGCGAAGTGGAGATTGAGGGAGAACTCGGAAGTGAAGCTTTTGAAGGCTATTTCAAACAGGCTCTAAAAAAGCTCGGAGAAAGAGTAAAATTGGATGGCTTCCGAGAAGGGAAAGTCCCTGAAAGTGTTTTGCTGGCAAATATTCCCGAAATGCAAATCCTGGAAGAGATGGCGCAACTCGCCCTAAACGAACATTATCCGAAAATGTTGGAAGACGAAAAAATTGATGCTATCAGCCGACCAGAAATCTCCATCATCAAGCTTGCCCGCAATAATCCTCTCGGGTTTAAAATCAAAACTGCTGTTCTTCCCGAAATTAAATTGCCCGAATATAAAGATATCGCTAAAAAAATACTTTCCAAGGTCACCGACGCAGAGAAAAATATTGAAGTGTCCGAAGAAGACTTGGAAAATACGATAATGGATATAAGGAAGTCCCGCGCGCCGAAAGTGCATATGGCGGAGCACGAACACAAAGAAGGAGAAGTGCACCCAGAACCAGAATTACCCAAAGAAACACCTGAGCTCAACGATGAATTCGTGCGAGCATTAGGACCCTTTAAGGACGTAGCTGATTTTAAGGATAAACTAAAGGCTAATATCAAACTGGAAAAGGAAAATCAACAAAAAGAAAAAACTCGCCTGAAAATTATTGAAAAAATTATTGATGATAGCAAGATGGATATTCCTGAAATCTTAGTCAACATTGAATTGGATAAAATTTTATATAAAATGGAGTCCGACATCACCCAGATGGGGCTGAAGTTTGAAGATTATTTAAAACATCTAAATAAGACAATAGAAGATTTGAGAAAAGAATTCAGAGGAGATGCAGAAAAGAAAGCCAAACTCGCGCTAATTTTAAATGAAATAGCGAAAGCGGAGAAAATAGTGGCAGACGAGCAACTCGTGGCGCAAGAAGTCGCGGTTATCCTAGAGCATTACAAGGACGCCGACCCCGAACGTGCTCGCATCCACGCTGAGAACGTCCTCACCAACGAAAAAATCTTCCAATTTTTGGAGAGTCAGTAATTCTACAGATGTTGGACTTCTGTAAGCTTTTACCTTCTAAAATAACGGTTTTTCTTTGTTTTTAAGCAAATTCTCTTGACTTTTTATACTATATATGCTATACTATATATAGTGATAATTAAAGTTCTTTGATTCTTTAGAAATAGGATTTACGGGAAGAAGAAAGGATATTTACATATTTTTTCTTCTTCCCGTAAGAAAATCATGGAGGATGGAATGATACTAGCACTTTCCCTGGTCGGGATCATGGTCGCGGTATTCGGGACACTGCTTATCGCGATGTCCCGACCCAGCCCCGCGGAGGTGGCAGCCCGCAAAAGACAGCGGGCTAACCAGAAGGCGGCGGATCGTCGCTTCTTTGAGAGAGAAGTATATCCGCCTCTACTAATCTTGGCATGGTGGGTAATCTTTTTTGTCCTCTTCGGAGGACTAAAACTGATCTTCCCACCACATAACTAACCACTCCCCTGTAGGGGGGTGGCCGTAAGAGAGACGGTTTCTCTCTGAGGATGTCGCCCCTCGAAGTGTGACGATCAAAGCCCCCAAGCGAAAGCGAGGGGGCTCTTTCGTTAAAATTTTATGATTTGAAAAAGGACAAAATTTTTGCTACAATAGTATTATGTTAATCCCAACCGTTATAGAAAAATCACAATTTGGGGAAAGAGCTTACGACATATATTCACGCCTTTTACGTGAACGTATTATATTTTTAGCAGGACCGATAGATGACCACACTGCAAATATTGTCATCGCTCAGCTTCTTTTCCTTGAATCTGAAGACGCGAAGAAAGACATTTACCTCTATGTAAACTCTCCCGGGGGTTCTGTCACCTCTACTATGGCTATCGTAGACACGATGAATCATGTTCGCCCAGATATTTCTACTTTTTGTGTTGGACTCGCTGCTTCTGGCGCAGCTATCATTCTGTCCGCAGGTAAAAAAGGCAAGAGATTTATTCTTCCCAACGCCGAAGTGATGATTCATCAACCTCTAGGAGGTGTGGAGGGTCAGGCTACGGACATTGCCATCACCGCTAAACACATTTTAAAGACAAGAGACAATTTAAATAAATTACTGGCGAAAAATACGGGCAAATCTCTAGCTCAGCTTGAAAAGGATGTAGATAGAGACTTCTTTATGGATGCGGATGAGGCGAAAAAATACGGCATCGTTGACGAGATAGTCACTAAATCCAAGAACCCCTCCTCTAAGTAAGAAAAGTAGACAAAGAAACAACTTTCTGTTATACTTTTAGTGTTGAATTTTAAAAATTTATTTCACTTAATTTAGTCGGGTTCACGGGAATATTCCATATATTATGAAACGTTTTGAGAGAAGTTTTAAAATCTTTAGTTTTGAGGAAGTAGAACACTAAATATAATGGTTTGTTCTTGTAAGCTGACACAAGCTTATGAGTATAATAATAATTCTAATCGGAGTCGGGGTACTCCTTTTGGGCATTGGGATAGGGTATTACCTGCGCCTTTTGGTGGCGTTAGGCAAGAGAAGGTCAATAGAGATAGATATCAAGCAGATGCTTATCGGCGCGAAAGAAGAAGCGCAGAAAATCACCGACGAAGCCAAGAAGAAGTCCGAGGAACAGCTCACAAATTTAAAGGAGGAAGGGAAGAAGAAAGAACAAGAATTCAGGGAGACAGAGAGAAGACTCATTAAGAAAGATGAGTTTTTGGACGTGCGCCAAGTTGAAGTCAATAAAGAAGCGGAACAAATCAAGCTCCGAGTGGAGGAAGTGAAGAAGGTTCAAGAAAAAATCCTGAAGATAGAGGCGGACAAAATACAAGAATTAGAGAGAACAGCAAGGTTGACGGAAGAGGAAGCGAAAAATGAACTCCTGCGAGATGTGGAGAAGAAATATGAAGAAGACATTATGGTTAAAATACAAAAATTGGAAAACAGCAACGAAGAGAAGCTGGATAGACGAGCCAAGGACATCTTAGCCACTTCCATCCAACGCCTTGCCTCGAGCACCGCATCGGAATTGATGACGACAGTGGTGGCCATCCCCAACAATGAAATAAAAGGAAAGATAATAGGAAAGGAGGGCAGAAATATCCGCGCCTTTGAACGAGCAGCCGGAGTGGAGCTCATCGTTGACGACACACCTGGCTCAATCGTCATCTCTTCTTTTGACCCCATCAGGAGACAAGTGGCTCGCCTGGCGCTTGAGAACTTGATTTTGGACGGACGCATTCAGCCCGCAAAGATTGAAGAGCTAGTGGAGAAAGCAAAAGAAGAAATAAATAAGATTATTAAAGAAAAGGGAGAGCAAGCAGTGTACGAATGCGGAATATTCAACTTTGACCCACGCATCGTCGCCATCATCGGCCGATTATATTTCCGCACAAGTTATGGACAGAATGTCCTTCAACACTCCGTAGAGATGGCGCACATCGCCGGGATGATTGCCGAAGAATTAGGGGCAGATGTGGCGGTAGCGAAAGCTGGAGCCCTGGTGCACGACATCGGTAAAGCGCTTGACCATGAAGTACAAGGCACACACATTGAGATAGGTATGCGCATTTTGCAGAAATTCGGCGCGGATGAAAAGATTATCACCGCAATGAAGAGCCACCACGAGGATTATCCTTATGAAACAGTGGAATCCATCATAGTGCAGACAGCTGACGCCATCTCTGGCGGACGCCCAGGAGCAAGACGCGACTCAGTAGAGAACTACTTAAAGAGACTGCAAGAGCTCGAAGCGTTGGTAAATGCCTTCCCTTCCGTGGAGAAATCATATGCCCTACAAGCTGGACGTGAAATCCGCATTTTCGTCACCCCTGAGAAGATCTCCGATGCCGAAGCGAAGCTTATGGCCCGCGATATCGCAATTAAAATAGAGCAAGAACTCAAATATCCTGGAGAAATCAAAGTTACTTTGATTCGTGAAACTCGAATTACTGAATACGCTCGCTAAAATTGCTGGACTTGCCTTAAAAAACCCTTGTTATATAATAGATGTGTATTAAAAATAAGGGTTAAATGGTCGAACTAATTACAATTATAAAAAATAATTATAAAAACATATGAATAAACAAGCATTAGCTGAATGGGTACATGGAAAATTAGGCGGTACAAAAGTACAAGCTGAAGAAATCGTTGACGGAATGTTTGATGCTATAATCCAAACTTTAAAAAAGGGAGGAGAAGTTTCAATCGCCGGCTTCGGAATCTTTTCCGTTAAGGCTCGCGCAGCCCGCATGGCTCGCAATCCAAAGACTGGAGAGCAAGTCAAAGTAGCTGCCAAGAAAGTACCTAAATTCCGACCTGCAAAAGGTTTGAAGGACACGGTTGCATAAATTCTTTTCGCGCGAAAAGAATGAAACCACAAAAAAACGCCCTAGAAGGGCGTTTTTTTGTGGTTTGCTCATAATTTGCATTTCTGATATAATACAAGTAGGCATTTGTGAGGAGTTCGCTTCTCTCGCGGTTAAAACAAACTGCAGCCAAATGCCATCAAAGGATCTGCCGTAAGGCGGATTTTTTGATTTTTAATCGATTTCAGGATGCCCGTTATACATAATTCTCTCTCCATTTTTATTAGTTCCCCAAAAAGGAATAATGCTAAGAAAAAATTTCTCTCCTCCATCTATCTGTTTAATAATCACTTTTACTCGAACTCTTGATCCATGAGATTCTAAAACAGAGATAAACTCATAATAGGTAGTAAGCTTTAAAACCTGTTGCCACCTTCCATCTTTTTTCTTGATTCTTTCAAACTTTTGGGTAGGGCATATGCCTTGCAAAGTTTTGGAGTTTTTTATAACTTCTGGCGCTAAGCGCAAATGCCGAAAACGAGAAAATTGATCCTCAATTGACCTTGTTCTATTCCAAGTTTTAAAAATTAAATGTTCTAAACCTTTTGTGTTAAAATTAATTTTTTCTGCAAAATAAGGACAGTAGGTAAATCCAATTTTGTTATAAAAATCTTCTGCTTCCTTTTTAATATTATTAAATTGATCAATTGTAAATTCCATATCCAATACTAAGCTAGTATTTTCTAATCACCGCCTTCACGACTGCATTGATATTCAAGGAATGCTCGGGGTAGATTGGTTTATAGTTTTTGTTTGCCGGTTCTAACCAAACTTTATTTCCAACTTTCCTGAAATATTTCATTGTAAATTCGCCATCCACTTCAGCGATGATTATCTGCCCATCCTTAGCGATAGTCGCCTTTTCCACGAGCACCATATCACCCTTCTCTATATGCGCGTCTATCATAGAGTCTCCATCAACTTCCAACATATAAGTAAGTGGTTTATTTTTTATTAAGAGGTCATCCAGGTTCACTGTATCCGCTAATTCTTCTTCTACTGTTGCGGGAAATCCGGCGGTGACAAACCCAAGCATCGGCACTTCGCCAAATGTTTCAGATGGAATCAATCTGCCCAAGTGGTCCTTGGCCACCATTCCCGCCTCTATCAGTTTCTCTACAACTTTAAAAACAGCGTTCTTGGATTTGAAACCGAAAAGTTTCATCATCTCGGAATACGTGGGCATTCTTTTATTTTGCGAGTAGAAGGATTCTATTTTTGTTTGATGAATATTCTTTGTCATGAATTAGAAAGAGAGTTTTGTGAACGTTGGAAAAAATCGACTGAAAAAGTTCCTTCTGGTGTTGTAACGAACCTTTTTCAAGAGCAGTTTGTGCTCTCTCGCCTCTTTCATATAATTCCTCCCTTCCAAAATCTTCAAGTCAATTTTTCTGTTGACTCTCTGGATTTCCCTTTCTAACATTTTTAAATATTGTGTCTGGCTCATATATTTATATTACTTATTTGTAATATGATAAGTATAAGTGAACGCTCGTTCACTGTCAACCAGTCCCCTGTGGATAAGTCCAAAGCCTTAAAAAGACGCATATAATATAATAGATTCATGACTGAAGGCGGACCCAAAAATACAACAGGTGGTAATCTAATTGAGTGGAAAGAAAGGAGAAAAACTCTTGAATATCAAAAGAGAGTTGTGTCTATCCTGAGAAAAGATTTGGTGAGAGCTTTGATACCCAATTTTTCAGATAAGATTAAAGAGGAAATAGACCTTGACGAAGACTCTTCCATGGAAGAAATTTTAGAGCAAATAGGATTGTCTGTGCAAGAAGTTAAAACATCTCTTGATATATCCGAGTTAGAGACAATTGGTGATGTACGAGCATATTGCAGAGAAAAGAGAATAGATCAAAAAGTAATAACCAGAAGAATTGCGATGATAGAAAAAAATTGGGAAAACATTTCAGCACACCTTGAATCAGGAAAAGTGTGGAATGACGGTTGGGTAATTGAGTTTCTAGAAGAACCTTCTGAAAAACCCACTAAGCCGGAACAGATAAACTAGGAAGCTGGATAATTTATCTTCCCTTTTTGTATTTGCTCTTGAAAAACTTTCTGCCTATTTAGTATTTCTTTGTAATCTCCCCTCTTATAATCCTTAAGCCAAATTTGTGCTTCTTTCAGTTTATTTTCTTCTGTATTGGTGTCAAAAATATATTCCGAGTATAATTTCACTCTTTCAATAAAAAACTTGCTTGCAACTAACACTAGATCAGAATATTTTAATTTAAACTCTCCCGAATCAATTAATTCTCTTAAATAACAAAGTTGTTCAATGGTACTTGTGGTATTTTCTTCAACTATTATTTTTATATTCTCTAGCTCTTCTTTGAAGTTTTCGTCTAAAAATTTCTTCATAGCTGAAGCCTGAGAAATCCTGCGTTCTTTTGTGTCTTTATAATATGCGCCACCCATTAAAATCAGGGTTGATTCATTATTTTTTACACACATATTTACGCTATCGCGTAAACGATTTTCTAAAATTGGATGTACGGAGTTGTCCTCTTTTAAGCTATATCCCAAACAGGCAATTAGTTTCATAATTTTTATTTAACCTCGCTAAAGGTAATTAAATCTATTTTATCCAAATCGTAGCCATAGTGTCGGAAAACCTCCCGGGCATCGCCGTCAAATCTTTTTTCCCAGTCAAGACCAAATTTCTCACAAAAATCTTTCAAAGATTCTACTGTCGGTCCTTCTATTTCCACATAAGTAGGAATTTTCGGCCAAGTGTCTACATCAAGGGTCACCTCGCCAAGCAGAAGTGTGTGCCTATACTTCTCCAACTGCCTCATTGCTTTCAATCCAATCTTTTCAAAAAATTGAGAACATTTATCCAAGTCAGATACTTCAAATTCAACCTCTTTAGCGCTATCTACCGTTTGTTCTATGTTTTCCTTGTAAGTGAGTTTTATTTTGTCTTTCGTTTTTCGTAAACGTACAAATTTTCTTTTCCCAAGCCATGACCCGTCCGCCGCATGAAAAATCGTTTCTTCCAGCTTTTCTTCACCCTTATCCACAGCCTCGAGTGAAATGAGTTTTTTTATAAATTCTTCCTTATTTATTTCTAGAAACCTTGTTTCTATTTCTTTTTGCATAATATTATATTAGCACAATCCATCAATTATTTACCTTCGGCCGATATTGTATCGCCTCCAAGATGTGATTTTCTTCTACGTTTTCGGAATTTTCCAGGTCTGCTATGGTGCGGGCAATTTTGATGACACGGTGATACGCACGAGCAGAAAGGCTTAATCGTTCGGCACTGTCGTCTAACATATCTCGCACCTTACCGCCTAAAGGCACCATCATCCCCAGGTCTTTCACGCTCATTTCACTGTTGGTGGTGATGTTCCTCCCCATTTCTTTTTGAAATTTTTTAAACCTGTCTTTTTGCATTTCTCGCGCTCGCAGCACCCTACTTTTGATACTTTCGCTTTTTTCACCATCCCCAACTCCACCCAATTTCTTGTAATCCACATTGCCTACAGAAACCCATAAATCAATACGGTCCACGATGGGCCCCGAGAGTTTCCTTTTGTATCTATCCAAGTCGGAAGGTTTGCAAATACAGGCTTTTTGTTTGTTGCCCGCATTTCCGCAAGGGCAAGGATTCATCGCTGCCACTAAAATAAAATTGGAAGGAAATTGAGCCGTGCCTTTAGCGCGAGAAATAGAGACGAGGTTATCTTCAAGCGGTTGACGCAAGGATTCCACGACCCTCTTTTCAAACTCTGGAAACTCGTCCAAAAATAATACTCCCCGATGGGCCAGAGTTACCTCTCCAGGCTTCGGGTACGTGCCCCCGCCGATGATAGAGACATAAGATGAAGTGTGGTGCGGAGAACGGAACGGCGGAGAACAGACGAGTTCTCCCCGTGTACTTCCCGCCACCGAATGAATGCCGGTAATTTCCAGCACTTCTTCAATATCCAAATCGGGCAAGAGTTGGGAGAATGCTCGGGCGAGCATCGTCTTGCCCGTACCCGGTGGTCCATACATCGCTATATTGTGTCCGCCGGCTGCTGCTATTTCCAGCCCCCTTTTGGCGCCTTCTTGTCCACGAATGTCGGAAAAGTCCGCGCCCCTCATTTCTTTTTTATAAATAATTTTCGTCTGTGGTTGGGCGGGAATTTTATTCCTCTCCCCCTGCGAAGGGGGAGATGTCCGA
>Ga0209417_1005241_pt1 | contig 14495 bp, 12 predicted proteins | sample RifGroF2_FD_184002 | JGI IMG/M metagenome (GOLD analysis project Ga0209417, IMG submission 184002) | Groundwater microbial communities from Rifle, Colorado, USA - Groundwater F2 (SPAdes) (version 2) | ecosystem: Environmental > Aquatic > Deep subsurface > Groundwater | place: Rifle, Colorado... | reverse complement strand
GAAGAAATCTCACAAGCTGTTTTATTTTTTCAATTAAATTTTATTGGAAACCGAAAATCACTAGATGACTTAAAAGAATTTTTGTCTGAATCAGACTTTCAGCCAACTTTTTTAATTGCTCCCTATTTATATTTGGAACCTGATCATATAAATGAAGAATTATCTGCAAATATCAATTTTATAAACTTCTCTAAAGATATTCTCGTAAATCAGTTGAAGGTTGATAAAAAATTATTTGCTGAAATTGTTCTTAGTAAGTATGTACTTTTTGATGACAGCTATAGAACCAAAATAATAAATGATTATCAAAAGGCTAATGTTGATGGTTTTATATTATGGATTGATGATTTCTCCGAGACAGTGGAAAACGAAGAAGAAAACGATAAATTACTTTTAGCTTACAAAGAACTGCTTCTAGAAATTGGTAAGTTAAACAAGCCAGTTATTAATTTACATGGTGGATACTTATCAATCATACTTGCAGGAAAATCTTATCAACTTTTGGCTGGTGTTGGACACGGAATAGAGTATGGAGAAAGTAGGCCTGTTGTCCCAGTAGGTGGAGGTGTCCCTACGGCAAAATTTTATTTCCCTAAATTTCACAAAAGAATTGATTACAACCCAGATACTGTAGAAATTTTAACAAAAGAAAACTGGGTTAAAAATTCCGAAATATTTTATAAGAACGTTTGTGCTTGCACTATGTGCAAAACAATAATTAATCAGCATGATAACATTACTGAGAGGTTTCAAGAATATGGAAAAACTAAATTAAGTGAAAAAAATGGACGAGCATATCCTACCGCCGAGGCATTAGATAAAAGCAGAAAACACTATTTGAACAACAAGTTTAAAGAATATGCGTTTTGTAAAAGCATGAACAAAGATCAGATTCTTAAAGAATTAAAAATAAATTATGAAAGTTCAAAAAGACTTAGAGAGATTCATTCATTTGATCATTTGAAAAAGTGGTATGAATTGCTAAAATAGATTTAGCTTGCTTGAAGTTTCTCAGCACGGTTTGCAAGTTTTAATTTTTCCACCAGCTCATGCAGATCGCCTTCAATAATCTCGGAAAGGTTGTAGAGAGTTAATCCAATCCTGTGATCGGTTACTCTATTTTGTGGAAAGTTGTAAGTTCTAATTTTATCGCTGCGGTCGCCGCGTTTTACAATTAGCTTGCGTGCTGCAGCAATCTCGCTGTTCTGTTCCGATAATTTCATGTCGTACAATCTTGCTTTTAAAACCTTCATTGCTTTCTGGCGGTTTTTCAATTGCGAGCGTTCATCCTGGCATTGAACAACAAGTCCGGTTGGAATATGTGTGATGCGGATTGCAGTTTCAACTTTATTAACGTTCTGTCCGCCCGCGCCTCCGCTTCTGTAAACATCAATCCGCAGGTCGCTTGGATCAATATTCACTTCAACATCTTCAACTTCGGGAAGCACAACTACAGACGCCGCCGATGTATGAACCCTGCCGTTTGCTTCGGTTGCCGGAACGCGCTGAACGCGGTGAACACCGCTCTCGAACTTCAAATCTGCATAAACACTTGAACCTATTAGACTGAAAATTATTTCTTTGATTCCGCCGATGCCCGTATCGCTTGAATCAATAATTTCTTTTTTCCAACCGCGGACTTCGGCATAGCGGGAATACATTCTATAAAGATCTGCGGCAAACAACCCGGCTTCGTCTCCGCCTGTGCCTGCGCGTATTTCCATAATTACGTCTTTATCGTCATCGGGATCTTTTGGAACAAGCAGAAATTTTATTCTCTCTTCCATCGCATCGCGTTTTATTCTCAGCTCGCTAAGTTCACTCTCCGCAATTTCCGTAAGCTCTTTATCATCACCGCTGTCAATAATTTCTTGATTCCCCTTAATATTTCTAACCAAGCTGTCGTATTCATTGAACGCTTCAACAAGATCAATAAGCCCGCTTCTTTCCCTGCTGAGCGATATAAGTTTGGATTGATCGGAAAGATTGCGCGGATCGGATAAATCCTCGTTGATCTTATCGTACTTCTCTTTTATAGATTTCAGTTTATCGTAGATTTCCATTTTTCCTCTTATGAATCCCGACATAGCCGGGAAAAAATGAGGGCAAAATATAATCAAGTTTAGAGTGAGATTCTAAGTAGAGTAATGTGGGTGCAGAGTCACAAAGGGACTAAGTTTGTTTGCATATTTGATTCAAATATTGAATTTGCATATCTATCGAAGGAATTATTTCTTTTCTCTCAATTCTCAATTCGCAATCTTGCCTGACGGCAGGCAGGTTCTCAATTCGCAATAATTCGTCCAACGCTTCGAACATATTGACCAGCGGAAATCCGTTATCTCTTAGATGATGAATTAATTTCAATGTACGGAATCCATCGAACCAAATTTGTTTTTGCTTCTGTTTCTGCTCATCGGATTTAGAGTTATTAAGAATTTTATTCCAACTATCTTCGAATGAGTTAAGAACTAGAAAATCATAAAGAGATTTATGGATTGCCGCAGCAGATTTTAGATAATATCCGGCATCAAAAATTTTTTTTGCGTTATAAATTTCCAACCATGCTTTAAGAACATCGAATGATTTGGGATTATATAATTGATATTCGTTATGGGTGCCGGCAGAAAACCTGTTTACTCTTTGCCCTGTTCCAAACGGCACGCGCCATGAACCCCGGCTTGACGGATAAACTTTTGCGGTATTAATCTTTCCGATCTCTGTGATCTTGGCTAACTTTTCCATAAAATAAAAATCTTCAGCCGCTTTCTTTTTGTTCATTCCACCGATCTTGATATAACTTTCATAATCGCAGATCATCGTTGAACCGATAGTCGGGAAAGCAAAAGGCGAGTTTGCGTATTGCAACCCGAGTACATAATAGCGGAGAAATATTTCGTAACAGATTATAGCAGGTTGGTCTTGTTTATTTTCCGGCAAAATATGTTCGTACTCAACATAAGCGGCGCGGATATTCGGCTGATTGAATGTTTGAACTATTGACGTTAAATAATTTTTATCTACTTTGCAGTCTGCATCAAGGCAGATTAAAATATTCTTTGCGGAGTTTGAATAATCAAATTGTTTTAGCGCAAGGTCCATTCCTATTTTTCTTGCAAGACCAACTCCGCCGTCTTTTTCCGGTAATTCCAATCCGCCGCTTGATGCGTCTATTAAACCAATATTCATTCCCGAATTATTTTTCTCTAAAATAATTTCTCTAAGGTATTCTATGCTTTTCAGGTTATCCGCTTTTACTTCCGAACTAGAGCTTTTCAGATTATTAACAACAAAAACAAACAGACTCTTCTCAAAATATTTTTTATCGTTTTCTGATAATGATGCCAGCAGTTTCTTAATATTTTCATTTTCTTGAATTGCCGGAATGACAATTATGTTATTAAATTTTTTGTCGGAGGACAATTCCAGCGACCAGTTATTTAATTCGTATTTGTTTAAATAATTTAAAACCGTGATCGGTAGTTGGTTCGCCTTCGACGAGTCGAAGCGGGTGATCGGTGTATTCATATTGTAAAATTTTGTGAAATGATTTTGCATGCTTCTTCGTAGGCCGGTCCTTCAAGCCAATGAATAACTGTTCCTTCGCGTTCCATCTTTCTAAACCATGTCATCTGGCGTTTGGCAAAGCTGTGGATTGCGCTATTCAATTTTTGAAACATGTCATTATAACTTAACTCTCCGCTCAAGTATTTCCCGATGAATTTATATTCAAGTCCGAATAAATTAAGCCGTTCAAATGAAATACCGTTATCAATTAATCTTTTAACTTCTTCTATCATTCCGTTTTGCAAACGGTATTTCAGCCGCGCCGTAATTCTTTTCTTAACCTCTTCCCTCTCAAGCCGTATTCCTATTGTTAGTGAATTAATGTCAATCTTCTCCAACATCTCTTTGTTCTGTTCGTCCTCTGCAATTATTATAGCTTTGATTATTCTATCTTTAATTAGCAGATCGGTTGTGTTGTGTAATGCCGAGTTAATTTTTTTTAATTTTTCGCTTAAAGTATTTATATCAAATTCATCAAGCTCTTTATGGCGTGTCTCGTCAAAATCAACTTTGTTTAGTTTGTACCCGCTTAAAATAGAATGCAGATATAATCCCGTTCCGCCAACAAGGAAAGGAATATTTCCGCGTGAAGTTATACTGCTGAATGATTTATAAAATAATTTGTTAAAGAGAAAAAGATTGAACTCCTCTTTTGGCTCAATCACATCTATCAAATGATGCGGAATAATTTTTCCATCAACGTTGTAATCATTAATATCTTTTCCGGTTCCTATATCCATTGCTAAATAAACTTGTCTGGAATCGGCAGAAATTATTTCTCCGTTAAAACGGTTTGCTAATTGTGCGGCTAAGCGTGTTTTACCTACTGCAGTTGGACCAAGAATGGTTATGAGATTGTAGTTCATTGATATTTGTCATTCCAAATTCTTTGCTGTCCGTTTTTACGGCGGCGGATTAGAGTGTAGATGATATTGGTAAAGTTATAATAAATGTTGCACCGTTCCCGATCGAACTTTCGACATCAATTGTGCCGTTATGCGCTTCCACAACTTTTTTAGTGATTGAAAGCCCGAGTCCGGTTCCTTCTTTTTTCCCGTGTGTCATAAACGGTTCAAATATTTTTTCTTTGAATCCCTCGGGAATACCGAGTCCGGCATCTTTAAAATATATTTTTACTTTCTTGTCTTCGCGCTTTGTCGAAATATGAATTGTGCCTCCGTCGGGCATTGCTTCGCATGCGTTTTTGATTATGTGAGCATAACATTGGAAAAACTCTTTTAAGTCAATTTTAACGGTAACGTCTTTATCCGTCTCGGTTACAATTTTGCAGTTATGGCTCTCAACATTCTGTTCCATTCTTGAAGAGTAATCTGCAAGAGTGTTATTCAGACTTACATTAATTGTACGAAGAATATTTTTACCCTCCGAATAACTCGATGTTGTTTGAACCAGGTCGGCAACCTGTCCGAGCTGTTCAAGCAGCATATCTATAATTTGTGCTGTCTCCGGAGGAAGCTGTTTACTTCGTAAATGTTCGGCATATCTTTTACTAACAAGGATCGGTTTTTTAATATCTTGAATTAAAAAGTTTGCCATTTTTCCAAGCGAGTGAACTCTTTCCGTCTGTAATAATTTTTCAACGAGTTCGGCATTTTGCAAAGCGATTGCAGAATGTATGGAAAGCGCATTCAAAAATTCTTCATCGCGTTTATTGAATTCACCCCTCGAGTTGTTTAGCAGTTGAAGGACTCCTATAATCTCGCCTTTATTATTCTTAATTGGAAAACAGATCATATTTTTTGTTGTGTAACCGCTTGCCCGGTCAATATCGCTTCTAAACCGGGAATCTTTTTGAACATCTTTAATGTTAACGGTCTCTCCGCTCTTGGCAACAAATCCGGCTAGACCTTCACCGATCTTTAGGCGGATCTCGCGCATCTCATCACCCATTGTAATCAGCGACCAGAGTTCTTTCTTCTCTTTATCAACTAAATAAAGTGTTCCGCGGTCCGCACCGGTTAAATCGGTTGCAACATTAATTATATTTTTCAGCACTTCGTCAACACGGATATTTGAATTAACCAATTCCGCAGCTTTAATGATCATTTGAAGTTCATCGGTATTCATAACTTCGTCAATTTGAATCTCGGGATTGATTTTTTCGGGCTGCTTAATTTCCTCCCGAACGGGTTCGGGGTTTACTTCTATTGTTTTTTCAAATTGGGAAAAATCTTTTTTTGTTTCGGAATCAATTGCTGAAGATGGTAAATCAAAATCACCGAAGACCTGTTCCGATTTGTCTGCCAATTCTAATTCAGATGAACCTTCAATATTTGGGAGAACAATTTCTTCGTCGAAAGTTTTCTTTTTTATTTCCGGTTGTTCTTCATTTACTCCCAGGGAAGACAGAAACGCTTCATCGGTTTCTTCCATTTGCAGCTGATCTTCTTTCTTTTCCGGTTCGTAGTGCGTCTCATGAGTTCCGCTTAGAATACGGAACAATGCATCATTCAAACTATCGTCCGACTTTTTTGATTCTTCAGGTTTCATCGGAAGATCGGGCAGTTCAAATTCAGCTTTTGGTATTCCGTCTTCGTTCAATGCGGCATTCTCGTCAAAGAAAAGAATCGGCGGTGTTGATTCTGCTTGCGGTTCATCCTTAGCAGGTGAGCTTATATTTTTATCTTGATCTTGCGTTTGGTCAATTGAACCGGATTCGGGACTTTCTTCCACCGGCTGTTCTTCTAAATGTTCCGGTTCTTCAATAGGAATTAAATTGTCTTTTAACGGCGGTGCCCACTTTGGCTCTTCTGCTTCATAAACTTGTTCGGTTTGAACATTTCCGTTTCTTGCCGATAATTCTTCTTCATCAATTTCGGCAACAGGTTCTCTAAGGTTTATAAGAATCTCATCGTCTTGCTGTATCAACAGATCAACTTCTTCACGCGTTAACGAAATTATGTAAGAATCTCTTAGTGCAACCGCAGTTGAAGTACGCGATGTTTCTTCGAAAAATTCTTCGTGACCAAAGAAATCATTTTCCGAAAATAAATATGACTTGGTTTTTCCCAGCAGGCGTTTTTTAAGAACATTTATCTCGCCGCTTATAACTAAATAAATTATCTCCGCTATATCTCCTTCGCGGTAAAGAATTTCACCTTCGCCGATTGTAATTAATTGACCCCTAACATTTCTCAGGTCAATCTTAGAAATGTCTGCATTTTTAAGTAATTTGTTCCGGCTTAAAGTTATTAATAATTGATTTTCCATATCACAGACAAATATTGAGGTAATCTTTAATGCAAAATGCAGAAATTAAACGAGCAATAAAACACCTTTCCAAGCATGATAATACTCTTTCAACAATAATAAAAAACATCGGTATTATCAATTTAACGCGTCACAGGAGATACTTCAATGCACTGTTAGACGCTATTATCGGGCAGCAATTATCAACTTATGCCGCCGATAAGATCGCCTCACGATTTATGGATCTATTCGACAATAATCCTTTACCCGAACAAATACTTGATACAAATGATATAACTTTACGTTCGGTCGGATTGTCAAACGCAAAGGTGAAATATGTTAAAGACCTTTCACACAAAATAACCGCTAAGGAAATTCATCTGGAAAAACTTTTCAAAATGTCCGATGAAGAAATTATTGCAGAATTAACAAAGGTAAAAGGAATAGGAGTTTGGACATCCCACATGTTTTTGATCTTCACTTTGGGGCGTTTAAATGTACTGCCCTATTCCGATCTTGGAATTCGTAAAGCAGTAATGTTAAATTACCGGTTGAAAAAATTGCCGGACGAAAAGAAGATCAGGTCAATAGCAAAAAAGTACAACTGGGATCCGTATTGCTCGGTTGTAAGCCGCTATCTCTGGAAAAGTTTAGACGGTAATTTTATTCAGCGTGATTAATAACCGAATCCTTATTCAAATAAAGACATCAAATAAATGGATGAATTAAAACTGATTGAACAAGCACAGCGTGGAGACAGAAAATCTTTAGCGGAGCTTGTAAAGATTTACGAACAGACAGTTTACAATTTCTCTTTTAAGATTTGTAGAAATAAAGATAAAGCCGAGCATACTATGCAGGAAACATTCTTAAGCTTGGTGAAAAATTTAAATCAGTTCAGCGGACAATCAAAATTGTCCACATGGCTTTACAGGGTTGTAAGCAATCACTGCTTAATGCTTGCGCGTTCGGAAGGAAAATACGCTTATACATCATTTGAAGATGAGGAAGCGGACATTGATGAAAAAAGCATTGCAGATTGGAAGGTTACGCCGGATAAAGTAACCGAGAACAATGAACTGAAGGAACATCTTGATAAAGCAATAGAAAAACTTCCGGCAGAATACAGAATTGTTTTTATGCTGAGAGATGTTGAAGGATTTTCAACCGAAGAGACAGCAAAGATGGTAGAACTTTCCGTGCCGGCTGTTAAATCAAGGTTGCACAGAGCAAGATCTTTTTTGAGAGATGAATTAAACGGAATATTTGAGCATGAATAAAAACAAACCAAATTGTAAAGATGTTATGTTGCACATCTGCGATAATCTCGGCGAACAGCTCGATTCACCGAATTGTCTTATGATAAAAAAACACCTTGATGAATGCGAGAATTGCAGCCATTATTTCAAATCTGTTGAAACCACAATTGAGTTCTACAAAAAATACAACGTTAACATTTCCGAAGATGCTCACAACAGATTAATGGAATGTTTGGGATTGAAAGAATAAACTGCACATCCCCACCCTTCCCACATAGTGGCTAGCCAAAGGGAAGGGCTTAGAAGTTACTTTTCATTTTTTAACTGCAATATTTTTCCATGTTGGTAAAAATTCAATAAAAAACCCGATCCAATATTATTGAACCGGGTTTTTATGCATCGAAGGTTAATGAAATTTATTTTTTCTCTTCCAAAGTTGATCTAAAATATTTTTCAGCTTCTGCCGGCTTGAAAAGATTTTCCGGTGTTTGTTCTACTTTAGGAATTTTACCTTCAAGTAATTCATCAATAACCGCTTCGGTCAATTTATTAGGATGAATTCTCCCGGCAAGTTTTCCGTCTTTTCCAATCATAACAATATTTGGAATTGCCCAAGCGTTATATGCTCTAAACGTGTGAAAGTCATTGTCTATTGCAACAATTGTGTTAAGCTCTTTCTTCTCTAAAAAAGGAATGATTTTGCTTTCCGGTTCATAAGTAATAGAAATTATTTTCAATGGTTTGTTTTTGTACTTCACCACTAAATCATTCATGTGAGGAAAAGCTTGAATACAGGGTCCGCACCACGTAGCCCAGAAATCCAACAAAACGACTTGACCTTTCATGTTTTGTAAATCTGCATAAATATTACTGTCCGCTTTTAATGTTTTTATTTCTATCTTCGCTGGTGATTTACCAATAATCGTTGAGTCCTGTCCGCTTACAATTCCACAAAAAGCTAAAAACACAATCGGGATAACTTTGATCCATTTCATTCTAGTTAACCTTTTTTCAAATATACATTACCGTTATAGGTCGTGATCTTAACTTTATTTCTTCCTCCGTTAACAGAACCCGTTCCGTAAAGAGTTTTTCTCGGAGAACCTTTTGAATAATCCCACTCGGTTGATCTTTCTTCTTTAACCGGAAAATCACTTACAATTTTTAACTTATTAAAGCCGTCATCAGATTTTACTCTTCTGCCTTTTGAATATACAACTTCAATATTTATATCCATTGACAGTCCTGCAGGCACTACAAGGGTAATATCTCCGCCCATAGATTTAATAGCAACATCTCTCTTGCCGTCGTTTGGATCGCCGACCATTTTAATATCTACATCTCCGCCCATAGTTGTTGCTTTGATCCAGCCGTCAACTTCTGCTTCAATTTCACCGCCCATAGTTTCGGCATCCAAAAATTTTCCGGCTTTATTTACTTTTATATCTCCGCCCATGGTTTTTAGTTTTGCGCCGTTGGGTGCTTTATCGAGTTCTATTTCGCCGCCCATTGTAGATATATTTACTTCGTTGCCGATAGACTTTCCTTTGCCTTCAACATTTACTTGTCTAACTTTTCCACCCATCGAGGATGCATTAACATCTCCTTTTACGTTTTCTACTAGAACCTCACCACCCATTGTTTTTACTTTTCCGTCAACTTCGGAATCCTTCAGAGTAATTTCTCCTCCCATGGTTACAACATCCAAAACGCCTTTAAGATTTAGAAGCTCTAATTCACCGCCCATCGTTTTTCCTTCAATATCACCTTCAACAAAAGTGATACTAACATCGCCGCCCATCGTATTAAACTCTACATTAAATTTCTTCGGAACTTGTACAATCAGTTTTGCGCTTGAACTATTATGTCGGTGGCGGCTCATATAATCAGATGTTATTTCAACATTATTTCCGCTTTGGTTGAATTCCAGTTCAACAGGATTATCATTATCGTCGTCAATAGTGGCGTTTGCGGTTAATAAATTTTTATCCCATCCTTTAATTTCAATATCGGCTCCGGTTTTTAAGTCTATTGTAACTTTGCCGCCGGGCTTAACTTCAAATTCTTTTTTAACTTCTCTATTGTCCGGTGAAAGATTTTCATCCGTGCAATAATAGTTACCGATATTCAGGATACAACTGCTTGCCGGAGTTGCTGCAATGAATACAAATCCGGAAATACAAAGCAAAATAATTTGTGCAAACTTTTTCATATTAACTCCCTTTACTTAATTGCTTTTTTAATTGTGATTTCATCATTAACGGATTTAAGAATTATTTTGGATCCACCGCCGTTAACGTTATAAACTCCAACTATATCATGCGCATCTTCATCTGTTACATATGATTGCGAACTAAAATCAGAATGAATTTTATAATTATCTTTTGCACTCTTCCACCATCCTTGTATGTGAATGCGTGCTTCTACTGTTGTCTTTACAGATGAAGATAGAGTTAATTCGATTGAGCCGGCATTTGTAGAAATCCTGCTTTCGCTGTTCGGAGAAGGATTAAGTTCAACGGCAACAATTCCTGCCATTGTTTTTAGATTTACACTTCCGTCAACTTTTTTGAAATTAATATCTCCGCCGTTTGTTTTTCCGGTCACTTTTCCTGTTGCACTTTTTAATTCCAGATTACCGCCGTACGTATCCATCTTTACATTTCCTTTAGCGTTTCCAACAGATACATCTCCTCCGTAGGTAACCAATTCTGAGTCGCCGCCTAACTCGCCGACAGCAATATCCCCGCCATATGTTCTTACATCAACTCCGCCTGAAGATTTCTTAATATTAATATCTCCGCCGCTGGTATAGACTTTTGCATTTTTACCGTTGATCAAGCTAATAGAAATATCTCCACCGTAAGTGTTGACGTTGCAATCGCCGTTTATTTCAACAAGCCGGATATCGCCGCCTTTTGTTTCTATCTTGGCTTCACCGATAATATTCTTTGCTTTGATCTCGCCTCCGTAAGTATCAATTGATACTTTTCCGTTTATATTATTTTTTAGAGAAATATCTCCGCCCATGGTTTTGAGATCAAGATTAAATTTAGAAGGAACTGTAAATGTGAATGTTACTTCATCATCAATAACGTCTTCATTGTTTTCAAATCTTACGGTTAGCTCATTTCCCCTAAGAATTGTTTCCAGGTTCTTGAAGGCATCCTCGCCTAATCCTTCAACTTTAACAAGGACTTCATCTTTGTCCCAAGTTTGGATATTAATGCTGCCGACCTGCAGCTCTACGTTTAACAATCCGCCTTGGGTTATTTTGAATGATTTAGTTTTTCCCTCACCGGAATCAGCGGCGTTTAATATGTTTGTTATAAGAAAGAACGATATCAAGACCGCTGCATTTAATAATTTTACACGTTTCATTTTATTCTACCTCCTTAAGAATAGAAGCCGCACGAATTTTTACAAATGTATTATTGTTTGTTTGTGCCTGTTTCGTTAATGCTTGTTTTAAAATTTCATCCATTACTCTTTGTTCTTTATTCCAATCCGCCAAAGCGTTGATTGCTGCAACCCGCATTCCGGAATTTTTATCTTTAGACAATACATAGAGAAGTGCATCGCGTATTTGATTATCAAAAGAGTAGCGCTGTAATACTATCAAAGCTTCTTTCCGTACCGCAGGATTGCCGTCATTTTTCATTGCAGTTAATAACGCAGCTTTAATTTTTTCGTCCGGCTTAAATGTTTCTTCTTTAGATTGATCGGAAATTGCGCTAATGCTTCTGATTCTTATACCCGGATTACTTCCGCTTAATAAAGCATTAATTAGTGCTTCGCGTAAATTCGGCAGATTGATATTTTTATTATCAATCGTTGAACCGGAGGAATTATTTGATTGAACTTCGGAATTTAGTTTACTATCCGATGAGTTTTCTTGAGAAGTGTTAAGTTCACCCGGTTTATCCAACACTGCAGTGTTCTGCGCTGTCTTTATGAACATCAGATAAGCAATTCCGATGCTGACTACTAAAGTAACCGCTCCGCCTAACGCTAAACCGTAATTATGATAGAAGTAATATTTAATTTTTTCTATCAGCCGTGATATGGAAGATTTTTCTTCCGAAACCTCTCTTACTTTTCGCATTAACGATTGGCGCGCACTTACAAGCAAACGTCCGTCTGCTTCGGCAGGTTTGCTGTTTTGAAATACGTTAAATGTCTCTTTGATACTTTCGAACTCGTTCCTTAATTCATCATCCTGCATCATCGCGTTTTCAAGTTCAACTTTTTCATGAGCTTGAAGTTCATCCGTCAAATACAAATAAACGAGTTCTATAAATTTTTCTTTGTTCATGTTTTATTCCCTTACATTCTGAGTCCGGTAACGGCCGGACGAAGAATCTCTAACTCATAATAGCGAGATACTTCGTCACGGTAACCCGTGACTCAGTATTTAATATAATCCCTTTAATCTTTTCCTCATTTTATGAGTTGCGGTAAACAGGTACTTCTTCACGGCGCCTTCCGAACATTGCATCATTTCCGCAATCTCGCGGATCTTATATTCTTCGAAATATTTAAGCGTGAAAACCATTTTCTGCTGGGGCGGAAGCTCATCCAGTGCTTTGTTAATATATTTTGAAATATCTTTTCCAACCGCCAACTCGTCCGTTGACTTATTATCGGTAAGTGTGTCAGCCAAAGTTATAGAGCTCTCGTCATCGTTGTAAATTTCTTTATTGAGCGAATCGTGATCTTTCTTTCTTGATTGATGAGTAATACAAACGTTGGTTGTAACTCTAAAAAGCCAGGTAGAAAATTCACTCTTGAACTGAAAATTTTTGAGTCCTCTGAACACGCGCATAAATACTTCCTGGTAGATGTCTTTAGCATCATCATCATTATTTCTAAACGATTTTGCAATGTTTAGAACATGCCTGTCATAACGATATACCAACTCCTCAAAGGAAGACATATCACCCTGCTGTGCGTTAATTATTAATTGATTATCCGTCAAGCTCATTCTTTATTTGGATTCCGGTTAGTTAGACTTTGTGTCGGGGAAAAAGGTTGTGTTTAAATTGCGGAAAAAAGAAATAAGAAGACAGAAGTAAGGAATAAGATGCCGCGGAAATTTTATGATCCTGGGATACTACATTTAGTTGATAACTCCTCTTTTTTTAGATTATTGCGAAAAACATTTCCGGGTAAAATTTAATTACAATTGGCGAATTTATTTTTTTTATATATCTTTACTCAAAATACGTTACCCCGTTTCGGATTCTACTCTTATAAAATTGGAAATCTGCCTTTACGGAGAAATAAATTTCCAGTCCTTTTCTCAACCATGAACCGGTAGCAGTAACTACCGGAACAATACAAGCAAATAAATTCCAATAATAAAGGAGTGAGCCATGAAACAAAAGGTTAAATCACTTTTTCGTTTATTCCTTTTTGTGGCAGCATTTACTTTCCTTTCCGGCAGTAAAGTTTCGGCTTATTCATTTACATGGAGCCCTGCTACAGGAACACTAACAATAAACGTTACCAATGCTACTGGAGAAAATATTACGGTCTGTCTCTGTTCCGGGGGAGATGTTACAATTAACGGTGCGTGGTTAAAAGATGCCAATGGTAATGATGTACATGTAGCGGCATCGGCAGTAACGAAACTTATCATTAACGGTGGTTCGGGTATAGACATCATTGACTTAGATTGTATTGCTGCAAATACTTATCCGAATTTGGCAAAAGTCGGCGATGTGTTTAAGATCGAAGTTAACTGCGGCGATGGAGACGACGAAATTCGAGGCAGCCATCATGCTGATTTTATCAGCATGGGTAATGGATATGATTATGTAGAAGCACAGGAAGGTGACGACGAGATTTGGTGTGGTGGGGAAGATGATGAAATTTGGGGTGGCGATGGAAATGATGTAATCTATGGTGAAGCCGGTTATGACGAACTGGATGGTGATGCCGGAAACGATAAAATATATGGTGGCGATGATGATGATGAACTTTACGGTTCTGCAGGTGATGATACTATTTATGGTGATGCGGGAGAGGATTTTGTAGAAGGAGGAGAGGGTAACGATACAAATTACGGCGGTAACGGTAATGACGAGATATATGGTGGTTTCTCAGATAGTATTGTCGTAGGAGAAGACAATGATAAACTTTACGGTGAAGCGGGTAACGACCATATTTTCGGAGCCGGGGGTACAGACGAAATTTACGGCGGTGCCGGTAACGACGTAATAGATTTAGACTTTGAAGACACAGTTACCGATGGCGGAACAGGTGATGATACGATAAATTCCTTAGTAAATTTGTTTCTGACTGATCAAAGCTCAACACCGTTAACAAAAATTATAACCGACGAAAGCGGGAATGACGGAATAGATTTTTCAAAAGCTCTAAGGGGAATTAAATTAGATTTGGGTTTGCAAAATTTAGTTAAAGATTCTTCATGGTATTTTTTATCTCCAAAAGTCG
>Ga0209417_1005236_pt1 | contig 14507 bp, 8 predicted proteins | sample RifGroF2_FD_184002 | JGI IMG/M metagenome (GOLD analysis project Ga0209417, IMG submission 184002) | Groundwater microbial communities from Rifle, Colorado, USA - Groundwater F2 (SPAdes) (version 2) | ecosystem: Environmental > Aquatic > Deep subsurface > Groundwater | place: Rifle, Colorado... | reverse complement strand
CAGCCCCTCTCGGGCCTGGTCCAGTGTGAGGGGCTGCCGGAGAAGCATTACATCAGGGTCGGTGTACCAGACAATATTATGCTGATAATAGGATTCCATGGTTGGGCCCAGGGAGGTGAAAAAACCATCCCAGCCCAGCACCACGTCTCCCCCTGTCCGTGTGCCGTCCATGATACCGGCGCCCTCAACCGGCAACCCCCAGCACCCCAGCAGATACCGGTTGGGGCCAATGGCCTCGCGAATGGTGTTCAGGGTTTTGCGATAGACTTCATCCGCTTCCCCCGGGTTTTTCAATAAGGCCTTGTTCCTGGCATATTCCTCCGGCACAATGGGCTGCCCGTCAATCTTGAAATAATCGTAACCCCAATCGACCATCATTTTAAAAAGGTCTTTCATGTAGGCATTTCCCTCCGCTGAAGAACCGTCAACCAGCCAGTCGCCCTCCCAGGTTTTTGATGCTGATGTCCCGTCGGGCTTGAGGATGAAAACGCCTTTATTTCTGTTAACCACCGATTCATTGGACTGCCCGTGGGGTGCAATCCAGATTCCCGGGGTCAGACCCTTTGACTTGATATATTTTGCGAGATCGGCCATCCCGCCGGGGAACGCGGTATCCACGCCGGTCCAGTCGCGCGACCCGTGTTTCCCGTTCGCCCGCTCGGCCTGCCATCCGTCATCGATCTGGACATACTTTGCGCCGTATTCAATCAGGTTTTTTGCGATCCAGTCGGTATTCCATTTAACCTCGTTTTCATTGATGTCCTGATAGTAATAGTACCAGGTGCAGAGGCCCGATGGCGGCAGAGGGAAAATGGTTTTATCAATCGGTTTGTAATACTTGACCCCCAGGCTATCCCGGTAATAGTTGGATAATACGCGGCCATCTTTTAGCCGGATCTCGTCCTTCACAGGATCAAAGGTGCCGTCGGCAATGGGTGTCTGAACCTCCCCCAGGGTCATCACAAACAAATCCTTGTTCGTACCGTCACCGATCCGGGCCGGGATCGGATAGGGCCATTTTTTCTGGGCATTCACACTGCAGAATCCTGCCAGGACAATGATTATCAGCATGAAGAAAAATCTGCGGGAGGCAAGGGGTTTCATGGGGTTTAAGTTTTTTTCAGAATAAAGGTACAAAATACACTTTTAAAAAGTACTTTCATTTTCAAATCCAGACCGATGAAAAAGCTATTTGGGATCAGTATTCTGCTGATATACACAATACTATCAGCGAGTGGAATTGCACAGGGTCAGAACCAGGACCGGAAAATGTCCTTTACGGTTTCCATGGATCAGCCGGCCAGCCACTATTATCAGGTTGAATTCCGATATGACGGTATCACAGAAGAAGCGGTTGAGCTGAAGATGCCGGCCTGGACCCCGGGATATTATATGGTGCTTGACCTGGCCAAAAATGTGGTAGGACTCGAAGTGAAAGATGGCGCCGGCAAGCCTCTTCCGTTTCGCAAAACGGCCAAAAATACCTGGACCGTTCAGACATCCGGAATCCAATCTCTCATTGCAACTTATAATGTATATGCAACACGGGCTTCGGTTGCGGATCCCTATCTGGCTGAAAACCGGGGTTTCATCTCACCCACCGGTGTGTTTTTCCATGTTGGCGGCAAGCTGAGCCATCCGGTGATGGTGACCATTAACCCATGGAAGGAATGGAAGCAGGTTTCCACCGGACTGGATCCCGTAAAGGGGCAGGCCAATACTTTTTCGGCTCCGGATTTTGACCGTTTGTACGACTGTCCCATCCTGGTGGGTAACCAGGAGATACTGAGCTTTGAGTATAAGGGTATTCCGCATACCATTGCCATTGAAAAGCCGGGAACCTGCAACCGCGAAAAGCTGGCTGCCGACCTGAAAAAAATCGTAGAGGCCGGAACCTCCATCATCGGGGAAATCCCCTACAAGCACTATACTTTTCTGATCATGGAAAAGGGCGGGGGCGGACTTGAGCACCTGAACTCCATGGCTGTTTTTGCCGATGTTTCGAAATACGGGGAAGCGGACAGGGATCGTGGTTTACTGGGATTCTTTGCTCATGAGTATTTTCACCTTTACAATATCAAAACCATCCGTCCGGTTGTTCTCGGGCCTTTCGATTATGATCGCGAGTGCCTCACCAATATGCTCTGGTTCAGCGAGGGTGGAACGGTCTATTATCAGGACATGATCCTGAACCGGGCCGGTTTTCTATCCCGGGATCAATACCTGGAGGGTGCGGCAAAAGGGATCGGATCCCACGAAAACATCATGGGAAGCCGCTTTCAGTCGGCCGCCCAATCCAGCTGGGACACCTGGATGCTCTTCTTCAATCGGGCAGAGAATTCCCAAAGCGTCTCCATCAACTATTACAATAAAGGGAATACCCTTTGCATGCTTCTGGACCTGAAAATCCGGGAGGCTTCGCAAAATGTCAATTCCCTGGATGACGTGATGAGGACTCTGTATCAGGATTTCAACAAAAAAAGAAACCGGGGCTTTACTGATGCCGAGTTCCGCGAGGTTTGCGAAAAGGCGGCCGGCTGCTCGCTGTCAGAGTTTTTTGACTATGTGTATACGACCAATCCCATTGATTACGGGAAATATCTGGCTTATGCCGGACTCAAAATTGATCTTACACCTCAGGAGCCGGCGATCAGCTACCTGAATAAGACCATGAATAAGAGAAGTTTTCTGATTTCCATAGCACAAAACCCGACTGAACTGCAGAAGAAAGTTCTGGCGGATTGGCTGAAATAGAAGTCAGAGGTCAGATGTAGAGACGCATTATTATGCGTCTCTACGAATGTTACAAATCAAGTACAATCCTGAGGTTTTCCTTTACTTTCTCCGCTTGCGCGGGTTGAAGGGTGCCAATTTTCTTTATAAAGCGCCGGTTATCAATGGCTCGCAGCTGATCAATCATGATATCGCTGGGGAGTCCGGTATCACCCAGGGGTTGAGTAATATGAACCCTGAGGAGACTGGCCTCCGGGCAAACCCGGGTTGTTATGGGACAAACCAGCGTAGAGGGATGAATCCTGTTTAATAAATTCGTCTGAACAATCAGCACAGGCCGTACCTTGCCAGGTTCAGTTCCGGCACGCGGATTCAGGTCGGCAATCCAAACGTCAAATTGCCTGATCTTCATCTTCAAGACTTTCAAATTCAGATAGAACACTCATGGATTCTTCCGCTACCATCCGCGATTCGATTGCCAGCTGCTTTGACAGAATGTTCCGTTTATTCAATCGGTTAAAATGCTGCACTGCATCATTAATATACCGGTTGCGCGGCTGGTCCTTCTGTTCCAGGATACTTTCCATTTCCAAGAATATCTCTTCGTCCAGTTTGAGAGATAAAAGTTTCATGATATACAATTAGTATATACCAAAAGTATATCAAATTTTTTAAATATTCGCTTGCTAATACCTTATATGCGGTCAATAAACAGAAATGGAGAAATCCGGTCAGTTTTTTATCATCAGGGATCTCTGCGGTATTCCCTTGCCGGGTAGAATTGTAACCGCGTAAACTCCTGATGGCAGTTGCTGGCCGGATGGTCCGGTGCCGGTCCACTCAACCGCATGCTCGCCGGTAGACTGGATTTCCCCTGCCAGGTAAAATGAGTAAACTGTTTTACCCGTCAGGTCGGTAATCCTGATGGTTACATCCGACGGTTCCGTCAGCTGATACCGGATGGTAACCGAGGTTTCAAATGGATTCGGGTAAACGGAAACCGGGTGATTCAGCGTTCCTGTTTCCACAATCCCTGAGGTCCGGCTGTTGCTTTGTCCGGGTGTTGGGGTCCAGAACTGCCGCCAGCCCGGCTGCCCATCGGCAGGACGGCCGTGAGATACACCCATACTTTGCGGGATGTAGTGAACCGAATCAATATAAAGGGTCACCCCCCCGGAAACCTGCACCAGGGTAACATCTTCACCGGCTCCGGCAAGCTCGAAATTCAGGTGGTTGTATCCCAGTTGAGGACTTGCGTCCGCCCGGAATACCTTGAACCCGCCTGCCCGGATCAGGGTGGAGTCCCCTAACCCAAGCGGAATACGGTGCTGGGTGGGATTTGCTTTGTTGTCTGACAAATACAACCCCTCAACGTTAATATCTTGTATACCGGCATTGAAGATTTCTATCCAGTCGGAAAAGAGACCGTGCTCATCGGGATAAGAATCAGGGAATCGGGCCATAAACTCATTGATAAAGAGTACATTTTTCAGTTCCCGGATCTCATTGATGTTGGTACTTCCTGGTGTGGAAACCGGGAGTTTTCGCTGTGTACCGGTGCCATCCGGGAACCGGCCATAGGATTCATCAACAGCGAGACCTGGGAATGACCATTGATCAAGGATGATGATTTCGGTACCTGTTTTTTGTGCAATTCCGATCTCCTCACCGGAGCTGACCAATTGAAAACCAACATGATTGGCTCCAAGTTCTGGTTGATTGTCAGCAAAAAACACTAAAAACCCATTGGCGGGAATTGTTGTCCGGGCAGGATTGCCGGATGGAATCCGAAACAGGGTGGGATCTGAGGAGTGATCGGTAAAGTAAAGTCCGGCGAGGTTAACGGGGAAGTCATTCTTGTTATATAATTCAAACCAATCGGAATAATTTCCATGTTCGTCCGGATATGAATTTCCGTATTGGGAGACAATTTCGTTTATTACAATTCCCGCTACAGGATCAACAAACTGAAGGAAAGGGTAGGCGCCCATGTCAGCCCGGGTTCCATCGGGATCAAGCCCGGCATTGGGATTACCGGCATTAATGGCTGGCGATACTTCCTGCAGCCTGAAGTCAAGGGATCCAGGGTTGACAAACTTTGGATTGCTACGCAGGTTGCCGGTACCCGGAAGAGTATGAAGATCAGACAAGGAGTAGCTGCATACAAGAGTGCCATCGCTGGGATTCAGAATGGATCCTCCCGGGGACTGGGAAATTATCGTGCTGGTTAGCGTAAGCCTGGCGTTTCCATAAAACTTGATTCCGGTACCGTTTCCATACAGGGTCCCCTGATCAAATACCACAACATCACCTTCTTTAATGCCTAATCCATAGTCAACACAATTCGCAATGATGCTTCTGTATGCAGTGAGATCAGCTCCCATACTGACCGAAATACCCTTATCCAAAACCCGGTTGACGAAGGAATACCGGATGTCTACCTTTGCGTTCCTGTTGATGTCAATGCCATCATCTTCTGACAAATGCAAAACACACCTGTTCAATACTGACCGAACACCTCCCGATGTTTTTTTATTCCAAAAATAGATACCGTCATTATCCACATCTGATGCTACCCCGTCTTCATCGGGCATGAACATGGTATAGACCTCCGTGAGAAAGGTGTTGCTGAACCGGAACTCCGCACCGATATCACATCGGGCGAACAGACATCCGGTCAGGTAATTTTCCGATTCATTCGTTCCAACCCCTTTCCCTCTGTTGTCGATGAAATAGCAGTTATCCATGATCAGGATGGTCCCGTCCGCTTTGACAACCGGCTGGCTGTTTGAATGGATAAAAATGCGGGATTGGTCGCCGCCGCCATCCGTGAAAAAAGTATAGTTGAACCTGGAATCTGTACTCCCCGGATGCAGTTCGATTCCTCCCCAGTTGTTGCCCCAGGTCGAAGATGTCCAGTATACAGGGTTGGATAAAGTGCCGTCAGAGACTATTGATCCATCAACTTCGATATTTGCATCCTGTGCTACCTTAATTAAAACCCCTGCATTGACTGTAAGTGTTACTCCGGCCGGAATCTTCAGGTCGGCCGTAATGACATGGATTATGCCGGAATCCCAAAAAGCACTGCTGGAGAGAGTGCCCTGATGATTTACGGTTTGAGGGTTTGTCAGCAATCCGACCGTGCGGGATCCCGAAAAGCCATCAATCGTGAGGGATAGGAAATCGGAGGACGCAGTAGCACGCGTGGTCACAGATCCCACTCCCCGAAACACTTTTATGGTTGTCTTGCTGAGTGAGCCGGAGCTGGCCCGGAGCCGGTGATCGCCTGTGACGGTGCTGTCAATTTTGCCATCTGAAGTAATAAATCTGACCACCACGGGCAGATAGTCGCCGGAACGTATGGTGGAAGGTGCTGTAATCTGTGCCGTACTTTCTGCACGGCCAGCAGTGTTGCCCCAACTTATAAAAACAATAAAAGCAATTATGCAAATCCGGAAAGACATCTGGCAATCAGCAACTAGAGTTGCTATTACTAACAACAAAGATCGCTAATTGTTTTCCCCCCATGCCCTCAAGCCCCCCTTGGCTGAAACAGGTTACCGGTTACCGGTTGCCGGTTGCCAGTTAAAGTTGGAGCACCCTCAGTTTTTTATCATCAGGGATCTCTGCGGTATTCCCATGCCAGGTAGAATTGTAACCGCGTAAACTCCGGATGGCAGTTCCTGTCCGTAGGCGCTAGTGCCGTTCCACTCAATTTCATGCTCGCCGGTTGACTGGATTTCCCCTGACGGGGAAAATGAGTAAACCGTTTTACCCGTCAGGTCGGTGATCCTGATGGTTACCTCCGATGGCTCCGTCAGCTGATACCGGATGGTAACCGAGGTTTCAAACGGATTCGGGTAAACGGAAACCGGGTGATTCATTGTGCCCGTGTCCACGATCCCTGAGGTCCGGCTGTTGCTTTGTCCGGGTGTTGGGGTCCAGAACTGCCGCCAGCCTGGCTGGCCATCTGCAAGACGGCCGTAAGATATGCCCATACTCTGCTGGGGGTAATGAACAGAATCGATGATAATGGTCCCCCCCCCCGAAATTTGCACCAGCGTTACATCTTCGCCGGCTCCGGCAAGCTCGAAATCCAGGTGGTTATATCCCAGTTGAGGACTTGCGTCAGCCCGGAATACCTTGAACCCGCCTGCCCGGATCAGGGTGGAGTCCCCTAACCCCAGCGGAATACGGTGCTGGGTGGGATTTGTTTTGTTGTCTGACAAATACAATCCCCCAACGTTAATGTCTTCGTTACCGGCATTGAAGATTTCTATCCAGTCGGAAAAGAGCCCGTGCTCATCGGGATAAGAATTTGGGAATCGGGCCATAAACTCGTTGATAAAGAGAGAGCCTTTCACATCGGGAACGGTGCCTGTATTAGCTGTTCCCGGTGTGGCAATCCCCAGTTTGAGCAGGTTTTCCGATCCATCGGGGTAACGGCCATACGACTCATCCGTAGCGAGGGCCGGAAAGGATAATGAATCAATCCATACTGTGGCTGTTCCTGATTTCCTGCACAATCCAACCTGCTCGCCGTTGCTGGAAAGCTGGAAATCCAGGTGGTTCACGCCAAGGTCGCTTAGCAGGTCTGCACGAAACACGATATACCCATGGGCCGGGATCGATGTTGAATCAGCTTTGCCTGAAGGGATCTGAACCTTGAATGGATCAGTCAGGTTATCGGTCATGTATAATCCACCGATATTGACTGCGTAGTCATTTGTATTGTAAAGCTCAATCCAGTCGGAATAGAGACCATGCTCATCCGGATAGAAAGTGCTGAATTTTGAAACAACTTCATTTATTCTGACTCCGGTAACCGGAGGTACAACAGCCTGAGCAAAAGGATAAGCACCCATATCAGCCCGTGTTCCGTCGGGATCCGGAGGGCTTGATGGATCACCCGAATCGATGGCCGGGGAGGATGACGAGAGCCTGAAATCGAGTGTGGCGGAATTGATGAACCCGGGATTGCCTGTTTTATTCCCGGTTCCGGATATCACATCCGTATCGGATAAGGAGTACGTAATCCTGACGTCTGACTCAGCATCTTCGGAAAAAGGCCGGTCGACGGATTGGCTTATAATGCTGTTTTTTACGGTAATGTTACCGCCGCCCTGGCCCGCATATTTCTCATAACCTTTTACACCCAGCGTATTTTTGTATAAGGTTCCGTTTTCAAAAAGCAGTGTTGATTCATCTTTGGCCCCGATACCGGCTTCCGGGCAATTAGCTGCCACGCATCCAAAAACTTTCAGATCTGACGCATTGCCGGCAGAAAAACCCTTGTCATTGACCAGGTTGACAAAACAAAACCGAATATCCACCCTGGCCGAGGAGTTAAAATCCATACCATCATCTTCCGTTGCATAAACAACACAATGGTTGACAACCGAACGGGTTCCGCCGGAACTTTTTTTATCCCAGAAATAGATGGCATCATTATCCACATCATCTATGACACGGTCCTCATCCGGGATGAACATCACATATGTGCCTGTCAGGACGGTGTTGCTGAACCGAAATTCACAGCCAGTGTCGCAACGTGCAAAAAGACAGTCTGTTACGGTGTTAGTGCTTTCCAGGCTGGCCATGGCCTTGCCTTCATTATCAATAAAGCAGCAGTTGGAAACATTCAGTTTGGCTCCATCGGCTTTCAATACGGGCTGACTATCGGAATGGACGAATTTGCGTGTCACATCACCTCCTCCTCCTGTAAAAAGGGCGTAGGTGAAAACGGATTCCAGGTTGCCACTCAAAAGTTCAATACCGCCCCATGCGTTCCCCCAGATATCTGCAGTGAAATGAACCGGATCCTGGAGAACACCGTTGACCTTGATTTTCCCATTAACAAGAATATTAGCATCCTGACGAATCCGGATTTGTGTACCGGCACTGATCGTCAGGGTCACACCTGCAGGTATGGTCAGGGTTCCGGTAATAATGTAAAGATGATCGGAAGTCCATGTGGATGTAGAGTTCAGGGTGCCCTGAATGGCAGTTTGACTGGGATTGTCTAATCTGATGTTTTTAAAACCCGTGTAATCCGATAGGGAAAGGATTATGTCAGAAGTGGCGTTGATCCTTGTGGTTACAGAACCGACTCCGCGGAAAACCTTGAATCCCGGCTTGCTGAGAGTTCCGCTTGATGCCCTTAATGTAAAATCTCCGGTGACGGTACTGTCAATGGTACCCTCCGCCGAAATGAATTTCACGATAACCGGCACATAGTCTCCGGAACGGAAATATGACGGTGCAATAATATCGACCGTAGTTGACCCCTGAACAGCAAGGTTTGAAAGGATCAGAAGCACAGGGATTACCAGGAAAACGTTTATCTCTCTGGACATAACTAAATTAATCCAAACAAGGCAAAGGTGCGAAATGTTCACAAAACTCCCACAATACTTCCCTTAATGCCATAGTTCCCCATGCCCCTATTCCCTATTTCTTCATCACCCTTGTCTTGTACCAGAACTCGGTGGTTGCCGGCATCATTGCATTACCTCCGGGAGCTCCGCCCTGCTGCATTCCGGCTGAAGAGGCTCCGCCTCCGCCGCCGCGTCCGCCGCCTCCTCCGCCACGACTTCCGCCCCGGCCGCCGCTGCTCCCCCCGGAACCTGCACCCGTACCACTCATGGCCGACTGCTGGCCACCGCCCATCTGCTGCTGTCCTCCGCTCTGAAGTTCAGCGGCCGACTGGCCAAACCGAAGCCCGACGACTATTTCATCCAGCGCTGCCAAGCCGCCTGGATTCAGATAGGTTATCGGCACTCCTACAATAATATTTAATACGTTGGCAGTATCCACGGCAATGAACGTGTGGAAGTCGGTTTTTTCCAGCGAAGGATTGATCTGGATCACCTTTTCGCCATTTTTCCATTGCAATTCAAAACCCTGGGCTTGTTCAAGGAGCGCCTCCGTAGTGGTTCGCTGCTGCCGGTTCTGGCGACCACGCTGCTGGGCGAGTTGCTGACCCTCCGTTACGCCTGCAATAACCTCCCGTTTGATCAGTGGAAACTTAACAAAGCAATCTTCTTTCATTTTTTTTGTCTGATCGAGAAAAACGGTCATTCCGTTCCGCAAAACCAGGGTCTGAACCCGGGGATCAAAGAAGCTGAAGGCAAAATAAATGTGGGTGCTATCGTTGAAGCTCATCCATCCGGTCTTTGTATCAGCATGATAACCAGTTGGTTTTATGTCAGCAGATCCGGCATTATGGCCCCAGTACATGGGAAGTTCAGTGAGTCCGGTGCATCCGGACATGAAAAGAATCAGCAGGATGGCTGCTGGCAGAACAAATCGGGATTTCATAAGTTTGGATTTTATCAGTTGGAATACATAAATTTATGAAGGTTTAATCAGATAAAATCATGTCGCACAACCATTCCGATTCAGAAATTTGCTGCCCGGTTCCCTTGCGTACCCTGCTTTATGGCACGCGATCCCCGCTTTCGCGGGAATGACAAGTGTACCGGCCGGCCTTAGAGCCGGCCTAACCAGTAACCACTAACCATAAACAAGATGAACCGCAAACTCCGCTCCCTCATCATAGTTCTTGCCTCTTTCATCGGTCTCTGGATCCTGGCATGCGTGCTTTTCCAGCTTGCCCGGCCCCAAACCCGGTGGAACTGGGACAAGATCAACTCCGATAATCTGTCCTTTCCAAAGGACTTCCGGTGGGGTGTGGCTACTGCCGCCCACCAGGTTGAAGGGCACAACACCAATAACCAATGGTACCTCTGGGAGCAGACGGTTGACTCAACCGGAACACCGATGGTTGCCGGGGGCCAGAAATCAGGCCGTGCCTGTGATCACTGGAATCTATACCCGTATGATATCCAACTGATGAAAGAGCTGCGTTTGAATTCCTACCGGTTCTCCGTTGAATGGAGCCGCATTGAACCACGGGAAGGAGTTTTCGACACCCTTGCTATCCAACATTACAAGGATGTTTGCGATTCACTCATTGTCAGCGGGATCGAACCAATGGTTACGCTTCATCACTTCACCAATCCGATATGGTTTGAGAAGAAGGGAGCGTTTGAAAAGAGGGAGAATGTTAAGGAGTTTGTGAGGTATTGTGAGGTTGTATTTGAGGCGCTGAAGGATAAGGTTTCGATGTGGTGTACCATCAATGAGCCTGCCGTTTATGTGGTGGAGGGATATTTCCAGGGTGCGATGCCCCCCGGGAAAAAGGATCCGAAACTTGCCGGGATAGTGCTGAGAAATATACTCGAAGCACATGTTCAGGCGTACCGTAAGATCAAGGGCCTGCCCGGCGGGCAGGAGGCCCGGGTGGGCCTGGTAAAAAATATGACCCAGATGGATCCATACCGGAAATGGAATCCTTTCGACTGGACCCTGGCCAACCTGATCGACGATGTTTTCAATACAGCCACGCTGGGTTTTATCCGTACCGGAAACTTCCGGTTCTTTATGCCCACCATGGCTAATATGAAAGACGCCAATCCGGATGCCAAAGGTTCCACGGATTTCATCGGGCTGAATTATTATTCACATTACAATTACAAATTCTCAACAAATCTGGATAAAGCTTTCGAGGCCAGGCTGTTACCCGGTGAAGTAAAAACCGATATGGACTATGCCATGTACCCGGAAGGATTATACAGGGCCATCAAAACCCTATCGGAATTGGGCGTACCGATCTATATAACCGAAAACGGAATCGCCGATGCGAAGGACGACCGCCGCGAGCAGTTCATCCGGCGCTATTTATATGCGGTCTCCCGCGCCATTGAAGAAGGTTACGATATCAGGGGCTATTATTACTGGACACTGGTCGATAACTTCGAATGGTCGCTGGGATGGGATATGCAGTTCGGCTTGTACTCGATGGATCGCGTCACACTCCTGCGGCAGCTCAAGCCTGGTGCACGGGCGTATCAGGAGATAATTGGCTCGGCAAAGCCTCGCTAAATGACTCGCTTCGCTCGCAAATTGACTCGCTTCGCTCGCTAAATGGCCTCCCTGCGGTCGGCTAATTGGGGCTTCGCCCTAATTGGCGCTTCGCGCTAATTAGCCCGTAGGGCCATTTAGTGAGGCGTCAGCCGAACCAATTAGCCGACCGCAGGGAGGCCATTTAGCGAGGCGCAGCCGAGTCAATTAACACGGCGTTAACCCTTCATTAACGCTCTGCACCTCAGCTCCTGCGTAACTTTCGGCAGAATAAAAAAATCAGAAAAAAATGAAATCAAAAGTATTTGTACCGATTCTTCTCGTAGTATTCCTCGCGGGCCCTGCCGTTGCCTTCGGACAGGAAATTAATCAGAAGAAAATTGAACGGCTGGAAAAGAAAATTGAGAAACAGCAAAAGAAATTGCAGGAGCTGACGGGTAATGAGTTCAGTGATGTCACGGTTATCGGTCACCCGATTGACCGCGCAGAGATTGAAAAAATACGCAAGGTAGCTCTTCAGCATGCAGACCGTGCAAGAAATGAATACCGTGTTCAGGCTGAAGTCCAGCGTGAAGCCATGGAGGCCCAGCGCGAAGCCATGCAGGAACAACGTGAGGCGATGATGGAGCAAAAGCAGGAGATGGAAGAACACATGAAAAAGATTCATCAGGGAAATTTTGAAAAGCTGGCCGAAATTAAGGAACTCAACCTGGATAAACTTCAGGACCTGAAAAAGATGGAGATGGAGATTCTCAAGGATGTGAATGGCAAGAAATTCAACTATTATTACAAAACCCCGGGCTTCGAATGGAAAAGCGGCGAACCCATGGTGGTGACTGCACCCAACTTCAAAATCAACAGTCCGAATTTTAAAGGCGGCGTTTATACCGCATTCGGCGCGCAGGATGCGCTGGAGATCGAGAAACAGCTCGAAGGGGAAACCATCAGCGCGGATTTTCCCTATGAAGTGAAAGAGGGTGCTTCCGGAGTATCTATGAGCGTCAATGGCTCCATCGATGAAGGTCAGGTAAAGATCACCATTAAGAAGCCCGACGGATCGGTCTTTAATGAATATACCCTGTCACCGCTCGCCAATGTAAGCTGGAACCAGTCGCTGAGTTTTGAGGACGATGAAGAAACGGTTTCAACCGGAAAATGGACCATAACTGTTGCAGCGGAAAAAGCAAAAGGGACTTATAAAGTTCAGATGAGGGGACGGTAAAAGATTCGCTGCGCTCCAAATTGACTCGCTTACGCTCGCTAATTGGCTCCCTTCGGTCGCTAATTGGTTCGCTAACGCTCACTAATTAGGCTCTGGCCCAATTAGCGCGCAGCGCCAATTAGCGAGGCGTTAGCCGAGCCAATTAGCGAGCGTAAGCGAGTCAATTAAAAGTGTACAGAAAATCCACCGGACAGTTGCAGACTGCTGAAATTCAACTTATGCATGGTCACATAAATTGGCCCATACACAGATTCAGGGACGATGGTCCTGTTTTCAAAATGCACTGGCTGAATCCAGAAACCCTGAGCTCCGAAGGACAGTGATAATCCCGGTATCAGGAAATACACCGCCTTAAGCCGCAGAAAGGCCCCCGGTTTCCAGAAGTGGGTCGTCGTTAGCTTGCCGGCGAGCCGGGTATAATCGAGCGTACTCCACTGGTAATAGAAATGTTCATAGATATCCGAGAGCACCGGGCCGGCCTGGATGGATCCCTGGAAGCGGTGCGACAGGAAGCGGTCGGCAGGCTGAAGTAGGAAACCCCCATACAGTCCAAGGACCGTCTGCTTGAAAATGTGGTTGAAGTCGTAGCTTACTCCATATTCCGGTAAATAGTTGCTGAAATAGGAGTAAGAAATATCCCCGGGCACCAGATTGAAAAGGGCGCCGGCCTGGAACCGGTTTCCGATCCGCCGGGTGACATCAGCCTGAAGGAAAATGCGGGTCTCGTAGTATTGGGTAGGCGGTCCGAGCATCGGCTCGAGAAACCAGGTTTGCAATTTTTTTCGCACATCGCTCGTGAGGAAGCCGGTCTGGACCGCCAGGCTCCAGGGATTATCCGGAAAGGCTCTTTGAAGCTTTTTGGATGATCGAATTTGTTTTTCAAAACCGATAATGTCCGTTGACGGCGATGGTTTTGACAAGGATCCTTCCGGCGGAGAACCCGGGAAAATTGCATTTTTCTCAAGAAGGGCCAGCTGCCTGGTTTCCAAATGGGTGGTAAGAATTTCGATGTTCTCTTTGCGGCTGGCTTTCTGGATGGCAGTCCCGATCCAGCCACCGCCACCAGCGGTTACTACACCTAAAACAATTGCAGGAATGACAGTCCATCCTTGTGCCAGAATCAGTCCGGTTACCACACCCGGAACGGCTCCGGTGAGGGCCCCCAGAATCAGCCCCTGGTAAGGATGCCCGCCGCGGACCAGGCGGATAGATTTGATTTCTTGAATCTTTATTTTCCGGAACCCGGATGGATCGGCCGGGAAAACCGGTATGGCCCGGTTCAGCTGGAGCGTGATCTCAGTGTTGGTTGCCAGGGTAAGCTGGCCGGAAACCGTACTTCCATCTTTCAATTCAACCGTTGCCCAGCTCATGTAGAATTCCCACCGTTTTCCCATGCGCTCCCAGGTTTCATAAGAGACACCGGCGGGGATTTGCTGGGAAAAGGATTGGGAAATAGCCACGAAGAATATAGCAATTGCTACAAGCATTTGCTTCCTTATCCACCTCACCCCCGGCCCCTCTCCCGCGCTCCCGTTGGTCGCGGGAGAGGGGAGAGTGCTTCGAAGGAGATATTTAAAATGATGCCACATTCTGATTTTTTTTAAAAATGTCTTTACCATGAAAT
>Ga0209417_1005232_pt1 | contig 14515 bp, 5 predicted proteins | sample RifGroF2_FD_184002 | JGI IMG/M metagenome (GOLD analysis project Ga0209417, IMG submission 184002) | Groundwater microbial communities from Rifle, Colorado, USA - Groundwater F2 (SPAdes) (version 2) | ecosystem: Environmental > Aquatic > Deep subsurface > Groundwater | place: Rifle, Colorado... | reverse complement strand
ATTAACTAAAACAATTACTGTGGAATTTTATCCGTGAGAAAAAAATACCTCGACAAGGTTTATGCTGTTTTTTTTTAATGGCTTCTTGTATTCGGGAAAATGAATATATTTGCTATCGGGTATTGTATATAGGAACAATAACTGATAAGCTGAATCGTCCTATCTGTTTTATTAGTTCAATATTTTTGTCATAATCAAAATTGTCATAATTATTTTTTATTTTTATATTATTTGCATTCTGTTGGATGTTTTAAAAGATATTCAATTTTAGGCAGTATTTCTTTTTGAAAAAGTTTTACATTTTTATCTGCCCATATTGGTCTAAAAATACCAAAATCACTGTTCGTTTGTAAACCTTTTTTTTCTTTATATCCAATTAATGCAAGTTCAGGAGCTTTACTTAACCATTCTTCTTCAAGACCACGAAAACGAGTCCAAAATAAAATTTCTCTGCCCGATTCTGTTTTAATATAAAAATGAAATTGAACAGTGTCGGCGTTAAATCTTCTGCTATCTGGAGTACTTAAATCAGGCCACATATGAATCATTGAATTTTCATATTTATCGGGTGGTATATATTGAGGATATTTTGAAAATAAACAATGAATGGCTGTATTAATATCTTTTTTTGAATTTTCAGAAAAAACAAATGATTTAAGTAAGCCTGTACCCCCACCTACAAATGATAAGGCAAAACAACCATTCAAAAATATTGAGACAAAAAAAATAATAATTAATTTCAATAGTAATTGATACTTATTTTTTATCCTTTTCATTCTTCGTTTTCTTTTTATCTGATGTATATTTTATCAAAACAAAATAATTATTTTCAATGTATTTTTTTTCTATTTCTATCGGAATATTTTATTTTTAAAAACTAAATTGTCATCTAATTTACTATATCAATTTTCAGAGTAATCAAATTGAAACGTGAATCTCTGTTGCTTGTGCCTAACGGTACCTGCGCTGGCACAGTTTTTTTTACCTTAGACCTATCGCGCATGCCCGCAGGGCTAGCGTTATCATGGGAAAAAAATTGTGCTACGCGCAGTGTTGTAGCCATGTGCATTATTCTCACAATATTTTTAATTTCATTTTCTCTATTAAAAAAGCGTAGAAGAAAAATTTTGAAAATGTTGGCATTACAGGCTCTTCCCGAAACCTGACTTTGTGGGTTAGCTTATGGGGTTTCGGGATGTGCCTGTAATTTAAAATGATTTATTAGATTAATATTTTACAAATTTTCCTATACTTTTATTTTCTTTATTTGTTACACAAACGACATACACACCACGTGGAAACCTCTGTACATTAAGTTTTATATAGTTTGTGTTTTTATGTATTATTTCGCTGTGTAATGTTTTTCCAAATAAATCAGTTATTAAAATTACTGCATTTTGTAGGCTTTGATTAGTAGCAATACTTACAAAATCAAGAGCAGGATTTGGGAAAATATTCAAATCTGAGATCTGAAATAGCAGTTCTGAAATATCATTTGTTGTATCGCAGTTTGGCGGGTAGCCATCGCAACCAAGGCTATCGGTTTTTACAACCCACATTTCTTGGGGCTGGCCAAATTTATTATTATAGCCACACATAATAAAACCACCATCTGGGGTTTGTTTAACTGTTTCTAATACTCCATTATTTGTTTTAGATGTATCAAAATTATCAGGGAAATAGATTTTACGCCATAACTCATTACCATTAGCATCTAATTTCATTAAACCAGATAAGTACTGCTCTTGCGGAAACTCAGGAAATATATCTTTTTGCATGAACACAACAGCAATATTACCATCTCCTAACTCAATTATAGTTTTAAATTCTACTGACTCTGAAATAATATACTGCCTGTCCCACTCAATACCCATATCTTTATTAAATTTAATAATATGACCATTGTAATTATTCCAACTGGTTGAAATATTGTTTCGCACATAATTACCCGAAACCAAAAAGCCTGAATCTTTGGTTGCAATAAGACCATTTACACCCATATCATCATAATCGGGGTGACCATAATGATTTTGCCAAAGCTGGTTGCCGGCTGTGTCGGTTTGTACTAAGTACCAGTCGCGTTGCAGTTGCGTAGTAGTATAAAAACTTCGGGTGCTGCCGCCTAATATAATTTTTAAAGAATTGTTTATTGCAATTTTAAAACCTTGTTCATAAGAATACCCACCATAATTTTTTTTCCAAATAAAATTACCGGAAGTGTCTGTTTTAATTAATAAAAAGTCAGAGTTATCAGTCCCAGTATAATTTGCACCAAATAAAAAATAATTATTATTAAAATAATAGCAATCTTGTGCAGCAGAATAATTACTATCTGCCATAAAAGTTTTTGTCCAGATCGTATCAAAATGAGAGTTGAATTTATATAAAAGCACTGAATAATTATCTGTTCCCGTTTGTATTTGGCACCCAGCTAAAATATAAGAGTTACTAGCAACTTTTTTTAAAGAATTTGACAAACCATGAAATAAACTATAACCTTGCTTCTTAAATTTTTTTGTATTCTTAATATTTCCTAACGTGTCTGTTATTAATATTAAATGAGAGGTAGGCCCTCCCCCCCCTCCAACAAAAACATAACCAGTATCTAAAACTACAATATTTCTAATTACAGGGGAGGTATCTTGATAATTTTTATTAAACTTTATTACCTGTGAAAAAGTAATATTCGCAAATAAATATAACACTATAAATACGATATATTTCATAACTGTAGAATTGAAACAGGCACAGGCATTTTAAGCCTGTGCCTGTTTAATGTTTTAATGAATTACTGTAAAGATTTTTTTGTAGGATTTATTTCCAAAACGAACAATATATGAACCATTGGCAAAATTTTTCACATCAATGGTTTCAGTACCCGACTGTTTATTAATGCTGATTTCACGCAGTAATTTTCCATCCATGGTATAAATACAAAGCTTATCGTTTGCACTTGTGCCGAAAAGGCTGTATTTAATGCTTACAAAATCTTTTGCCGGATTTGGATACACAGAAATAACATCCGGCAGTTTCAGTTTATTTTTTGTATTTGTAGTGTTTTTTCCGTTGTTGCTACTTTTTTCATTGCCACCTGTTTCAGGGTATTGAATAACACCCAGATAATTTGCAATGCCTGCTTTCCACAACATCACTTGAGCGTCAACCGTTGCCAGTTCTGAAGTTTCTGCAAGGGTTTTTAAGAATAAAGAATCTTGCGCAATGATGTTGTTTTTTAAGCTGTCGGGCGCTTGAGCTACTTCAATAACAATGCCTTGTAAAGTAACATAATGATAAAGCTCGTCCTGAATACTTTCGGGCAGGTTTGGTATCTCAGTCTGAAGCGCATTTAACACAGCCATTGCCTCGGCATACCTTTCTTTGGCAACAAGCATGGGCAATACCTGCATTTTGGCAGTGTAGTTTTGCTCGTTTTGCAATAAATAAATTAAAGAATCGGTTTTATCTGTAACAGAATCGAGCAAAGCATCTTGTATTATTTGCCCCAGCAGCAGACCACGCTCCCACTCTAAGTGGCTTATCCAATGCTCTTTTTTAACACGGGCATTTACTCCGTTTTGAACTGCCAGAAGCGAATCTATTAAATACTGCGACAAGTTCAGGTTTTGTATTTCGGCAGCAGGTTTCGCAGGCAGGGGAGAGCAGGCAAACAACACACCTGCTTTTGGTAACGGAGAATAAACAGTATCTGCCATAAATGCCAGTAACACCGTATCGCTAAGAAAAGGAGCAATCCCCTCTAATGTGTTACAAAGCGAGTTGTAGGTTTGTTCTGTAACATTTTCTACCATACTTAACAGGTTGGCAGTGCTGCCACCGTCCACTAATTGGTTATACACAGATGTTGAGTCTGTGATTTTTTCTGCAAGGGAATCTAAACGGGGTATTCCACCTGAAATTGATATGGTTTGATCAGGACTTTGAGGGCATTCATCGTCATAAATAAAAGCTCCCTGAGATGTCGACTGCGTAAACACATTGCTGGTATGGTCTTCGTTGAAGTCGGTAATGTCGTCGGGGGCGTGGTAGTAGTAGATGTAATTGTTCGAAGCAGAATTGAACGCTTTAGCCGTAGAACAAGGGGCAAAACAATAGTTTGTATTAAACACGTTTTTAGCAGAACTAGTGGGTGTACCTTGTAGTTGATTTATGTAGCTATTATTTATTGGAGAAAAAGGTGTAAGCTGGAAATTTGGTGTAAAGATATCAATATTATTTCCGAGGTCATTTTCACCAAAAATATTACAAGTTAATTTTGTACCATGATTTTTACCAATACCAGTGATGGCAGCAGAGCTAATATTTCGAAACGTGTTTTTATATATAACATATTCGATTAAACAATTATTCATAATTAAACCAAACTCTCCATTATAGATAAAATTCTCTTTAATAGTATTTGTTTGACTTGAATTCAAATATATTCCATAATTCGCAGTTGAATACGGTGGAGGGAAAGAAAGATTGAGCAGTGGTTGCATTCCAAAATAAGACAAATTAAAACGACTTTTTGTTATATTAACTACTCCTGTATTTTCAACAAGAATACTTCTGAAATTGTTTAAAAATTTTGCCTTATCAATATTAAGGGTAGATCCTGCATTTTCTGATAAAGATCTAATACCATAAAATAGCCCAGAAAAACATGAACTATCAGAATCCATAGTTAACACATTAAGATGAGAATTAATAGAGACTATACCACTACCTAAATTTTCAGCATAATAAGTATTACCATGACCAGATACAAGTGGAAAAGTATGGTTAAATTTACAATTATTAAAAAATAGATGTTTTTCGATTCCTGTAAGGTATACAAATTGTTGAGGAAATTGATCGGGATCATTAAGCAGAGAATTTGTTTCGAAAGTAACATTATAGAAAGTGGAGGCATCTTTACTCTCAGGATTTGGTAAGCCTTTGCTTCCACTAAATTTAAATGCAGTAACATTATTAAGAAAACTACTATTTACGACTATCGTAACCGCACTATTTGAGGCATGAATGCCAATAATAGCATCTTTGATAACAGACTCGTCAATAACACCAACCAATGCGGTATTAAACCCATCTTCATTAGCGTTAACAATTTGAAATTCTGCACCATAAGCAGGATTAAAGACACCATATGCTTCAATCCCTTTCCACATGTTATTACATTCATCTAAACCGGATAGAGTAGAATTTTCAATTATCAATCTTCCTGTCCGGCGAACAGCAATAGAGCCTTGTGGTCCAAATTGGATATGCCTGTTTGTGATTGTTAGCGTGGCTCCGTAGTTAACTATGATTTGAGTATTAATTGTATAATCTTCTACAGGAGTATCCCAGTTTTCGGTAGTGTTAACTGGAATTGTAGTAATAGGTGGAGGGTTGTAATAAACCAAGGGATCAACGCCAATTGTAACACTTGCAGTAACAGTTGCAGAAGTGGCATCAGTTACAGTAACAGTGTAAGTGCCAGAAGTTAAATTGGAAATATTGGATGTTGTTGCACCATTGCTCCATGAGAAAGAAAAAGGAGATATTAAACAATTGGGAGTAGTAACAGTTGCTGTTCCAAGGTCACAACCAATATCTGTTTTTGTAATATTTAACACAGTATCTGAAACCTGAACCGAATCAATAAAAGTACAAGCACTGGCATCAACTACATGAACGGTGTACATACCCGGCTCTAGGTTTGTAACCGTTTGGGTGGTTATAACCACCGGAGGGTAAACCGTATCAATATACCATTCATATTGGTAAGGAGCAAGGCCGCCGGAAGGTACTACGGTAACAGAACCAATATTCTGGCAGTTACTGCCGTTGGAATATAAGGTTGCAGTTAAAGGATTTGAAACTACAACGGTGTCTATAGTAATGGAATCGGTACAACAAGGATTGACAGGAGGAATAACCACTGTAGAGGGATTAGGCGGAAAATGCCGTCTCAAATCGAATATTGTAGTGCTTGACACTCCGGTTTGAATGAGAGACAGAGGATTCGTCTGGCCAGTGAGGGGAACCCCATTAGCACACCATTGGTAGGTTATGCTGTCAACACTGCAAATACTAGGGGTATATTGTACGCGGCAACCCTGCACCAATGGATAGTCAATGGTAAAAGTATCTTCAATCAATTCAAGCCGGTCAACATGAAAATTAATAGGCCTTGAATCAGTTGACATTTGTCGTGGCATTATTGCAAGAATCGGATAATCTGCATCGGGCTGAAAACAAACAACTACATGCTTCCAATTCGTATCTAACGGCAGATTTTGTTCTTCCAATATTTTAAAAGGCATTATAGTTGAATATAAAAGTGCCGGATTGGTAAGATATACATCGGCATAATCTAAAACATTTGTAATCTGCCCTGTAATGTCCGGATGTGGAGATGTCCTTCTGTAATATGAAAATATATATTTTTTATGAGCTTGTACATTTACGAATGTGTAAATAGCCTCAGAATAATAAACAAAACCTCCACTATAAACATAGGTATTTGCTGCCCACATATTGGCATAACCATAATTAAGGCCATTTGGGAAGCAGTCGGGTGTACCTAATATTTGCTGCCAGCTTGGCACATAGCCATTGGATATTTGCGCTAAGGTGCCAAGTTGTCCTGGAACACTATCAAGAATATGCTGAAAGTCACCGTTGCAAATCAAATTGCATGGCACGGGATATGAGCAGGAACTTTCACCGCATGGCGAAACAAAAATTTTAATATTCGTAATATTTCCCCTTGAATTATTCAGGCTGACGGGAATATAAGCTATATTCACAAAACCGGTATATCCTGGTGATGGTATGAATATAGATGATGTACCGAAAGATGTACTTAAAGTACCGGAACCCGACATAATCTGCATACAAGTGAATGAAGCCGCATTAATATCATTTGTTAAAGGAGTTAATGTAAGAGTATCACAGTTCTGAATTACAAAAATGCTATCATCAACACCTGCTACATTTTGGTTTGAACAAGCCAGTTCGGGATAATTAAAATTATAGGAAGGATGAGTTCCATCACCAAAAATTCCGGTAACATTATAGCCTATATCGCATAATACCCGAACTTCATCCATTAGAGGAAATCTATGGTGATGACCTCCTCCGAGAAAGGGGTGCATTAAAAAATTGGTATTGGCAAAATAACAAGTATTGTCAAAATGGCTTAATGTAGTGCCAAATAAGTATGGATAGGAAGTATAAACAGGCTGATGGTTAATGCTGGATAAGCCATCATAAACCATGTTTTGACAACCAGCAGTAATCACCGTATCATTTAATGAAATGGTATCATTATAACATCCATTGTGTGATAATAAATATCCGGAATAACCAGGTAAATTGCTTTTTAAAAAAGTATCATACTTTGAATATTGCTGCGATACAGAACATATACTTTGACCATGAGGTCCCATTAAAGAATAAAAACCGAGTAAATGATACACTTCATGCAATAAAACAGAATAAGCATCGTAATCATTTGTTGATCCCGGAAATGAATTTAATCCGGTAAACCAATTATGACCAGCAGATAAATTAAAATTGACTCTAATCCATCCATCAAATTGTGGTAAAGGATTATTAATCCCTGTGTTTATAGCATTCCAAACATTTCCAAAAATGATACCTGTAGAAGGTAACGGATAGTTAACAGTAAAATATTCTGAAGCACCAGCAAGGGCGGTTGCAGGAAGAGTTGGCCCATCGTTTTGATCTCCGACTTTTAAATAGACAGTAACCGGAGCTGGAGGTTGAACTAGGTAAGAAATATCTGTGAGTACTTGACATAATACTGTACTCATGGAGCCAGCTAAAGTATTATTAAGATAATTTGAGGAATAAGTTACATCAAAATATAAATTACCATGCCCGCAAATTGAATACGTTTGCTTGGATTCCGGTCTTTGCATTTCCTCCATTGTAAACTCATTGCCAAACCGGTCAAAGGCATAAACCAAACTATCCGGAAGTGATCGAATACTATCAACAACCTCAATTGGGTATTCCACATATTCAAAAACAGAAAAGTATCCCAAATTATTTAAGCTCAGTGAAGTTGCCATATTTGTTGATGTGTTAACAACACCTATTTTGGATGATCCCATAATAGTGTCCCAAATCATCGTGGAATAACTGTCTTCGTTTCCTATCACATCATTTTGCGCATAAGTATAACTTATGTTGGCATTTAAACCGATAATGTCAGATTCATTGATAATCCAATGCCTGTTTATATAATGATTGACACTGGCTAAATAAGGTGCGGCACTATTTACGGTTCTTCCATTAATTTCAGCATTAGTACCCAATGTCGCACTATTTAATGTAACAGTAAAAGGCGTATAATTGCTTACATCTCCCGTAGGAAATGTAAATGCGGTACCGGTTGAAGAATATTTTTTTACGATTTTGCCCGTGCTGTTTGTTACTATATAACCCGAACTGCTTTCTCCGCTAATAGTAGCCGATGCGGCAATTGTAATATCATTTGTGTCTAAAATAATTTTTCCACTTGTTAGTGTAAGGGCATTATCAACAATTATTTCCCTGCCTAATGAAACAGAATTTGAACTTTTATTTACCTCTAATGCATAAATATTCAATGTCCCACTGCCTGAAATGCTTTGTGAATTTATACCACTAAACACCAATTTCCTTCCATCGTCGCTGTCATAATTTATCGTTCCATTTACTGTGAAGTTGCCCTGTATTTCGAAACCGGTTCCATAATTTCTAAGGGCAGAACCGCTTTTAATGGTAAGATTACCCTGAACCAAAACGGGTGTTGAATTTGTATTTTCATTTAAGAAACTAACTGTGTTTGTTCCATTGCCACCAATATCAAGGCTTCCTTTAATACGTGGAAAATCACTGCTCCCTGCAAATGAAGAATAAATCTCGGTCGTCCACTCGCTTTCTGAATAATTTTCAATTGTCAAGTTTGGATAATACATCCCATTTGTAGAAGAAATATAAGGGCTGTCTGAGCCTATTTTGCGAACAATCCAATTTGCCGTTGATGGTATATTGCTTATACCATTATTGTATTTATCACGCCAATTATTTTCAGAAGTACTGCGAGTGCGTATTAATGTTCCGTTGTTTCCCATTTCCCAAGTTGCAGAATTAAGCCAAGTAATGCCATTTGGGTTATATTCTTCAAAAGTACCATTAACAAAAAGGTCAACACCATTTTCATTATTAATTATCAAATAACTACCAGGAAAATCTGAATAAACAAAAGTCCCGTTTATGGTAAGTTGATCAAGAGTGTCAGTTGAATTAAAAGTTACAGTATGATTTTCTTGAACAGTAATGTTTCTATTATGATATGTTGGGGCAAAACCAGCATCGAACCAATTGATGTTATCAAGTGAAAATTCCCAAGTCATATAGGAATTCAAATTTCCATTTTGCTTGCTCCGAAAATAAAAATTAGCAACGGGAAAGTCTGCCTTGTATATCACATGATAACTACCATACGCACTACTATTATACCCCGTAACCTGCAAATAATAAGTTCCAGATGTAGTACAAGTCCAGCCATTGATATACGACTCGTAATTAGAACATCCACCGCCATCGTCGTTATATGCAACCGTAGTGCAAGTTCCATCTGCTCCGTAAATTTTCAGATAAGTGTCCCAACCTGCATTTGTGCCACAACCAAGTGCATTTGCGCAGGTGCTGAAATAATACATTGCACCAGCCACTGCATCAAATTTGTAATAATTTGCGCCACCTTGTATTATGGAGTGTGTTGCCGTAGCCTGGCATTCCGAGCTTGGCGTTATCTCATAATCGGCCGTTGAACCTGAATATTTCGGGTACAGGTACAGATTCCTTGTTTCGGAATTTACCTGTCCGCAGGCATTTGTTGCTTTTACATACCACTGTGCATTATCACCGCACCAAGAGGCACTGTTGTATTCCTCAAAATCTATATCAATATATTTGTTGGTATCACATTCATAATTGAGCCAAGAAGAGCCGTTCCATACATAAAAAGTATAGGTAAACGGACCTGTACCGGTTGGTGTTTCCCATGTAAAGTGTACAAACTTGCCGGGTTGTGCATAAGCATTATTCGCAGGGCTTGTTGAAGAAAGAGCTGTAGGCGTTGCACAATGCTTGTATTGCAGAGAGTACGTGCCATAAGCCGAACTGTTGTATCCTGTAACTTGTAAATAATAAGTACCGCTTGTAGTACATGTCCATTCATTGATAAACGATTCGTAATTGCTGCATGAGCCTCCGTCGTCGTTATAGCTTGCCATAGTACAACTGCTATTTGTTCCATAAATTTTCAGGTATGTGTCCCATCCTGTGTTTGAGCCACAGCCTAATTCATTTGCACAAGTGCTGAAAAAATATTTATTTCCTGCAACCGCTTCGAATGAGTAATAATGCGCTTGCCCCTGTGTAAGTGCCCTGCTGCCTGTTGTCTGACATTCTGATTCAATTGTCAGCGTATAATCTACATTTGCACCTGCGTGTTTGGGATACACATACAGGTTGCGTGTGGCAGAATTGGTATTACCGCAGGTATTTGTTGCTTTGACATACCATTGCGTTGTTATGCCACACCACGAGTTGCTTCCGTATTCATTCAGGTTAAGGACAAAATAGGTGTTGCTGCCTGCGCTCCAGTTTTGCCATGAGGAACCATTATAAAAATAAAAGGTATAGGTAAAAGGTGTGTTTCCTGTTGTTGGCGCATCCCAAGTAAAATGAATGGTTTTACCGGGTTGTACTGTAGCATAATTTGCCGGAAATGTCAACGCTGCTACACCCGGAACAATGCAGGGCAAAGTATAGGTTACGGTCTCAGTCCATGTTGAATTTTGGACATAAAGATACGTAGTGTTACATGTTCCGCTTGGGTAATCCCTTGCAACTTTCAAGGTAAAAGGAACAATTCCGTTTGAATATGTACCGTTTGCAATGGTTGGGTCATCACCTGTTACTTGGCATGTTCCGGGACTGGTTACATTGCAATACCAGTAACCGTCAAGATTGCTGCCACTTTGAAACCCAATCCAACCTTCAGATTGCCAAGTCGGAGAAACAGCTACGTAAGTACACGATGAACTGGTCGCTGTTACCGTACTGCCAGCGGGTATTTCAACATTCATGGTTTGCGTGAAAAACGAATTGTAATAGCAAGAAGCTATGTTGCCGGAAGCATAAGTGTTGCTTGCAGTGGGGTCTATGGTTACAGGATAAATTCTTTCATCTGCAAGCAACCATTCTGTAGGAACAACAACAGAAAGATAATACGCATTATCTGTTTTTTCTAATCTGTATGCGCCTAAAATTGCGCCTCTGTTTGCGGTTGAAGCATTGATGCTTATTTGTTTGTTATTCTTTTTTTCTGCAACAGATGGTTCGTTATTGTTTGCATTGGCTATCATATCGTAATAAACAGGCAAATGAAAGCGACCGACAACAATTCCGTTTTCATTTTTAATTTCCAAATCGCCCTGCCATCCGTTTGTTGTTTCTGTTCCTGTTTCTGATTTTACCAATTGCCAACTTTTCGGCATATCTACTTTTTCTTTAAAAACAAGATATTTTTCTGTAGCAGAAAATGTGGGTTTTGTGTTTAGGATATAATCTATTTCTGTAAACCAATAATCAAATTTTTGTTTTTTGTCAATTGTATTCCAAACATTATTAAAGCGGATTTCATTATTGTTTTTTGAATACAAACCTTGTAAATTGTCGTTAGTATTTTTTGCGGAAATTTTACGAGTCTGATTGAGTTGTTTGTCAAGTACGATTAATTCTGTTTCATGTCCAAAACTGACGTAACTGCCTTTTACCAGATACATATTTGTTTTTCCGGTTTCCATGTCAATAGAAACAGGCAGTTCAGTATTTGCAATTTCATAGATTTTGTTATTCTCATTGCTGATTTGCAATTTTCCATCTATAGCAGACCATTCGTCTTTGTTGTTTTTAAAATGAATGGGTTTGTTGCTTTGCTGTTTTGTTAAAGAGCCATCGGGATTTTGAAAGGTTTTGGAATGAGCGTCCCGCAAAGAAATTAATTCTTCTTTTGATGCGGCTTTATTAACTTTGTTTATTCCTACAGAAGCATTAACAGGCTTAGCGTCTAACGTCTTCTGTCCTTCTTTATTTGTATTAACAATTTGTTTTTGGTTGTTAGTTATTACAATTGGTGTATTGTCTTTTTTCTGACCAATGTTTTTTTTCCACAGGCTTTGGTTATTTATGCTTTTCCCGCTCACGGGATTGCCTTTACTTGTTTGCGCTGTGGCTGTATTAAAACAAACCAAAAATAAAAAAATACTTGCAAAGCAAGTAGTCGAAATTGAGGATAAATTCTTTTTCATGTGTTTACATTTTATTTGTTAATACAGTTGGTACAAAAAGGAAATTCAAATATTAAAATTCAAATTGAATAAATCAAAATTCGGGAAAAGAAGTTTTCAACACACCCAGATGTTTCACGAAAAAAACTATTGTCTTTTACGGAGGGCTGAAAAAGCAACTCTTTGACGGTTGGGCATGTTGTTATCGTGCGATGGATGCCCAACCGACAATGTGTTGCTGTGGGTGGATTTTCAAAATTTTTGAGCGTGGGGTATCTTTTCATTTGTCTTTTGTTTAAATTATCTCACAATGTCTTTTTCTCGTTTTATTTCATGTTCGGATTTTTGGATGCATTGGCTACAACGGTACTCGAACTGGCGCATGTTTGGAATACCTTAGACCTACCGCCATGCCCGTAGGGCTTGCGGGTTTAAATGTATGGAAAATTGCGCTAGTTCGATGTTATGCACTGGGCAATACTTGTATATTTTAATTTTATAACCTAATATTAAATTCTTGTTTTTTCCCTTTAAAATCAATTACAATAATCTTATAATTTTCATTTTTTAATGCTAGTGCTTTCTTATCTGTCCTTGATTTTAATTCAATAATATCATAAGGAACTGCAAAAATACTCTCCCGGGGACGATAAGCAAATACTAGACAAGGAAATGAAACACTTATTTTTTGATTTACAAAGTAAGGAATGCGATTACATTCAAAGAGCCAATTTGGTCTACCGTACATCAATTTAGTTAACGGATGATAAACTCTAATATCATAACAATCATGATTAGGAAAACCATTAAAAACTTTTCCTGTACTATCAACAAAAATTGCAGAATAATCAATATCAATAGTATTAAATAATAAATTATTGTACTCAGACGAACTATGTTCTGTAAATTCAACTTGATCAAGTGTTAATGGATTGATTCCTGTAAATTCTTTTAATCTGCCTGCCATAGCTTTTTCCCAATTTCCTAAGCTATCACATTCGTATACATGATCAAATCCACAATGTATTACAATTTTCGCGTTAGGATCTTTATCTAAAACTTTTTTAATATTCCTAGCTTGTTCTATTTCTCTCGTTTTACCTTTGGTTGTATCGAAATTGATTTGCGACTCATATTCAAAAAGTGTAAAGCCTTCCTTTTTTGCCTCACGAAGTAGATCCCCAAATTGAGGTTCCTTTACATAAAATCCATCATTTATTAGTGGAAAATGCCTTTTATTTATCGATGTCTTTTCAGATAAAGCCTCTACTCCAAAATATCTATAGCCAGCTTTATATAAACCATTTAATAAAGATTTTGTAAAAACTCTGTGTCGTGGATTATGATGGGCTTCATTTATAATAACAATCTGTTCTTTTGTTGCTTGCTTTGTAATGTAATATTGAGCATTAATAGCTTTAAACTTTTTAAAATAAGTTGCAGCAGCTACTGGTAATTTCCGTTTGTTTTTTTGAGCGCCTTTATCCCAATAAAATAAAACCTTATTATATTCACCTATTAGAGATAACTCAAATTCTCTGTCGAAAATTAACGTTTTCTTGCTTGGATTAGGTGATATTATTGTATCTGAAAATGAATATTCTTTAAGCAAATCAATATACTCAACCCCTTGTTTATATTCATTTTTACAACTAAATAACAATAGGATAAATATTGAATAATAAATATTCTTAGTCTTCATATTTTAACTATTTTTAAGATGCCTTGTGCATAACGTTCCCTGCGCTGGCACAGTTTTTTTTAAACTTGTATCTAAACCCAAAAGCCCGAAGGGCTCGCATCATAATTAAAAAAAATTGTGCTATGCGCAGTGTTACCAACTGGCTGTATTTTCATAATAATTCAATCATTGCTCGATAAAAGTTTTAAGAAATTAATGAATTTTGTGGGACAGCCAACTTGCCCATCAGGGCAATTTTTTGTGCGGTGGCTGCTATTCCGTTTGCGGGTCAGCCAACATGCCTATCAGGCAATAGCGTTGGCAGAAAATTCGTTAATTTCTCGCATCGTGCAAATCTCCCAAAAGCCTGATCACAGCTTGTTGGTAACGTTCCCTGCGCTGGCACAGTTTCGCTTACCTTAGACCTATCGCGCATGCCCGTAGGGCTAGCGTTATCATAAAAGCGAAATTGTGC